>JGI24702J35022_10001373_pt1 | contig 15111 bp, 16 predicted proteins | sample TergutTh196P4_FD_35022 | JGI IMG/M metagenome (IMG submission 35022)
TACTTGATCAGCGTTGCCGCACGGCAGGTCAGCTCCGGCGGGCTGGCCGGCACCGGGGCCAGGTTCTCGGTCGCAGCGAGCAGGCCCTCCATGGCGCTGTCAAAGCTCGTTGTCGATATTGCGATGTCACGGTCAAGCATAGTCTTCCTTTTCATCTGGAGAAGCCCGTGTGGGGCTTCTCCCCATAAAGCCCTTAATTGACGAGCGATTGGATCTCGGCCCAGAGGCTGTTGGCTTGGTCGACCAACCCTCCTCTTTGGAGTTTCTCTTTCAGGTAGCCTAAACCAAGCATTTTGAGTTTGACACAGTCTAAAAAGATGGGATAAGCGGGCAACAATTGCCTCTATTAGACTGACAGTTAACTTGTGCTAAAAAACTACCGAAAAGCAGTCTATTAGCAATGCTGGTTAAACATTTGTTTTCAAAAACCAGTGTTCATCAGCTAAGCCGGTTTGTTTGTTTTATGAAGCAGCAGCCTCCCTACGAGCCTGGTTCTCGGCAGCATACATGCGGGCGTCCTCGTCAGTGATCTTATAGGCAAACCGCATGAGCATCGAAGCGCATAACCTGCAAACAGCTGGGATACCCATTAGCAGCAACATGAAATTCCTGACAAAAACGTCATCAACAAAAGCAGGTATTCCGCCTTGGGCAGAGGCAGCTTGTACAGCCAATGAGTCAAAACCAATGGCTGCAAGCAGATACATGACCAAGCCGCCTAATACAGCAGCGATTTTCATGGGCAGGTTAGTCATCGACATGATTACCAGGCGATGGTCTTGGCCAGTCTTCCATAGACCGTATTCTCCACAGTCCAAAGCATAGTTAATACCAAACCCGGTATATAAAGAGTTGGAGAAGGTCATTATCATGTTGATACCGACAAAGAGCGCCCAAAAACCGGCTCCAAAGAAGCAGTTCAGAACTGCTGAGACACTGGCGCCAAGCATGCCGATCCAGATAGCCCTCCTCTTACCGATCTTCTTGCCCAGCTCTGGCCCGACCATCGAAAAGAGAAAGCTGGCGACTGTAGTTGTAGTTTGTGCGATCGTGTACAAGCCAGGGAATGAGTCTGCCGGCGAGATACCGTGTGTATAGGGAATAATCAACTGCCAAAAGTAGATGATCATGTTCATGTTGATCATTACACCAATGGTGTTAAGCATATTGGCTGATAGATAAACAAGCAATTGGCTGTTTGTGGTAACCGCCTTTACCATGTCGGATACTTTTACCTCGGGAGCTGCCGGGCCGCTGCTGGATGACTTGTCCACAGGCAGGTCGTACGGCTTGGCCACCCTTCTGAGCATCGTGGCACCTACTATGTAAAAGCCAGCGAAGCAGCAAGACATGACTGTGTAGTTCAAAGGAGGCTTGAACTTAGTGCCAAACCAAGTAAGCAAGAAAGCTGCTGACAGGGAGGTGATAATCGAAGTACAGGTCTGGATACGGTAGTTCCAGGTAGTGATACGAGTTCGGTCAACAGCAGAGGCACCAGCCAGCAAGGGTACGATGCCGAATTGGGCAGAAGCGATAAAACTCATTGATATGGCAACACAAAGCAAGCCGATAAAGGCTGTTATAAAATGCATGACCTCATTGCCAGGTATAAAGTCTGTATAAGTAATGATGACACCAAAGGTTATGACAAACATAAAAATGAACAGCCATGGACGGTATTTACCGCCTCCACCAATGTTTAACCTGACTTTTTCAATAATCCCTCCGACCATCGTCGTAACAGTCAGGTCGAATACCCCGACAGCCAACCCGACGGTTGAAAGCAAGGCCATGTTCATGCCGATCAAGGCATAGTACATATTTCTAAACGACCACGTCAATGCTCCTAAAGCAGCAAAGAAAGTGTACGAGCCATAGCCTAACAATTGTGAGTTCTTCAGTTTCTTCTCTTGGCTGACATCCATCTGCAAGCTCCCTTCTTAATTTAAACCCTCTGCTCATCGATTAGTCTGCTGTATTTCATCGATAGGTATTTCATGGTTAGGATCTTTTTTGATAAAAAACCCTCTCTCTTCAAAGGACTATACTCCGATTGTCGGCTTCGAATAATTCGACTGAACGAAGTTTTAACTGTTTGCCTTAAATAATCGAGGTTAGTTAACATTTTTTATACAGTTCGCATTTTTGTCAAATGCCAATCAACAAAACCCTGTTTTGGAGAAATTCCCTTTACCATATTCCGAAATACTATAAAATTGGCGAACAATGACTATTTGAGAGGATGGTTGATTGATGAGATGTAGGTTTTGTAACAACGAGATCCCCGATCTTTCAACGTTTTGTAAGTATTGTGGACAGCCTGTCCCTTTAGACCAACCAAGAACTGAGTATCCGAATAATCAAAATGCTGCATTTGGACAAAATCCGAATCTTCCTCCCTCTCCAGCATATCCTGTTAACCAAGCACCCAGCTACCCTCAGCAAGGTGCCCCCCAGTACCAACAGCCTTACCAAGCCCCATACCCTCCAGGTCAAGCGGCATGGTCTTCTCCATATATTCAAACAGCCATACCGGAGCAGAAGAAATCCAAGACCGGATTGATTATTGTTATTTCGTCACTAGCATTGGTTTTATTAGTGGTAGTTGGTGTGCTGGTGTTCAATGTCATCAATAACACAGACAATACTACCCAAGCCATAGACGATTTGAGCCATAGCAGCAACTTGTTTGACCCAGACAGGAACATTACTGACGACGACCTCGGTCAAAGCGACGATAATGACAAGCAGACTGAAGAAGACGAGCCAACTGACTCGCAAGAGCCTGAAGAAGCCGACCAGCCTCAGTTTGGTGTTCCAGAGGACTATGTGGTTGTCGGTGATAGCGATCTTTATACTGTTGCCTTTGGCCCTATAGGCGGGCCCGCTAGTGCTGATGGCTTTTATACGCTTCTTTATGTTAAGAATAATTCTGAGCACAATATCTCGTTAAGCCTTATCAATAACAAGGTAAATGACAACCCAGACCCTGACTACTATTATTTATTAGGCAGTGCTTATGTCAGTCCTAATACGACAAAACTGATAGGCTTGATATCAACTACACCTCATTCTGTCAAGGATATATATCGCTGGAATGGAACAGTTGTTATTAGGAATTACGAAACTGATGAAATTCTCGTAGAGTACTATTTCGACCTGATAATCTTTGCCACCTCAAATGATATTTGGTCATTTGGGCAAGGGATGCCAATTGGTATCCAAGCAGTCAACGATAATCATCATCGTCAAAAGGCCTTGTCCATTGCTTCCTAACATGAAAACAGCCGCTTTTATGCGGCTGTTTTGCAAATAAACTTAGATTAGAAAGCAGGGTTACTTCAAAGTCACAACTCCGCCAGCATCTTTGATCTTTTCTGAAGCCTCATCGGCCTTGGCTTTGTCAACAGACTCTAGAATTGTCAAGGGGGCACCCTCTACAGTGTCTTTTGCTTCCTTTAAACCTAGGCCTGTGAGTTCGCGCACAGCCTTAATAACAGCGATCTTGTTGTCGCCGAAGCCTTCTAAGACAACATCGAATATTGTCTTCTCCTCTTCAACGACTTCTTCGCTGCTACCATTCGTTGGAGCTGCAGCAAAAGCCATCGGTGCAGCAGCAGATACTCCAAATACTTCTTCCAGTTCTTTGACGAGCTCAGATAACTCAAGGGCGGGCATCTCTTTTAATGCCTCTACGATTTCGACTCTAGTGATAGCCATTTTGGCTCCTTTCGATTTGTTAAAGCCGCTTGTAATGATCAAGCTAATAGATCGTTTGTTTTACTACTTGCTAAGCTGCACCCTCTTGGTCGCGAATGGATGCTAACACTCGGGCAAATGATGACATTGGGCCGTTTAGCACCTGTACTACACTGCTTAACGGGTTTTTGATCGTCCCCAGTAATTTCGCTATCAGTTCTTCGCGTGAAGGCAAGTCCGCCACAGCTTGGACTTGGTCCACACTGATGATCTGACCATTAAGCAGGCCGCCTTTCAGCTCAAGTTTTGGGTTGTTGCGAGCGTAGTCCTTCAGTGCTTTGGCAGAGGCTACCGGGTCGCCCGTAGCAAAAACAAAAGCTGATGGGCCTTCGAGTATTTCTCCGAAATCAGGTAGGCCTAAGTCTTTTACGGCAAGCTCGGTCAACGAGTTCTTATAGACTTTTAGAAAGGCTCCCTGCTCGCGAATGTTGCCTCTTAACTCTTCGGCTTCTTTGACTGTCAGTCCACGATAGTCGATAATCCAAATGGCATCGGACGAGCTTAAGTCAGACTTGATCTGGCTTACTGCTTCATATTTAGCCTGGTTTGGCATGTACACCTCCTTCCAAACCTGTCTGGTTTGTTTTTGATATAAAAACAAACGGCCTCTACGCTACGCGTAAAGGCCGTATTTAAGTCTAAAAGGACAAGAGTTATAAACATACGACCACCTCAGCAGGCGGAGCCTGAACTCCATTACATCTGATGACACCGGCTTTCTACGGTAGCGTTAAATTCAATTTTCAAAGCTAGGACAGTATGAGTCAATAACTAAGGCCTGTCAAATCAGCGTTTTCAGTTTTTGGCTTTGGCTACTCGTCTTCGTCTGTCAGGTTTCGAGTCCGCAAGGGGTCAATGCGAATCCCTGGGCCCATAGTCGAGCAAATAGAGATCGATCTCAGATAACGTCCTTTTGAGGAGGCTGGCTTAGCCCTGATGATCTCCTCTAACAATGCCGCGTAATTCTCCACAAGTAAAACATCGTCAAAGGAGAGCTTACCGATTGGGACATGACAAATACCGAAACGGTCAGCCCGGTACTCGACCCGGCCTGCTTTGAGCTCCTCGACCATTTTGCCGACATCTTGGGTCACAGTGCCAAGGCGCGGGTTAGGCATCAGGCCACGGGTGCCGAGAATTCGGCCAAGGCTACCCACTTTAGACATCTGGTCAGGAGTAGCAATAGCAGCATCGAAGTCGAGGAATCCGGCTTGTATTTGTTCGATAAGGTCGTCAGACCCGACGATATCGGCTCCCGCCGCTTCTGCTTCGCGGGCCTTATCGCCCTCGGCGAAGACGGCTACGCGGACTGTTTTGCCAAGGCCATGCGGCAATGAGATCGACCCCCGGACCTGTTGGTCTGCTTGCCTGGTGTCAATGCCCAGTCGGAGGTGGCATTCTACAGTCTCGTCGAATTTCGCTGTTGCTACCTCTTGTGTCAAACGGACAGCCGACAAAGGCGAATACAGGCGATCGCGGTCGATCCTGGCACTGGCTGCCCGATAGCTCTTTGATTTTCTAGACATTTTTAATCCTCCTCGAAGCCGTCGGCAGCAGACTCGCCGGCTGCGTCTGAAGCCTCGCCAGCCTCGCCAGACGCTGCATCCAGTTCTTCTAACAATGGGGCGATTCGACGCCTTCGGGTATAAACGCCTGTATCAGCGATACCCTCGATACGTACCCCCATTGACCTGGCTGTTCCTTGGATGATCTTTTCAGCCGCCTCGACGTCGTTGGCGTTTAAGTCGGGCAGTTTCGTCTCAGCGATCTGCCGCAGCTGGGCTTTGGTCAGAACACCGACTTTGTTTAGATGGGGCTCGTCGGATCCCGACTCGAGGTTGAGCATTTCCTTGATCAGCACGGCAGCAGGAGGCGTCTTGGTGACAAAGTCAAAGCTTTTATCCTCATATACTGTGATCTCGACAGGGACCACAGTGCTCCCCTGGTCAGCCGTTGCAGCATTGAAAGCCTGAACGAACTGCATGATGTTGACGCCTTTGGCGCCAAGTGCCGGCCCGACTGGCGGAGCAGGGGATGCTGCACCAGCTTGTATCTGTAACTTGATATAACCGGCGATTCTTTTGTTAGAGGCCATTTGCACTCTCCTTGGTAATTGCGGCGGCAATCAGTCATACCGCCTCCCAAAACAATATATAAAGCCTTATAGCTATGTAAAAAACTACGCTATTAAAGCTTTGATACCTGGTCAAAACTTAAATCGACTGAAGTCTCGCGACCAAAAATCGAAACCAGGACCTTGACTCGGCCTGTATCAGTCATTACTTCAGAAATAGTACCATCGAAATCAGCGAGAGGCCCGTTAGTGACTTTGACGCTCATGCCGATCTCTAGGTTTGAAGAAGTCTTCGGACGAATGTCGCTGTCTGCCTTTTTCATGATACGGTGGTATTCGTCACGCGTAAGGGCTGACGGCTTGCCTGCCGAACCGACAAAACCAGTGACTCCCGGAGTGTGGCGTACTACGCTCCAGCTCTGGTCGTCAAGGATCATCCTGACCAATACATAGCCAGGAAAAACCTTCTTGTCAGTGGTAACCCGCCGTCCCCCTTCTTTTATGTCAGTGACTTTTTCTGTAGGTATCTCAATGTCAAATACCTTCTCTTCGAGGCCCATCGACTCGATGCGATGCTCGAGATCCTGTTTTACTTTGTTCTCATATCCTGAGTAGGTATGTAACACGTACCACTTTTTCGTCATGATCAGCCCTGTCAGTCCATTAAAAGGGGCAGGTTGTCAATAACCGCACCCAGTAGGTCATAAATGCTATCAGCGCCAGCCTCGCTGGCTGCTGGAGCAAATTGGGCGTAAAAGGCGATAAACCTGGTCATGATACTGTCCAACGAGAAGATGATGATCCCAAAAAACAGTAAGGCACCGATTACAATAGAGCTCATGCGTAAGACCTCGCCTCGCCCTGGCCACGACGTCCGTTTGATTTCTTGGCGCACATTTTTCAAATAAGCAATGAAGCGTTGTATGATGTTAGGTTTTTTTGGTGTTGACTTGCTAGCTTTACTCGATTTCGTCTGTTTGGGCTGGCTGGCATTCTTGCCAGATGAACTCGACTGCTTAGCCGAGGAACTTGCTGTTGATTTGTTCTTTGCTTTATCAGCCATCGAACTTCCTGTCACTAGTGCGTGTTCTGGGTCTTCTCCAGATAATTAAAAGCGAAGTGGGCAGCGTTGGCAGGCCAGGAGGGACTCGAACCCCCAACATACGGTTTTGGAGACCGTCGCTCTACCATTGGAGCTACTGGCCTGAATGCTGTAAGCTACCGCGTCTCCCGATGCACGGTATGGGTCCTGCACCACTTACAATACTTCTTGAACTCCATTCGGTCTGGAGTCGTTTGCCTATTCTTCTTGGTCGTATAGTTTCGGCGCCTACAATCCGTACACGCTAAGGTGACCAATGTGCGCATTACTGCTCCTTTATAGATGGATAGTGTCTCTCGTATACTCGTTGTTGACTAATCGGTATAAACGCTTGTCTTTATTTGTACTTAGTCGATCAGCCCGGTACCTTTTGGAATACCGGGTCGATCGACACTTAAAATTAGCTACTTAATGATATTCGTCACACGGCCAGAGCCAACGGTCCGTCCGCCTTCACGGATTGCGAAACGCAGGCCTTCTTCCATAGCGATCGGGCTGATCAGCTCTCCACGCATCAAGACGTTGTCACCGGGCATGACCATTTCGGTGCCCTCAGGCAGGTAGGCGACCCCAGTGACGTCGGTTGTGCGGAAATAGAACTGCGGCCGATAGCCAGTGAAGAAGGGGGTATGGCGTCCACCCTCGTCTTTTGTCAGCACATAGACCTGGCCTTCAAACTCAGTATGGGGAGTAACGCTCTTGGGCTTGCAAAGAACCTGGCCACGGACGATCTCTTCACGCTTGATGCCACGGAGGAGAATACCGACGTTGTCGCCTGCCTCGCCGCGGTCAAGGATCTTGCGGAACATCTCAACACCGGTGCAGACTGTTTTTTGCGTCTCGCGGATGCCAATGATCTCCACTTCGTCGTTGAGGTTGATAACGCCACGCTCGATACGGCCGGTAGCAACAGTGCCGCGGCCGGTGATCGTGAAGACGTCTTCAACAGCCATCAAGAAAGGCTTCTCGTTGTCACGCTCGGGAGTGGGGATGAAGGTATCGACTGCATCCATCAGCTCCCAGATGCTGGGTACCCATTCCGGGTCGCCCTCAAGCGCTTTTAAGGCTGAGCCGCGGATGATGGGGGTGTCGTCTCCGGGGAACTCGTACATGGACAAGAGGTCGCGGATCTCCATCTCGACCAGTTCGAGCAGCTCTTCGTCATCAACCATGTCACACTTGTTCATATAGACGACTATGTAGGGCACACCGACTTGGCGGGCGAGCAGGATATGCTCGCGGGTTTGGGCCATCGGGCCGTCGGTTGCTGCGACTACCAGGATTGTGCCGTCCATCTGGGCAGCACCGGTGATCATGTTCTTTACGTAGTCAGCGTGTCCCGGGCAGTCAACATGCGCATAGTGGCGGGTCTCGGTCTCATACTCGATATGAGCAATATTAATCGTAATGCCGCGCTCTTTTTCTTCAGGTGCTTTATCGATCTGCTCGAAAGGTGTGTAGTCTGCCCAACCTTTTTCTGCTAAGACTTTTGAGATTGCAGCAGTAAGTGTCGTCTTGCCATGGTCAACGTGACCGATAGTGCCAATATTGACATGTGGCTTACTACGCTCGAACTTTGCTTTTGCCATTACTTNTCCTCCTAATTTCAATGCCCTTCCCGGGCGCTTGCCTTGCCCTTTGTGGGCGGAATAGCTTTACCGAACCTTGCTTTTTGTTATACATGGCAAATGCCAAAAGCACATATGGCTTTGATGCTTTCGACCAGCTCGTATAACCAAACCTACTACTTACATATACTTGACTCTACACTACTTGCTAATATCCTTTGTGTCTAAGTTGTTACGTATGTAAATGAACCAAACCGTTATTGTTTACATACTTTTACTCAAGACCGCTTAGCGCTAAAAAAGCGCATTGTTGTTGGTAGCGGTGATTGGATTTGAACCAATGACGCCACGGGTATGAACCGTGTGCTCTGACCAACTGAGCTACACCGCCATGCTGGAGCCCACAACCGGACTTGAACCGGTGACCTCTTCCTTACCAAGGAAGTGCTCTACCTGCTGAGCTATATGGGCGTCTGGTGGGGGCGTACGGATTCGAACCGCAGTAGGCGTAGCCAACGGGTTTACAGCCCGTCCCCTTTAGCCACTCGGGCACACCCCCGAAATTTGTAAAACTGATACACTTGTCAAGCTGCACGCTCGCGCACGCACAAGCTGTCTGCGCGTGCAAGCCTATGAATATTACTGGATAATCAGCCTACTGTCAACGATTACCACGCCTCCGGGAGTATCTATAAAATCGAAATCCCGTGCATTTGGCTTGTATCTGTCNTGTCTTCGAAGCGGCTGGTCGGTGAGNGGTCACCTCGTAAGATTATAGTTGGCAATGATCCAATCAAGCATAGCCCGAACATCTGGGACACCATTTGCATTGCGGAACCCAGTGATATAGGCAGCAATCATCAAAGCCAGAAAAACCATGGCGATGATAACCACGATCCAGACAAAGAACATGATGATTCGACGTGGCCATCTGTTTTTGCGCTTGCGTGGGAAAGACTGGGCAGGCGGCATAGTAAGGGGCTGAGCTACGACAGCTGGCATAGAGGCGGTTTGGCTAGGAGCAGCGGGAGCTCCGGGAGCTGCGGGAGCAGCAGCAGCAACTGGTTGGGCGGTGGGAGGAGGGGCAGTGGCTGTAGCAGCAGCAACTGGTGGGGAAGTGGGAGCAGGGGCAGTGGCTGTAGTTGCAACCTGGCTGGTAGTTGGTACTGGTGCAGCTTGGACGTCAGGTGCTGGGGCTGGTGCTGGGGACGGTGCCAGGGGCGTTGTGCTGGCATGCGCTGGTTGCGAGGGCTGCGAGGACGGCACCGAAGCCGTCGTTACAGCTGCACTTGGTGCCGCTGCTGCCAAGGGTAAGGCTGCAGGGACAGGCTGAGCGCTCCCAGCACTGATATCAGCAGCTTGGGTTGCGATTTGCGTTGCGGGCTGTTCTTCTCCAGATCCTTGTTCGTTGGCTGCTCTTTCCAACACCCTTCTGATGAGATCCTCGTCAGCCTCAGAAAGGCTGTTTGCGTCCTCGTTTTGCTCGGCCTCAGTTTGTCCGACACTCGCTGGAATTGAAGTGCTTGGTTGTATGGCAGGACTTATTGTTGATGACGTGTCTTCAGTTGGGATTTCAATACTAGCTGCTACAGTCGTTGGTGCAACAGTTGTCTCAGCTTCAAGNGAAGCCACGTCTGGAGTTGTTGCGACAGGAAGCATATCACCAGTTGGCTCTGCTGGCTGTTCGGTGTTGGTTTCCNTTAAGGAATCATTTTCGGGCTCAGTAACCATGATGCCTCTTCCCCTAAATTGCTCTGTTTTTGCTCATTGTAACAGATGAACCAGTCTCTATGAATATTTTTGGGCACATGGTGGAGAGTTTCCTGCATAACTTTTGGTTTTCCCAAGGTTTGCATAGTTCTCACGAATTACCCTAAATTACATATGGCGCTGAATAAAACCAGCGCCATATGAGTGCATTAAGCATAAAGTAACAATATATAATTATTCTACAGAAGTAGAATTAATCGTAGTAGTTGTAACGTATTTTTTCGAACTCGTCGTTGATCCAGCCATTACGCTCGGCAGCGAAAGCGTCGCCTGGGGCTGCCATTATCGATCCGCCAAACGCATAGCCGCCGCCAGGAGCCAACAAGTCCATCTGCTGATGCACATATGCCCGGACTTCTTCTTCGGTGGTCTCTGGGTAACAAACTGGGCCATTGCTGTCGAATCCGCCGCAAATAGCTAGTTTGGGGAAGCGTTGTTTGATGGCTACCAGGTCGTTCATCGTCTCCGCAGGGTTCCAAGCGTTGTATCCCATATCGACAATGTGGGGGACGAGGTCTTGGAACATTCCGCAATTATGATGGCTGGTTATGCAGCCTGCCTCGACATACGGGGCAATCGAAGCCCGCCAAACCGGCTCGAAAATGTCTTCGAACATCTCTACAGAGATAAAGAGGGCACGCTCATGGGCAATGTCGTCTCCGCCGCCGCCCATTTCAGGCTTATAGTAATGAATGAAGTTCTTCGCCAGTTCGAGGTTCAACTCAAGGATAAAGTTCAACAGGTCCTTGACCTCTTCGGGCTCTTCGTAACATGCGATCAAGCCGTTGTCAAAGCCCATAAAGGCGACGAGCATTTGAAAATACCCGTTTCCCACAGACGTCATACCCGAAAGAATCGTGTCCGGGTTCCACTGTGGAAGCTGTTGGTCTGCAAGCAGCTGCCAATCGATATTGTCAAGAATAGCTGGCCGCTTTATCACATCACGCCACTTGGTGATATCCTCCAAAATGAAGTCGCCTGGCTTCGGGATAGGCCCGTTGTTGGCATTCAACTCACGCACATAGGGAACCCCGAACATATCCCTGCGCTCCTCATGCTCTCCCCAGTCTCCCATCATGCCGCTCAGGTTCGGCCCCATCATAACTCCGCCCATACCAGCACTTCCGTCTTCTCTGTGCGGAACATACTCGGGCATTTCTCCCCTATAAAGTCGTAATATATTCTCTTTCTTAGATAGCGTAGGCATAACAAGCCTCCTTCTCACTCTCTTTGTTAGACATCCCTTGCTGTGATTTTATCCAAAGTCATAAGGCATATCGGCCAATCAGGCTTATAGCTATAAATTCGTTGCAGCAAGTCTATCTGTTAGTGCCGCTTGCATATTGTGTCCAAGATATTCTTGAATCAACATACAAACCTTCCATTTCTTTATGTGGAGAAAACCACCGCTCGGCTTTTGCAAGCTCTGTTGATAAAGGCATAGAGCGCTCTGAGTAAAAACCCCTTTTTACTCAGAGCGCCGATATGATGCGCTTTTGACAACCAAAATAAGCAAAAACGAGGCATTTTGGTTGTCAAAAGCGCATCATATCGGCATTTCCCTGAGAAGCACCTACCTGCTTGAGGCGAAACTGAGACGAGCATGGAAAGGGCGTTTCTCCAGATTGGCCATGAGGCGAAGTGGCTTGTAGCCCGAAAATAGGAAGATCGGTATTGACCGAAATGATGTCTTTGGTACAATAGCAAGGCTATTTTTTTAGGTCGGGTAGCTCAGTTGGTAGAGCAGGGGACTGAAAATCCCCGTGCCGGCGGTTCAAGTCCGTCTCCGACCACCAGGAATTTTACTGGCATTCGTTTGCCATCAGGATAAGGAGCCATCTATGTCCCAGGTATGTTCGATTTGTGGTAAGCACCCGGCTGCTGGCCGTAATGTCAGTCACTCACACCGTGTGACCAACCGGATCTACCGCCCCAATGTGCAAAAACTCACAATCGAGGTCAATGGCCACGCTAAAAAAGCCCGTATCTGCACAAAGTGCCTGAAGGCTGGAAAAGTTAAACGAGCCTAAAAGCGCAGCGCTTTGAGGTAGCATGGGTATCATTTACTAACCTTAATAACAGAAAGACAAGTCGCCGCTCTATGAATACAAGCGGCGATTTTTATTAAGGCACTTATCGAAGTCAGACCCCTGGGGCAGGAACGACGACTATCAAAGCCCCTTTATGCAGCTCGATCAGCGGGTCGACGGTAATAGGCGAATTTGATATCCCCAATGATTTGTTGGGGTCTAAGTCCACCTGGTCAAGTTCCCACTTATAGCCAGTCACAGTAACGTTGGCTATGCCTCCCCAGGGTATCAAGGAGACAGAGATCTTGCTGTTGGCATCGATGTCTGCACCTAACTCGACTTGAAGCCTGGTTCGGGCTCCTGGGTTGTTGAGAAAAATCAGCGTCTGGTCGGTTTCCACGACAGTTACTGCCANGCCTTGTTCGCCTGCTGCTGCCAAGTTNCCAATAGCGGCTAGCTCGTGGTCGATTCTACCCCCGATCACGTTGGTGGCTACGAGGTCTTTATAGCCTCGCTGGATGATCTCCTCAATCGCTAATTCGAGGTCAGAGGCATCCTTGTCAACTGAAAAGGATATTATTTCGACTTCTTGATCGGTGAAAGCTTGGACGATGTCACTGTCAAGCGAGTCCAAGTCGCCAATTAAAAGATCGGGGATCACTCCTGCCTCATAGCACCATTTTGCACCNGAGTCCACGGCTACGACAAAACTCATCCCCTCCGCCAAGCCCCATATCAATTCTNGGCCAACCCCNAGAGGCGAGCCTGAGACTATCATTGCAAAACGCTTTTCAGATACTTGCATCCAANACCTCTCNATTACCCAACGANGAAGCCTCAAGCGGCTTCGCGTTTTGGCACAGGCACGGTTTTATCCACAATTGGAACTATAAACAAGGCACATAGCATGCTTGCCAACAGCGAGGGCCCCAGATAACTAATATTGTATACCAGCGAGTAAACCCAGACGTTTTGGCCGCCTGCGTACTCGGAGAAGAAGATCACTCCCGAGAGCAGGTGGCTGGCAAGGCGGAGCATGCCTCCGACCAGGGTCGCGATGATTATGACAGCTGTTGGTCTGGCGGCAGCGTCCGGCGTTTTCTGGCTGTAATACAATGTGGAGAAGACCCCGACTCCCAGGCCGAACAGCAGGTAAGGCGCGGGATAGTCCAGCACGACCTGTGCCGGAACGAGGATGTAGGGCTCCATCAAGAGATCCAGGAAGCCGAAAATCGTGCCCGCGGCAGCTCCGGTGAGAGGGCCGCGCCGGATGGCTATGACTGCGATTGGCAGCATGGTCAACGAGATCGAACCGCCTGCGACATTGATCGGCAGGCGCATGGCTGCATAGTTCAAAACGACAGAAAGCGCCACACAAAGTGCAGCTTCGACAAGTGTTTGCGTACGTTGATTGCGCATTTTTTAGCTCCTTTGTCGCCCCGCATTACCGGAACGCTCGTATCGGTCGCGATTTCAAGGACTTAGTATGCTTTGGTGTGCTAGTAAGATTAACTGCTAGTAGCTAACACTCCAAGCGACAAATCGATGATCGCCTCTCAGCCCGCATGGGCTCCCGAAGGAATGGACTCTACAAGAACGCCTGCCAACGAGACAGCCTGCCAATGAGACAGCCTCCAAGGACAGCGGTTCTTCTAGAATGGCATCCGCATGAAAATGATGGAAGTACTATAGCACACCCTTGCCCTGCCAAAGCCTAAAACCGGATCACCCCGCTTGCACCGCGGCGGGTATTGTGGATGAACCGTACGCTTGAGTCTGCAGCATTCATCACAACCGAGCTGGTAGTGACTGACCCCGATGCATCGAATTGCACTCCTGCAAGCATCTCTCCGTTCGTCACGCCAGTCGCAATGAAAGCCACGTCGTTTGATTGCACCAGGCTTTCCATGGGCAGGGGGGCGTCTATGTCGATATTGGCAGTAGCTTCGGCTCGGGCTCGCTTCTGAACACCGTCCTTATCCAGCGTAAAGTCGAGTTTCCCCATAAAAAACCCACCGATAGCGAGGAGGCCGGTGGCAGCCAGCACCCCTTCCGGAGCGCCTCCAGCACCCAGGTAGAGGTCTATACCGGTACCAGGCACAGCTGCAGCGATTGCTCCGAAGACATCCCCATCGTCAATGAGGCGGACACGGGCCCCGCTAGCATAAACGTCAGCAATTAGCGCCTCGTGACGGTCACGAAGAAGGATGCAGACATTGACCTCTTCAACCGGCTTCCCTAAAGCTTCGGCGACAATGCGAATGTTCTCTGCAGCCGGCTTGTCGATATGCAGTAGATTTGTGGCAGCAGCTGCTGCGCCGGCAGCGATCTTCCACATGTAAGTGTCAGGAGCATGCAACAAAGCGCCTTCCGGGGCTATAGCAATATTGGTCAGGGCATTTGGCTTGTTTGCTGCACAGAGGTTGGTCCCCTCCAAAGGGTCGACAGCGATGTCAAAAAACTCAGCCTGGGCGATGTGCTCTGGGTCTGCCCAAGCCGCGCCCACTTGCTCCCCGATAAACAGCATCGGGGCCTCGTCCCGCTCGCCTTCGCCTATAACGATCCGCCCGGCAAACGGAATAGCATTGAATGCTGCCCGCATAGCCTCAGTAGCCACTTGGTCGGCTGTGTACTTGTCACCACGACCGTTGTAGGCTGCTGCTGCAATTGCTGCCCTCTCGGCGACATCTAAAACCTGCATGATTAGTGCAGTCTGCATAATACCTCCTCAAACGCTCTACTAAGCAAGCGCGGATTTCGACAAGCCCCCTTTGCACTGTTCGTTATTCTATCATTTTGCCTTATATG
>JGI24702J35022_10001374_pt1 | contig 15104 bp, 13 predicted proteins | sample TergutTh196P4_FD_35022 | JGI IMG/M metagenome (IMG submission 35022)
CCCGAAATGAACTCCGCCATCATGCTTATGGTGGAAGATGAAAAAGTACCGGAAATTTTACAATCGGTAAAAAAACTCAGCATCCGCAACGACGGCGTAGGAGCAAGGGCTTTTGTTTGGAAAGTGGAGCAGAGTGTGTGAAAAAAGAATGGAAAAAAGAAAAAATGGGACGGAACGTATAAAAAATATTATTCCTCATTCCTCTTTTTATAAATCTCTACTACATTTTCCATTAGCGAAGAGATGGTCATCGGTCCTACACCTCCCGGTACAGGTGTTATAGCAGCAGCTTTCTTTTCAATATCGGTTACATCAATACTGTTGTAAATATCTCCTACTAATTTTCCATCTACGTTGTTAATGCCCACATCTATTACTATCGCACCCTCTTTCAGCATATCCGTATTCACTAACTTTGGATGTCCAATAGCAATAATCAAAATTTCTCCTTGGCGTGTTAAATAAGGCAAATCTCTTGTTTTAGAATGACAAACCGTAACAGATGCGTTTTCGCGAAGCATCAACTGCGCCATAGGTTTTCCAACCAAATTACTTCTTCCGATAACAACACAATGTTTTCCGGAAATAGAAATCCTCTCAGCTTTTAGTAGTGATAAAATTCCCTTAGGAGTACAAGGAATAATTGCTTCATCAGAAATACTGAGTAGTCCTACATTCATTGGATGCAATCCATCAACATCTTTTCTATAATCTATAGTTTGAATGATAATATTTTGGTCAATATGTTTTGGTAATGGTAATTGTACTAAAATAGCGTCTGTTTCTTTATCTTTGTTTAGTTTTTCTATTAAAGAAATTAGTTCTTCTTGCTTTGTTGAAAAAGGAAGCATAATCAAATCGCACACAATTCCGATTTCGTTGCATGATTTTTTTTTACTTTTTACATAAGAAATACTAGCGAGGTCATCGCCCACTAAAATGATTGAAAGTTTGGGCGCTCTGTCGTATTTTTTTATTAAATACTCAATTTCAATTGCTAGCACCAACTTTATTTTCTTAGACAGTTCGGCTCCATTTAATATTTTCATAAAGATATTGTTATATAAGTGGCAAAAGTATATTTTTTCCCTTCTTATGTTACTAAATGTCCTTATGAGATGTTTGTTTGGATTTAATCCAATGAATCATTAGTACTTACAATTATTAAAAACATTTAAGAGATTCCTGTTTTATTGAGTATCAAGGTTCCAAAAAATCAAGCGGATATTATCTTGCAGAGGAAGAGTAAGATTTTTCTGTCATTATATATTATTGCAAGATTTTATGTTAATTTGCCGCTTAATAAAAAGAGCGCATTTGTAGTGGTAATATTTAAGAATAATGTATGAAAAAATTAAACCCCCGACAAAATTTTGAAGAAACGAAAAAAACTATCGGCTACGTTTCTCGTAAAGAAGCAACTCAAAAAGACTATGATAGAATCGGTTTTATGTCAGGATTGGAAGTACATCAACAATTGATGACAAAAAGTAAACTGTTTTGTCGCTGCCCCGCCGGAATCTATCAAAAACCCGATGAATTTGATGCAGAATTGATTCGCCACATGCGCCCCACCTTATCAGAGTTGGGCGAGTATGACGGCACCGCATTGATGGAGTTTCGTACTAAAAAAGAGATTATTTACCGCATTGCACACCCCACTGCCTGCACTTACGATGTGGATGACACACCGCCATTCCCCATCGACAGAGAAGCATTGGACATTGCATTGGAAATTGCACTCACTTCCAAAATGAATATCGTGGGAGAAGTGCACATTACCAGAAAACAATACTTAGACGGCTCTATCCCTACCGGATTTCAACGTACCGCCATTGTGGGAATTGGAGGAGAAATTCCGTTGAAAAACAAAAAAGTACGATTAATCCAGTTGAGCGTTGAGGAAGATTCCTGCCGCGAGGTTTCCGATATCGGACACCAACGCATCTACCGCACCGACCGTTTGGGAATGCCCCTCATTGAAACGGTTACTTACCCTGACATGAAAAATCCTGACGAGGTGAAAGAAGCGTGCGACTACATTCGTTTTTTGAATCGCAGTACGGGAAAAGTAAGAACCGGCATCGGCGCAGGTCGTGAAGATGTGAATGTGAGTTGCGCAGGAGGTAGCCGAGTAGAGATTAAAGGAGTTTCGCATACCAAATGGATACCCGAACTTACCCACAGAGAAGCATTTAGACAATGGGCATTGCTCGCCATTCGCGAAGAATTGAAAAAACGTATTCAAAAAGAAAACTGGAAAATGCAAACCATAGAATTGAATCCCAAAGATTTCAATTTCTATTATGTTCCTGTACAGGAAGCCATTGAAAGAAAAGAGAAACTGTATGCGGTAAATCTTCCAAAATTTGGCGGTTTACTATCTCATTTTACACAACCCGACAAACCGTTTTATGACGAATTTACCAACCGGTTGAAAGTGATTGCCTGCATCGAAAAACCGAATATGGCAACCAACGAAGATATTGACGATGTGATTAGTATCAATGTTTTTGAAAAGATTCAAGAACTCTTTAAAGCAGGTGAAGAGGATGCGCAAATTATTTTCTGGTCTCCCGAAGCAGATGTAGAAACCGCATTGATAACTATTGAAGAGCGTGCGCTTATGACTTTTGACGGTGTGCCGAACGAAACCCGAAAGTCGTTTGTGGATGGCAGCACTATCTTTGAGCGCGTGCTGCCCGGCGCTGACAGAATGTACCCCGATACAGACTCTGCCCCAATTCCCATCCCATCTGAACACATTGAAACCCTTCGCAAAAATATTCCGGACGATGTGGCTGGTCGTTACGCACAATTAGTAAAATGGGAGATTCCAAAAGATTGTTACAACTACATCTTTACAAATAATTACTTCCCAATCATCAAACAAATGGTGGAAGAATTGAAAATAAACCCCAAATATGTGGGCGTTTTCTTTGGACAGAAACTGAAACATTTGCACGGACAACATAAAAAAATTAGATTCAACATACAAAGAATTTACGATCTTTTTGCTTTCTTACAACAGGAAAAATTGGATTTTGCTATTGCATACAATATGTTGAAACAAATGTTTTTACATCCAAAAATGGATTTTGATTCCATACTTTCAGTTCTCAAATTTAAGAAAATGGATATGTCGGAAATTGAATCGCGCATTCCTTTTTTGAGCGACAAGTTTGTGCCTGCCCGAAAAGATACCAACGAACAAGACCGAATAAATGCTTTGATGGGGCAAATTAGAACTATCAGCGAAGGAAATATGAATTTGGCAGAATTGGCGAAAAAAATATAATCCCCCAAAAAAAATCAAAATATTGGCGTAAAACGTTAATAATTGGGTTAGTTGCCATGAGAGCAAAAATATCAAAAGAAAAAGATTTAAAAAGAATTGTTACCTATCAAAAAGATTATAACAGAAAAAGCGATGAAGTAAGAAATCTTGAAAAAACGAAGACGCCTAAATTAAAAATGCTTGCAGATAAGCAAAAAAAGAGGTATGAGTTGCAATCCAACTTAACAAAAGAAGAACAAAAAGAGAGGGATAAAGCGAAAAAAGAGCAAAAAGAGGTTTTGTCAATACAGCAACAAATAACAAGAGAAATGCAGTATCATAAAAATCTATCTTTACGTTCAATAGATATTTTTAAGCCTTACGAAAATAAATCTGATATACAAGATAATAATTATGATGTCTTTATTTCGCATGCATCAGAAGATAAAGATAATTTTGTTCGCCCCTTTGTTATGCTTCTAAAAGAAAACGGAGTAAAAGTATGGTATGATGAATTCGAATTACAGATAGGAGATAGCCTTAGAAGAAAGATAGATAATGGGTTAAAACAATCTCGTTATGGAATTGTTGTTCTATCGGAAGCCTTTTTCAATAAAAATTGGCCACAAAGGGAATTAGATGGATTATTTGCACGAGAAGTTGAAGGCGAAAAAGTGATACTTCCAATATGGCATAAAATAAGTAAAAATGAAGTTATTAGATACAGTCCAACTATTGCAGATATGGTAGCTATAAATACATCAAATTTTACAATAGAAGAAATTGTACAAAAAATTATAGATAGAATAAAACATTAAATCATGCACTACAATCCCACCATCCACCATCGCCGTAGCATCCGTCTGAAAGGATATGATTATTCACAGTCGGGATTGTATTATGTAACAATATGTTGTCAGGATAGAATCTGTCGTTTTGGAAAAATCGAAAACGGTGAAATGATTTTGAACGAATACGGACAAATCGCATTTGACGAATGGATGAAATTACCCGAACGATACCCCAATGTGTTTTTGGATGCGTTTCAAATTATGCCGAACCATATACACGGTATTATTGTATTGAATGATACACCGGTAGGGGCGACCCTTGCGGTCGCCCCATTTGCGGTCGCCCAAAATAACAATGCGGTCGCCCCATTTGCGGTCGCCCAAAATAACGATGCGGACGCCCAAAATAACAATGCGGTCGTCCAAAATAACAATGCGGTCGCCCATGAAAATAGGGCGGGGGCAAATAATAGGGCGACCGCCGACAATAATAGGGCGACCGCCGACAATAATAGGGGCGGGGGCAAGCCCCGCCCCTACGATTGGCAATATTGTTGGTGCGTATAAATCGTTGGTTACAAACAAATGTCTGGATATTTATAAATCACGTGGGAAATATATGGGAAAATTGTTGCAACGCGATTATTGGGAACACATTATCCGTAATGAGAAATCACATCAGCGCATTGTTAATTATATAGTTAAAAATGCAGCAAATTGGGAAAACGATAGATTTTATATGGAATAACAATGAAAATAGTTAATAAAATAGAATCCAAAATAAAGAAAATCCCACAGGAAAACAAAATAACAAATTAAATCATACCCTACAATCCCGCCCTCCACCATCGCCGCAGTATCCGTCTGAAAGGATATGATTATTCACAGTCGGGATTGTATTATGTAACAATATGTGCACATGTAGGGGCGTATCGCATACGCCCTGATATATTTGGAAAAATCGAAAGCGGTGAAATGATTTTGAACGAATACGGACAAATCGCATTTGACGAATGGATGAAATTACCCGAACGGTATTCGGCATTTTTGGGGCACGTGGGGTAGCGATGGTATAAAGAGAAACAAGCGTGAGAACGGGAAAAATTGATCTATTCGGCTCAAAGCAATATAATATTCGGCTCAAAAAAGCGTTCTTTGGCAAAGAAATCACTCCCTTTGTGAGCCGAATAAATACTACAAAGAAATGGAAACGCAAGAGTTAATACTGAATTATCTGAAAGATAAGCCAAACTTGTCTTCAAAAGAGATTTTTGAAGGCATAAATTACGCTGTTAGCTATGCAACTGTAAAACGCTGTTTATCAAAATTATTAAGCGAAAATCATATTACGCAAAAAGGAAATGCCAAAAATAGCCGTTACGCTCTTTCTCCGACTTTTAATCTTTTCTATCCGATTAATTTAGATGAATATTATAGTAAAGAAATTGACGAAAGAGAAATTTTGACAGGTTATAATTTTTCACTCATTCCCGAAACATTAAAAAATGTTTCACTTTTTACCACTCAGGAATTGAACTTATTAAACAATTTGCAAAATAAATTTTCCGAAAATATCTCCCTCCTTTCAGATTGTGAATATCAAAAAGATATGGAACGATTGGCGATTGATTTAAGTTGGAAATCTTCCCAAATTGAGGGAAACACTTATTCTTTGCTGGAAACGGAACGCCTTTTGAAAGACAAACAAACTGCAGCCGGAAAAACAAAAGGCGAAGCGATTATGCTGTTGAATCACAAAGACGCTATAGATTTTGTGGTTGCTAACTCCGATTATTTTCTTTCATTGAGTATTGCAAAAATAGAAGAATTGCACAGCATTTTGATACAAGAATTAGGCTTTGACAGGAATATCAGAACACGACGAGTGGGTATTACAGGAACAAATTACCGACCGCTTGAAAATGAATTTCAGATACGAGAGGCATTGCAACAAACTTGCGATTTAATAAACAACAGGGAAAGTATTTTTGAAAAAGCGTTGTTTGCTTTGGTATTGCTTTCCTATATTCAAGCATTTACAGACGGTAATAAGAGAGTGGCAAGAATTACAGCAAATGCGCTTTTGATGGCTAACAAATATTGCCCGATTTCATTTCGAACAGTAGATTCGATTAATTATAAAAAAGCGATGTTGTTGTTTTACGAGCAAAATAACATATCGAATTTCAAGCAAATATTTATAAATCAGTTTAAATTTGCGGTGGAAAACTATTTTTAAAAAACATTATTTTTGCAACGTTATATAAAAAGTAAAGTATGGATGCTTATGTTAGTTCTCAAAAAATAGATTTGATACAGAATCCTGAACAGCGCGAAAAACAAGGAAATTGGCTATTTCAAAGAAGAAGTTTTATCCCTCTCATTGTTATTGGTATAGGGGGCGTATTGTATGTGCTTTTGTTACATTTTAATATTATCTCATTGTATCCATGGTGGGTTGATTGTCTCTTTCTTGGAGTGGGGTTTTTCGGGCTGGGAATTAGAATTTTTACGGTAGGTTTTACGCCCAAAGGAACCAGCGGAAGAAACACCAACGAAGGGCAAATTGCTGAAACACTGAATACAAAAGGAATCTATTCTATTGTAAGACACCCGCTTTATGTGGGAAACTTTTTTATGTGGCTCGCACCGGTATTGATGTTAAAAAGTTTTGCTTTAATTGGTTTGATTCTGATTTTTTTTGTATTGTTTTACGATAGAATTATTTTTGCCGAAGAACAGTTTTTGAAAAGAAAATTTGGACAAAATTATACAGAATGGTTTTCCAAAACACCCGCCGTTTTCCCAAAATTTTCACTGTATCAAAAATCTAATTTACAATTCTCAATCAAAAACGTACTCAAACGAGAATACAACAGTTTTTTCAGTTTGGTTTTTACCATGACGTTAATAAGAATTATCGGACTATCGGTAACCCATCAAAAACTATTTTTGGATACACCCTGGGTTATCATTATTTCTGTATCCTTTATCATTTTTATAACCCTGAAAATGATAAAGAAATATACCAAGATTTTGGATGTGGAGGGGAGGTAACATCTACCTTTTCTTAAAATCTTCGTGCAAAAATTGAACATAAGCCTTTGAAAATTTTAGTAAAGAATCTTTCTTTTGTTCATTTTTTATATTAAAATACTCAATTTTATTGGTTTCAGTATCATTAAAATAAGTTAATTCGGAAGATACAAATCCATATCCGTTTGTATTAAAATAGAATGCATAGGAACTTTTTCCAAATAGGTTTTTGGAAAACGAATTTCTATTTTGTTTCCATTCAAGTTGTTGAATCAATGTAGTTGTTACATCGGTTTGCATACCGATATTTTCATTGACAAAAGAGGTATCCACAACGCCGCCTATCCATAACATAGGAATTTGATAAGTAAGAGGTTCTGAAATGGAAGATTTCTGTCCACGCAAACTGCCATGATCGGAGGTGATGATAAGCAAGGTGTTGTCCCAAAAATCGCTCTTCTTTAAGTGCGTTACAAAATCACCCAACCATTGATCACTGTAAGTAATGGCATTTTCATAACTTTTATTCTCCATATTAGGAATATCATAAGGCGGGTGCGAACTGATGTTATAAGTTACTAAAAAGAATGGAGTGGAAAAAGTATTAAAATCTTCTATAATTCTTTTATAAAAAATTTGATCTGGAACGCCCCATTTTTGCTGTTTTGCAGAAATTGGAAAATCATTTACCGAAACAAAATTATGATACTCAGATTTTAAAACCAAACTCTTTGTATTATAAAATTCAACTTCGCCTGCATAGTAAAAGTGTGTTTGATAATTTTTTCGGGTAAAATATTGGGATAAATAATCTAAATTTTCCATTTTTTCAGGGAAATATAAGATAGAATAAGGTCCAATGAGCGCAGGGTACGCCGATAAAAGAGAACCTATCCCTTTATCCGATCTGTTTCCCGTTGCGTAAAAGTTCTGAAACAGAATACCCTCTTTTGCCAATTTATTAAAATTGGGCGTAATATCGGGGACGCCTCCCAAAGATTCAATTACTTTATTTGAAAACGACTCTAATATTACAAGAATTACATTAACAGATTGATTGTTATTAGGTTTAATGAAAATGGGAATATTTTCCTGATCGTTTTGTATAAGATTGTGCATGATTGTTTCGCATATTTCAGGTTTCATAAATGAAACATTTTTCACATTTTTTTCATTATTTATCAATCTGTGAAAAAACGACCAGTAAGGATTTGTTGCAGTTTGATTGGCATACAGTTTGGAACTGAAATAAACGCGACTTAGATTTAAAGGTGTTGTTTTAATTCCGCCGCGCATGGGAATAAATAAAAGAGCGCCGCAGCATAAAAGAATAAAAACAGTCCACCATTTTTGTTTCTTCTGTTTATTATTTGCTTTAAAAAGAAAGCGATACAAGTAAAAAAATCCGGTTACAATGCCAATTTCAGCCAAAAACAAAAATACAAGTTGAATGCCGGTAACACATGCCAGCATCCCTTTTGGATTTTCCAAAGCCGGTAATATTTGCGGACTTAATCGCATGCCCCACTCTTCGTATAATCCTATGTCTAATAACCCAAAAATTGAAGCAATGCTTATAATAACAAGAGAATAAACAAAAATGATGGTATATAAAATTTTTGAGCGAACGATTGGTGAAAATAACAATACCACTATGGGAAAAACGGATATATAAACAGTTGCAGATAAATCCATGGGGAAACCGTGCCAAAAAGTTTTTAAGATTTCTAACCCCGTTAAATCTGCGCTAAGTTTATAGTTATAAAGGATAAAGAAAGTTCTAAAAAACACAAAAAAAGCTATCCAAAATGCGATATATTTTAACAGGAAAAACAATAATTGGATACAGTTTTTCATTTTTTCTTCCATTGCCAGGTTTCCACCATATAGAGGGCATCGTTTTTCAGATAATCAATAACAGGCGCTAATGAATCGTTGTTGGGCATAAAATCAAAATAGAGCGCACCGTTTACAAAATATCTTGTACTGTCGGTGAGCCAAAATTTGAACGGAGTAGCAACATATTTTCCTTCCAACTCATATAATCTTCCAAAAACTTTCTCATCTGGATCGTTAATTGTGGAATATTGAATATCATCGGTCATCCTTCTGTCCACGTGAAACATCACCTGTTCCTCCTCATTCCACATCAATTGGTGCAGGTCGTTTTTTACGGGAAAACAGGTCATTTTAAAGAATGCCGAAAGCGTAGGATAATAAATATCAATCCAATAAACATTTTTCTCTTTTTTTTGAAAGCTTAATGTAGCATTTTGAGAATAATCGAAAGCGAAAGGCAGGATGCTGTCCCAGTGTTGATAAATTAGTTCGGGGGTGGTTAATCTAAAATAACCTTTGGGTTTGGGGACGGGGATTTCTTGCTTGTGCAGGCAGGATGAGAAAAGGAAGAGGAGGAAAGTAGAAGAGTAGGAGAGGAGAAGAGAAAGAGATTTGAATGATTTCATTTTTTAGAAGCATTATAATATAATTACGAAATATCTTTCGTTTTAGTATACATGGGGCTGTACTGCACTTACGTTCTTCTATTCGACCATGTCTATAATCTAATGTTCTGACATCCCATCGCGTCAATGGTAACATTAAAAATCATCTTTTATTTTTAATGAATTTTTCCTGTTAAAAAATTTTTTGCAAAATATTAAAAAAAAAATGTATTAATTTGCAATGTTAAATTTGAAAAAAAAAATTGAAACAAAAAAATAGTTTTACAAACGGGAAACAGAATATTGATTGACATAACTAAAATTAATTATCATAATTATGAAAAAAACATTACTTTTTACTTTTCTTTTAGTTTTTGCTACTACGGTTTTTTCACAAAAGCTAAGTGTACTTATTGATTATAAATCTTATTGCGCTCCTACAGGCGATCCTTACCTTGAAATTTCATCTTTTGTAAATGGACAAACTGTAATTTACAAACAAAATGATCAAGGTAAATATGAGGCGGAGGTAAGAATTACCGTGCAAGCTTTTCAAAGCGATTCATTGATTAATAAATTGGATTATATTTTGGTAAGTGAACCTTTTGATGATTCAATATCAATCACAAAACCTGATTTTGGAGATGTTCAAAACTTACGATTGCAAAACGGAGAATATTTACTCCAATTTTCAGTACAAGATATGAACACAACAACAAACCCCATTTATTATACGGATGTTGCTGTTCTACAATATCCTAATGATGAAGTTTCCATTTCAGATATTTCTATTTATCGAAACATAAATAGGGAACCCAGTGGAGATATTTTTGACAAATATGGTTTCTCGTTAGAACCTCTATTTTATGGATATGTTTCTGAAACCATTTACAATCTTTCATTTTCTTGCGAAATATATAATACAGATAAATTTACCGGAAATGAACAAATCACAATTAAAACTTATATAACTTGTTTTGAAAACAATTTAATGCCTTACCCAGAAGCTCAATTTACTACTCATGCAAAAGTAAAACCGGTGGTTGTAACTTTCGGAGAAATTGGAATCTTCAAATTACCTTCAGGAAATTACAATTTAATGGTGGATGTTTTCAACAAAGATTCAGTTTTGCTTGCTACAAACTCTTTCTTTTTTCAGAGAAGTAACCCTAATATATCATTAAATTTATCTGATATTAATGATCTATCTTATGAAAATACTTTTGTAGATCAAATCAAAGATTCGTTACAAATATTAGAGTATGTCAGGTTTTTGTATCCCATTTCAACTTCTATTGAGAGAGATTTCTATATGACAAAATTGGATAGAATTCCTACTGAAAGTTTGCGAAAATTTTTCTATGCTTTTTGGCTAAAACGAGACCTCTTAAATCCTGAAAAAGCATGGTTAACTTATTTAGAAAAAGTAAAATTTGTAAACAAAGAGTTTGGTTGCAAATTAGTACAAGGATATCGTACAGATAGGGGAAGAGTATATTTACAATACGGAGAGCCTAACAGTATTTTTGAAGTGCCTTACGACTCACACTCCTACCCTTATGAAATTTGGCACTATTACTATTGTGTAGATCAGTCGAATGTAAAGTTTGTTTTTTATAATACAGATTTAGTATCCAATGATTATAATCTTATTCATTCTGATAAAAGAGGAGAATTGCAAGATCCATTTTGGCAAACAAAAGTTACACAACGTAAAGTACCTATCTATAATTTTGATGTAACTACACCTGAAGACTATTTTGGTGGAAATCCAAAAGATGACTGGTTTAATCACAGATAGCATAACTTTTCTCAAAATCAATAGTTTTCGGTTTTTTGGTTGTTTTCGGTTTTTTTGAACAGATTGCCGCTATTTTTGAGGAAACGGCAACACAGAAAAAAGAGTTGATTTTCGCTTATTTTAACCAAAAAAAACACTATTTTTGCCAAATTTTTTAAAAACTCTGTGGACCTTCGTAATCTTTGTGTCTCTGTGTTTAATAAAATAATTAAATCTATTATTATGAATCATTCAAAAATCAAAAAATCAAAAATTTGTTTCTCATTATTTTTTCTATTTTTTATTTTCTTCAATCCCGTTTTTGCTCAAAAAACAACCATAACCGGAAAAATTGAAAACAGTAATTCAACACAAGCCGATTTAAAATTGCTCTATAAAGAAGATGGAATTTCTTATGGTAGCACTAAAGTTAATACAGACGGCTCCTTTAAGTTGACCGCCAATATTCCTCAAACTGATCTCTTTAGGTTAGTTTTTGACGATGGACAACAATTAATGATGTGTTTGTCTCATAATCAAAATATTGAACTTATACTTGACGCCAATAATATTACGGATATTAAATCAGTAAAAGGTTCTACAAGTCTTGAGTTTTGTAAAAACGCTGCCCAAATGCTTTCCTCCTTAAATCTGATGTTAGATAGTGTGAATAAAGCGCTTCAAAACGATAAGGATGTACAGTTTTACAACGAATTTCAATCACATTTTAAACCTTTTTTTGAAGCCAATTCTGATGCTGAAGAATATTGCAAACAGGTGGCAATAACTACCGACTCGCTTCAACAATATGTGAATTCAAAATTAGTAAAAGGAAAATTAGACACAAAAGAGATTGATGTTTTTATTTATACAAGTTCAAATTTATTGAAAGAGATTGCTTCAAATTATTCTAAATATGCAAATTATATGCAAAGTATGGGACTTCTGAAAGATTTTAGAAGCGATAGAAATCAAAAGTTTAAAAGTTTTTATGAATCAAGTGTGGATAAGTATTTAGATCCCATAGAACAGCGCAACGAAACGATGAAAAACGTTTTTTCCAGTTTTGTTGCGCAAATTCAAAACTATTTATTTTTTCGAGACAGTTTGCAAATAAATGATCTCACAAGCAAGAAAAAGGATAAAGATATTTTGGTAGAAAAAATTATTGAACTTTCCAATTACTGTACTAACATTAAAGAAACGATAAACAGTTTATCCAATTTTGAAAAATTGTCGGACGGTTATGGAAAATATACGCAACAGGAAGCGCAACGTAATACTTCAAATATTGTTCAAAAATATCAAAAGTTTTTTAATACGGAACATGAAAAACGGAACAATGCCATTGTTAATTATCTGTTATCCAATAAAAACGATCTTGCAGTACTTCTTTTTGTGGATATTTTTCCAAAAGACCAATATGCAAAATTACATCAGGAAGTAATCCAGGCATTATATGAAATATATCCAAAGCATCCTGTTGTAGCTGAGCGTTATAAGATTGAAAATTCGCCGGCTACTGCTACCTCCATTGGAGCAATGGCGCCCGAATTGGCATTTGAAAACCCTGATGGAAAAATTATGAAACTTTCCGATTTGAGAGGAAAAGTAGTATTGTTAGATTTCTGGGCATCGTGGTGCCGTCCTTGCCGCCAGGAAAACCCGAATGTAGTAAAAACCTATCATAAATATCACGAAAAAGGATTTGAAATTTATAGCGTATCGTTAGATAAAGACAAAGCGAGTTGGGTAAAGGCAATAGAGATAGACGGGTTAATTTGGGCTAATCATGTAAGTGATTTAGGTTTTTGGCAATCGCAAGGCGCTAAAATTTATGGCGTTTCTGCTATTCCTGCTACATTTTTAATTGGAAAAGATGGACGTATTATTGCCAAAAATCTTCGCGGCGCCGCTCTCGAAAATGCACTGAAAGAACTGTTTAATGAATAGTGATTAATTATCTGCGTTTATATCTGTTACATCTGCGTCATCTGCGTGCTTAAATGAGATGTGCTTAATTGTGCTTAAAATGAAATCAAAAATCTTTTTAGTCTCAAAATCCCCAAGGCGAAAACAACTTTTGGAAGAGATGGGATATAGCTTTGAAGTTTTGCATACAAATGTGGAAGAGACTTATCCGAAACATCTTTCCCCGATACAAATTGCAGAATATCTATCTCAACTGAAATTAACTTCCATAAATTTTTCAGAATATTCTAAAAATGACATCTTTATCTCTTGCGACACGATAGTTGTTTTAAATGATAAGATTTTGGGAAAACCTGAAACAGAAGCGGAAGCAACAAACATGTTGCGTTTACTTTCCGATAAAACGCATCAGGTTATTAGTGGAATAACGGTAGCTACTACAAATAAAACCATAACCAAACACAGTATTACCGAGGTTACATTTAAATCGCTTTCAGAAGATGAGATTCATCATTACATAACTCATTATAAACCTTTTGACAAAGCCGGTGGGTATGGAATTCAAGAATGGATTGGTTTGATTGGCGTAACTTCCATAAACGGATGTTTTTATAATGTAATGGGGTTACCTACGCAGTTACTGGGAGAAATTTTGAATCTACTAAATTTTCTTTATTAAAATAAGGTTTTAGGTATGATTTCTTTAAATCTTAAATCTTTAAATTTTTAAATTTTTATTTCCCCGTACATCCCAATCTTCAAATAGCCATCATTCTTTACTAAAATCTTAATTGCATACACTAAGTTGGCGCGTTCATCTTTGGTTTGGATAGTTTTTGGAGTAAATTCTGCTTCTGAGGAGATCCAAGTGATGATACCTTCATATTCACGGCGTTCTTTTTCGCCAAAATCAGAAAAAACTTTTACCTGTTGATTTAATTTAATTTGAGTAAGTTGTGCGGAAGTGATATAAGCACGCAGGTAAAGATTTTCTAAATCAGCCACTTTAAACAGCGGTCTGCCCATGATAGTAATTTCGCCGGCTTCTGCATATTTTAGCAAGATAGTACCCGAAATGGGAGTTTTAATGTATGCTTTTGAAAGTTGGTCGTTAATGGCGTCAATTTGCGCGTCAATTAAGCCCGTGTTATCAAAAACGCCCTGGTTGTTTTTTTCTAAATTTTCTTTGGAAGCGATAATCTGTTTTTCAAGGATGAGAATTTGCGCGGTAATGTCATCTAACTGTTTGGTATTTCCTGCTTTAGCAGCAATCAGTTTTTCAACTCTAACTTTTTCCTGTTGCTGGTAGGCTAACTGTTCTTCTAAAGAAGCCAATTGGATAGACACATCCTGTTTTCGTGCGCCTGTTTGTTTTTTACTTTGAAGAAGTTGAACTTTTTGTAGATAGAGTTGAGTGGTGTCAATAAGCCCGAGTAGATCGGAAAGTTCTACTTTTTGTCCTTCTATCATATTCAAAGTTACTATTTTGCCTGTTGTTTCAGCAGAAACTATTACTTCGGTGGCTTCAAACATACCGGAAGCATCGTAATTATTTTTTATTGAAGAACAGGCAAAAAATAAAATAATAAGACTTAGAAAAAGGGTAAAATTTTTCATATATTTTTAAAATAATTAGGCAAAAGTATATTTTTTCTATTATATAAAAAAAAATGTATTTTTGCACGCTACATATATAGTATGAAAAATTATGTATGAAATAAATTTTTATACGATTATGTTATGCTAAAATATTAAAAATAAACAACATATTTTATAATACAAAAAAAAATTATATTCAAATTATCAACTAAAATCTATTATTTTATGAAAAACATTTACAAAGC
>JGI24702J35022_10001375_pt1 | contig 15103 bp, 14 predicted proteins | sample TergutTh196P4_FD_35022 | JGI IMG/M metagenome (IMG submission 35022)
CCTGTTTTAGTCTTGAGCATCCATACCAAACAAAGAAATGGCATAAAAAGAAGGATTATTTTTCCTGCACGTAGAAAATGTTTTTTTATTTCCATAATAGCAGTTTAACTGTTAATTTTCACTTTATTTTTATCAATAATAAAATACGCGATTATTATTGCTGAACAGATAAAATGAACAATAGATGTGGTAACACACGCACCATTCATTTTCCACAAAGGAATTAAAATTACGGATAATAAAACAGTTAAAATAGCGCCTGTTACCGATTTTGCTACCAGAATTTTCATTTTTCCCAAGGCAGCGAAGTAGTGTCCATAAATGGTGGAAAAGGCAATACTCAATATTCCCGGACTCATCAACAGCACAATTTGTTTGATCTCCTCACACTCTTTCGTGAACACATAAGCAAATACNGATTTNGGCAACAACAATACGATTCCAATACAAATAAATGAAAAAACAACACTGAATAAAGAAGCCAAAACAACTCCTTTTTTTGCATTTTGAGTGTTTCCTTCTTTAATAATCTTNGAGTATTGNACCATAGATATACTTTTACTAATAATCCATATTGATTCGGAAATAGAAATACCCACAGAGAAGATGCCTAAAGATACTTCNCCCAAATAAAATAGAATAAAATAATAACTTAAACGAAGCACTAACAAATGAAANAAATTACTCAGTTCATTCTGAAATCCATAATTAAAAACTTTCTTCGTAACTGAAAAATCTAACTCTAATTTTATTCTTCCTACAGTTTTTCTCGTTAAAAAATGCGCAATGACTATTACAACTATTAATGATAAAATATGTGCATAAAAGTAATCGAAATAATTAGAATGATGAATTTTGTGTATGAATACCATAAATATCAACAGGAACAAAGGTTGTAATATGATTAATAAATTATAGTATTTAATTTTTTGCATTCCAATGTACAGNGCATTATGAAATGCNAAATAACCGGTTAATAGNGATGCAATAAATAGTAAGTGTAAANAAGAACTGTAATCAAAGAAATAACATATTAATATAGCGAAAGAAGAACTGATAAAAATCCAAATAACAGCCTGGGCAAATAATTTTGAGGCACCTGTTTTTCTTACAAAAAAAGAGACACTGCTATTGGTAAAAATATTGGCAGCAATAGCAATAAATGATAAGTTGGTTACAAAAAGCGCCTGATATCCTTTTCCCTCTGCACCCCAAAATTGCATAATATAAACAACTATTGCAAAATTGATGAGAACAATTGCCGCTCGGCTGAACATTGTTATTATGGTATCATTTCGCACACTTTTATTCATCATAACTATTAATAATATTTATAAAATGTTTTTGAAAAAAGCAAATCATTTTTGATTTTATGGCATTTTATAACGAAAAACAACAACATTTATTTGAAAAATACAATTTTCTAATAATTCAAAAGTTTATTAATCACTAATCACTAATCATTAATCACTAATCACTAATCATTAATCACTAATCACTAATCATTAATCATTAATCACTAATCACTAATCATTAATCACTAATCACTAATCACTATGAAAATCATCGGCATTACCGGCACAATTGGTGCAGGCAAAGGAACTATTGTAGATTATTTAGTTAATAATTATGGTTTTAAGCATTATTCCGTGCGCGGTTATTTAATTCAGGAAGCACAAAAAGAAGATCTTCCTTTAAATAGAGATACTTATGTGCAATTAGCCAACAGATTGCGGGAAGAACATTCCCCCTCTTTTATCATTGATGAATTGTATAAAGAGGCTACAAAAAAAGGAAAAGATGCTATTATTGAAAGTATTAGAACGCCAGGCGAAATAACTTCTTTGCGCGAAAAAGAAGATTTTACTTTGTGGGCAGTAGATGCTGACCCGAAAATTAGATATGAGCGTATTTTTGCTCGACAATCGGAAACCGATCATATCTCTTTTGAAACATTTCAATTTAACGAACAGCGCGAAATGAATACGGATGATCCTACCAAACAGAATCTTGCAGAATGTATCAGGCAGGCGGATATTTTATTTATGAATAATGATGGGTTTGAAAAACTTTTCTTGCAGATTGATGAGGCTATGATTTTCAATTTTACCCATTCATAAACAGCAAAAACTCTTCATTGTTTTTTGTTTTATCCATCTTATCTTTAATAAACTCCATAGCTTCAATGGTATTCATATCGGCTAAGTGGTTGCGAAGTACCCATACGCGTTGTAAGGTTTCGGTAGTTTGAAGCAGGTCGTCTCTACGGGTACTCGAGGCAACAAGATCCACAGCGGGATAAATCCTTTTATTTGAAAGCCGTCTATCTAGTTGGAGTTCCATATTTCCGGTACCTTTAAATTCTTCAAAGATTACTTCATCCATTCGGGATCCGGTTTCGGTTAATGCGGTAGAGATAATGGTGAGCGAGCCGCCATTTTCTATATTTCTTGCGGCTCCGAAAAAGCGTTTTGGTTTTTGAAGCGCATTGGCTTCCACACCGCCGGAAAGAACTTTTCCTGATGCAGGCGCCATCGTATTAAACGCACGCGCCAAACGGGTTATAGAGTCTAATAAAATACAGACATCGTGTCCACATTCTACCAACCGTTTTGCTTTTTCCAAAATAATATTGGCGATCTTCACGTGCCGTTCTGCAGGTTCGTCAAAAGTGGAGGAAACTACCTCCGCTCTTACGCTACGTTGCATATCGGTAACCTCTTCGGGACGTTCGTCAATCAATAATATAATGAGATATATTTCCGGATGATTTGCCGAAATAGCATTCGCTATCTCTTTAAGAAGTACCGTTTTACCTGTTTTGGGTTGGGCTACAATTAACCCACGTTGTCCTTTTCCGATAGGGGAAAACAGATCAATAACGCGTGTGCAAACATTTGATTTAGGATGACCTGTAAGGTTAATTTTTTCATCGGGAAACATGGGCGTCAAATAATCAAAAGGAACTCTATCACGAATCTCCTCAGGCAGTTTTCCGTTTATACGTTCTACTTTAGTGAGCGGGAAGAATTTTTCGCCACTTTTTGGAGGACGAATCGTACCATAAACGGTATCTCCGTTTTTCAATCCAAAAAACTTGATTTGCGACATGGGCACATACACATCATCAGGCGAGGGCAGATAATTATAGTCGGAGGAACGTAAAAAACCACATTGTTCATTGGATATTTCCAACACTCCTTCAGTCATAACGCTTCCGTCAAATTCTGAATTGGCAACCATATTCCACCATTCATCTTGCTGTATTGCTGTTTCTTCTTTTTTTCTATACGAAGGAATGGAAGATTCTTGCACAGTTAATTCTTGCGTATCTTCAAATTGATAGATAACTGCTGGCGGTTCTTCGGTTACTTCATTTTCAGGAGTTATTTCAGGAGTAGGAACTATAGGATCATCAATAGTATCCTCTATCGAATCATCCTCTAAAAAAGAATCATCATTTAGCATCAAATCGTTAATCAATGTAGTGTCCATCTCTTTTTCAACTTTTTTTTCTTTTTCAACCTTTTTACTTTTTCTAATTGTTTTTTTCTTTTCGATAGCTATTTCCTTTTCAGTTACAAAATCATTTTCAACAGGAACTTCCTTTTCAACAGGAACTTCCATTTCAACCGGTATTTCTTTTTCAGTTAAGAAGTCATTTTCCATTGCGTTTTCTATTGGAAAAGTAAAAAGAGATTTAGCTATCTCTTGTGTTTTCTTTTTTCTTAATTTTTTTTTCTTAGCAGAGAACACTTCGCCATTTGTAATTCTATTTTCGTTGGAAGTGGCTAATGGCGTTTTTTCTACGTATGTAATGCGTTTGCGTTTACGTTTACCTTCATCAGGATTTACCATAAAATTAAAATATTGTGGAACAAATGTAATATGAAATTTTGTGTATTGCCTTAGTAGATTTCTCGTTTCAGGCTTGAATTGTGCGGCAAAAATATATTTTTTTTAATATGAATAGATAGTTAGAATGAATTTAATAAAATTTATTTTTGCCAACTCAAAAAAAATGAGATTTGTAGTTTGAAATATGAAACGTTTCTTCGTTTTTTTCTTATTGATTTTTAGTTTTTTACCAGTTCCATTATCGGCAAAGGAGAAATCCGTATCCGAAGAATTTAATGTGGATGAATATATTATGGAACATATTTTAAATAGCTATGGTTGGCATATTACTACATGGGAAGGAGCAGAAATTACCATCCCACTCCCCGTGATTCTCTATAGTGAAGGAAAATTAGACTGTTTCCTCTCTTCAAAATTTCATCATGGAACAGTCGCTTACAAAGGATATGCGCTTGGTTTTACAAAAGAAACAAAAGGTAAAATTTTGAAACTGCAAGGAGCGGATGCGCATTTTACAGGTGTGTTAGAGAAAGAAAAAAAATATGATTGGAACACCCATTTTATTGATATTTCCATAACCAAAAATGTATGCGCTTTATTTATTAGCATTACTATTTTGTGTTGGATATTTTTATCGGTAGCTAAAACTTACAAAAAAAACCCGAATCGCGCCCCAAAAGGAATGCAAAATATGATGGAAGCCGTGATTCTTTTTATTAGAAATGAAGTGGCCATTCCCATGATTGGGAAAGAAAAATATCACAAATACTTCCCCTACTTGCTTACGCTGTTTTTCTTTATCTTGACAAACAATTTAATGGGGTTAATTCCTGTTTTTCCGGGAGGTGCCAATGTTACCGGAAATGTTGCAGTAACGTTGACCTTAGCGTTGATTACTTTTTTTGTGGTCAATTTTTCATCAAATAAAAATTATTGGGTTCATATTTTCAACACTCCGGGTGTGCCGTGGTGGCTCAAATTTCCACTTCCTATTATTCCTTTAATTGAATTTGTAGGAGTGTTTACAAAACCTTTTGTACTTTTAATTCGTCTTTGTGCAAATATTATGGCAGGACATATTATTATTTTGGGATTTCTTGCGTTGATTTTTATTTTTGGTGCCATGCAACCTATGTTAGGCGTAGTTGTTTCACCGGTATCTATATTTTTCTATATTTTTATGGGATTATTAGAACTCTTAGTCGCATTTATTCAATCATTCATATTTACACTACTCACTGCTCTCTACATTGGCATGGCAATTGAAGAACACCATTGACAATGAAAAATGAATATTAATAAAGATAAACTGTAAACTAAAAACTTTTCCATTAAATCGTTTCATTTCATGCCAATCCTATTACTACTTGAAACTGCTACAGAAATATGTTCAGTAGCCTTGTCGAAAGAGGCTCAAATTTTGATTTCTATTGATCTAGATAAAGAAAATTTCCTTACTGAAAATTTGTTTGCTTGTATTGAAAAAATGATAAAAAAAAATGGGGTAACTACTTCTGAACTTGATGGTGTTGTATTGAGTATCGGACCTGGTTCTTATACGGGTTTGCGAATTGGAGCGTCAGCAGCAAAGGGAATTTGTTACGCATTAAAGATTCCGTTAATTGGAATATCAACCTTACAAAGCATTGTTTTTGGTGTCTTTACCCGACAACCAGAAGATCATAAAGCACTATACTGCCCCATGATTGATGCAAGGCGAATGGAAGTGTTTACTGCTCTTTATAATGAAAAGGGATATTTAGTTTCTGAAATAGAAAACAGAATAATAGATAAACATTCATTTTCTTTAGAATTAGATAATAAGATTATCTATTTTTGTGGTAATGGAATGCCCAAATGTAAATCCATTTTGCAACATAAGAATGCACGTTTTATTGAAGTCCCCTTGACAGCTTCAAATATGTTGTATCCAGCATTGGCAAAATTTGCAAACAAACAATTTGAAGATATCGTATATTTTGAGCCTTTTTATCTTAAAGAATATATTGCAAAAAAATCGATGGTGAAAGGATTGCTGGTTTGAAAATCAAATTATTGTATCTTCAACGTTTTTATAAATATTTTATATAGCAAGTTACGGGTTACGAGTTACAAGTTGTTCAGGAATAATCTCTTTTTTCACTTCAAATTCTTCATTCATAATTAGAATGGCAGATTTTTCTAACCATAATTCTTTTCCGACAGTTTTATTTTTTAACTTGTATTTTAAAATTATTGACTGGTGAGGTTTTATATTGGCAGTGATAAATTCAACTCTATCTTCTTTTTCTATTTGTAAATCTAAACTATCTAACCATTCAATTTGAGAATAAAAAAGTTCTTGTCGCAATGAGATTGCTGTTTGATTTACCCCATTAATAAAAACAAAAGATACAAACAAGGTATTTGGGACCTCTTCTTTTACAGTAACTATTTGATTATATTGCCACAATAATTGTCCATTTTCGTTTGTTAATCTATTACTTTGCCCAAAAAGAAGATTTGGAAAACAAAAAAGTAGAAAAAATAAAAAAGAAGAAATAAAGAACCCCTTATTCATTATTACCTTAAAACCTTATTTTTAAAACAACCTTAGTAGCATTAATTTTCATTGAATTTATATCTATTCCTTACCGGATTTGAATACATATCCAATAAGTATTGCATCATTTTTTCTTTACTGACATCTTGAATTACAGATTTTTTATTCAGATAATCTTCAAAATCATTTTTTTCTTCTTTCGAATATTGATTTGTGAATCTGTTTGAATTTTCTTGAATATCGTAAGCTATATAGTTTTGAGGATACAAGTAATAGTTGTTGTAAATTTGGTTATCAATATGTTTGCAAAGTAATGAGAGTTTTTCATTCAAAGAGAGTTCTGGCGGGAGTTCGTCAAATTCTTGTTGTAATGGTTTACCAATAACAAAATGCACCTCCCCTTTAAATCCTGTAACTCCTTCAATGATACTCTTCTTATCCTCTTCAGGTTGTTTTATATAAGGTGATTTTTCCGATAGCGCCAATTCACGCGCTTTCCATTGATCACAAGGTTCATATTGATACGAAATAGTAACCGGCGTAATTTGCATAGACTTTAGTGTTTGCATTGCATTTTGCGGTGTAGCCAAAGTCAACATTTTTAAAAGTCCTTGCTGTGTTTTATCATCACCGTTTTTTGTCCTGCCGTTTCCCTGCGCAATCCATACGGATTCTTTCTCTTCAAAAATAGAATGATGAATGTATGAGGACAATAGATGGGTATGGTAAATTTTTTCTTTCAAAGTTCCAGAACGTAATACTAAAAACATTTTGTGCAAACGCGCCATTTCCACAAATAGTGGTGTTGAAATGAGATTATCACCAATGGCAGAGCGGGTTGCTTCATATCCGTTTTTAAAGTAATAGATTTGTAAAAAAGCAGAATCTAAAATTATATCTCTGTGGTTTCCAATAAATAAATATTGATTTTTGGGGTTAATATTTTCTAATCCGGAATAATGAATTTGAGTACAAGTACGGTTCACAAAATAATGAAACACGCGGTCAGCAAAAGTGAGATGAAACTCAAATAGGGTACGGCAGTCTAAAACTTCTTTCATCCATTCATCCACATCTATCTTATCTTCAAAAATAGAAAGCTGTTTAATAAAATGAGAGTCAGTAAAAAGTTTTTTTACTGTATTCATAGTCTCTATTTCCGTATATGGGCGAATGTTTTCGAATAGATGTTTCATTGTTCTTTTTTTAACGCAAAAACTTCAAAAATAGAGTATGCAAAATAGATGATGAGGAAAGCGACAGCAAAATTCCAACGATCTTCTTTATTAAAAATTAAATATAAAATTAAAAAAATGAGGATGGAGATCATTTTTACGATTCGAGAGATCATGTATCCTGCAATAAATTTTTTTCCTGAGGGTTCTTTTTGTTTTCTCAAAACCACGTAAAGCGTAAAAAGTGTGATTAAAAAGAAGAAAATTACAATAAAAGGGATAGCGGGCGAGGCAAATTTTGGCAATAGTAATTGAAAAATGACACCCACAACTGCCATGATGACAGAGAATATCATGAGCCTGTAGGCAAATTTTCTTATAGGGATTTTACTCATTGAAAAAGTGGTTATTCATTTTCTATGCCAGGTATTGGAGTTGGTGCAGGATTTTGCATTACGCAGTTACCTACGAAATTTGCGCCTGGTTCAATCGCAATTTTACTGACACGAATGTTTCCTGTTAAAGTGGCTGAGGCTTTTAAAGAGAGAATCTCGGTAGCCGTAATATCTGCTTTTGCTTCTCCTTCAATTTCAATAGAATGGCATTTAATTTTGCCCTCTATCAGTCCGCTTTTTCCTATAAATATTTTAGAATTGGAGGTAATATTTCCTTTTAGGTTACCGTCAATTCTGCAATCTCCGGCAGAAACAATATCTCCGGTTAGTGTGGTTCCAGCAGCAATCATATTAATTGCGCCTATTTCTTCCTGTTCTAAATTTTTTGACATAATGATTACGTATTACATTTCACTCAATTGGATATGTGCGCAAAATAACACAAAATTTTGAATTACATGCAGACGAAAAAATAATAATCAACCGAATTATCTTTAATTTGTATAATTCAATTAAATCCCTTGCGAGTAGTTGGGGGCTTCGCTGGTGATAGTGATGTCGTGGGGATGACTTTCCACTACGCCGGCATTGGTTATTCGGCAAAACTGTGCATGATGTAAATCGCTGATATTCTTCGCTCCGCAATATCCCATACCGGCTCTCAATCCGCCTGCCATTTGATAAATTACTTCGTAAAGGTCTCCTTTATAAGGTACTCTACCTGAAATTCCTTCGGGTACTAATTTTTTCATATCCTCTACATCGTCTTGCATATATCTGTCTTTCGATCCTTTTTGCATCGCTTCAATGGAGCCCATGCCACGATAGCTTTTGAATCTTCGTCCATTAAAGAGAATTGTTTCGCCGGGAGATTCTTCCACGCCGGCAAGCAAACTGCCCAGCATTACCGAATCGGAACCTGCTGCCAGCGCTTTTACAATATCTCCGGAGTATCTAATTCCTCCATCAGCAATAATAGGTACGCCGGTATCTTTTATAGCGCTATACACGTTGTAGATAGCGCTGATTTGAGGCACGCCCACGCCGGCAATTACGCGAGTAGTGCAAATACTGCCGGGTCCAATCCCCACTTTAACGGCATCAGCGCCTGCATTTACCAGCATAATAGCGGCTTCGGCAGTAGCAATATTCCCTACCACAACATCTAAATGAGGATATCTGTTTTTTACTGATGCTAAAGCTTCTACTATATTTTTTGAATGTCCGTGCGCGGAATCTAAAACAATAGCATCCACTTCGGCTTCCACCAAGGCTTCAATTCTTTTTTCCGTGTCAGATGAGATTCCCACGCCGGCTGCCACCCGCAACCTGCCTTGAGTATCTTTACAGGCAAACGGTTTATCTTTGGCTTTGGTGATATCTTTGTAAGTAATCAATCCAAGTAATTTACTGTCATTGTCCACCACCGGCAATTTTTCAATTTTATGTTGTTGCAAAATGTCGCTGGCTTGATAAAGGTCAATATCATTTTTAGTAACAATCAAATTTTCTTTGGTCATCACTAAATCAATAGGTTTGTTGAAATCTTTTTCAAAGCGGAGATCGCGGTTAGTAACAATTCCCACTAATTTATGGTCATGATTAACCACAGGAATTCCGCCGATTTTATATTCTGCCATCAATTTGAGCGCATCTCCCACCGTTTTTTCGGGTTTGATAGTAATAGGCGTATTAATCATTCCGTTTTCTGCGCGTTTCACCGATTTTACCTGTTTTGCCTGCTCTTCAATCGTCATATTTTTATGAATGACGCCGATTCCTCCTTCACGGGCAATTGAAATAGCCATCTTGGCTTCGGTAACTGTATCCATAGCCGCAGAGATAAAAGGCACATTTAATACAATGTTTTTTGAAAAACGGGTGGTTAATACTGCTTCTTTGGGAAGAATTTCTGAATAGGCAGGAATTAACAAAAGATCATCAAAAGTAACTCCTTCAAGGGTAATTCTATCGGATTGGAATGAGGGCATTATGTTGTTTTTAAATTAATCTCTTAATATCGTTAAAACTCCTGTATAGGTTTGCCCTTTGGGAATGGAAGCGTATTTAAAAGCATAGTAATAAGTTCCATCCGGAAGTTTACGCCCATCACGAGATAAACCTTTAAAAGCATTTTCATCATTCAAAAATCCATTGTTTTTATATATACACTGGTAATTTTTTTGATGGAAAACAGTTTTTCCCCAACGGTCGGAGATGGTAAGTTCATTTTCTCTTACAGGGTTAAGCTTTTTAATTCCAAAAACATCATTCATTTTATCATCATTGGGCGTAATAATGTTAGGAATTATCAATGGACAATCATCTACTCTTTGACTAGCGGTATCGGAACAGGAGCAGCATACAATTCTTATATTTAAAGTATCGTACAAACTTGTATCCATATAAGCTAACACAAAATAATATCCCGGATATTCAATTTCAATACTTTTTTCAAGAACTGTGAAACTTGAGTCTTTGTCAAGGTAAGTCCAGTCGAAAGCAGTAAAGTTGGTTTCCAATTCAAGATTGCCACCCATATCATCTCCTGCGCAAAAAGCCTCTTGTTTGAAAATAATTTTGAGTTGCGCGGTATCAATAATGGTAACGGTTAATCTAATTATAGTATCGCAATCGCAGCATGGCTCAAGACTATTAGAATAAAAAACACGTTCAATTGTATAATCATAATCTCCTTCGTGGCCATCGGGTCGTTTTATAATAACAGTATCAACAGGATCTCTATGATTGTCCACATACCAAATTACCGAATCACACGAACTGATAGTGTATGGTGGGTCGTCATTCTTAACGTATGGATTTATGATGATGTGCCAGCGCACTAAGCTATCGCAACCGCATTCTGAAACAGATTTTAAAGTATCCCACAAAGTATACAACTCCTTAGATTGAACATTATAGAATGTAGTATCTCCATGTGTGTTAGTAGTAATGGTAATATCTCTTCCCTGACATACCGTTGTATCCAATGTAGTTCGGAAGTAATCAATTTTTACAATAGAGCTCAATGTTAAGGTATCTAAAACAGGAGTAGTATCGGTAGAAGTTTCAAATTCTATATACAATTCAACCGAAAAAGTGGTAATATTTGGCTCCGGTTCAATAATCGGAAATGATAATGTAATGGGAGTAATATCGCTGCTATCGCAAAGATTAATAGAATGATACTGGTTATACCAACAATACTTAATAATTTTAATGTTTGTGTCTAATGGTTCAGAGTTAAAAGTAATTTCAGAATAAGGACAATAAGTTTCATTCTGCGTAGTACATCCATTAATGGTCATTTCAAAATAGCCGTTTTTAGGAGCTTTGGCTATTGATTTTCGTTTTGGTTTTTGTGCAAATCCGCAAACTACAAGGCTACTAATGATAAGTAAGAGTGTGATTTTTTTTAACATTGTTGTAATATGTTTAATGGCTGCAAATAAACATGAAATTTTTAAATTATATGCAGAAAGAATAAAAAATGAATTACCATTTTTTTATTTTGCATAAATAAACAGCAAAAATGATTATATAAATATAACTTGGAAACATCACGCAATATGCCCAGTGGGTGCCAATTTTATCGGAAAAGATACCAAAAATGTAAGGGATAACGGCGCCTCCGGCGATTGCCATAATCAAAAATGCAGATGCCAATTTGGTGTGTTTTCCTAAATTATGAATAGAGAGGGGCCAAATAGCGGGCCACATAATAGCATGCGCAAAACTTAATCCGATAATGGCATAAATAGATGGCTTTCCTGTAATAGTTAATGCAACAATAAGCAAGACCAATCCAAGTGAAGCGTTAAAAATGAGTGAAATACGCTGTGAAATCACTTTGGGAACCAACGTTATCCCCACCATATATCCTGCCACTAATGCCAACAGCGCCGCCACAGGATAATATCTCGAAATATCTGTGGGGATTTGTAAGTCGTTGGCATACACTATTAAATAGTCAATAGCTATCACTTCCACGCCCACATAAAAGAAGATTGCCGCAATACCGAACCACAAGTAAGGATAGGAAAAGATGGAACGACTTGCCGATTTTGTATCTTCTTGTTCCTCTTCATATATTTCGGGAAGTTTTGCCATTTTAATAAACAACACCAACCCTACTAATACGGCGGTTATTATCAAATAAGGAAAAATAACGCTATGGGAAAGTTGTTGTAATATTTTTTCGCGTAAAACCACATTGGTAATAGAATCAAAATTCACTAACAGATGCTCGGTACTTGAAAAGAGGGCTGAAAAGAGCGCTAAAACGCCCACCATTCCTGCAATTTTGTTACAAATTCCCATGATGCTAATGCGTTGTGCCGCCGATTCAATTGGACCGAGAATAGTTACATACGGGTTGGTGGCGGTTTGCAACAATGCCAATCCTGTGCCTTGCGTAAACAATCCAGTGAGAAACAACAGATAGTTTCTTTGTATAGCGGCAGGAATAAATACTAACGATCCTATTGCCATCACAATTAATCCTAACGCCATTCCGTTAGAAAATCCTGTTTTTTTTAATATGGCAGAGGATGGAATTGCCATTACAAAATAGGAGATATAGAATGCAAAAGGCACTAAGGATGCTTCTGCTGCGGTGAGTTCGCATGCCGTTTTCAAAAAAGGGATGAGCACACTGTTTAGCCATGTAACAAATCCGAACACAAAAAATAATGCACCAATAATGAAGATGCTGAAAGAGTTGTTTTTGTTTTTCATTGTATCTAATCAATTATTTCAAATCCCGTGTAGTTTTGTAATGTTTTTGGAATGATAATTCCGGCGTCGGTTTGATTGTTTTCTAACAGAGCAGCCATGATGCGAGGGAGGGCTAATGCGCTTCCGTTCAGGGTGTGCGCCAAGCGTGTTTTGCCGGTTTCATCTTTAAAGCGTAACTTCATACGGTTTGATTGAAATGCCTCGAAGTTGGATACAGAACTTACTTCCAACCAGCGTTTTTGCGCTTTGGAAAACACTTCCATATCGTAGGTTAGCGCTGAGGTGAAACTCATATCGCCGCCACAAAGTTTGACCACTCTGAAAGGCAGTTCCAACTGTTGTAAAAGAGATATGACGTATGTTTTCATTTCCTCTAATGCTTGATAAGAATTATCAGGATGTTGAATCTGAACGATTTCCACTTTATCAAATTGGTGCAAACGATTTAATCCGCGCACATCTTTTCCATAAGAGCCTGCTTCACGGCGAAAACATGCTGAATAGGCACATAGTTTAATTGGAAAATCGGATTCTTTCAAAATCACATCTCTGTAAATATTGGTAACCGGAACTTCTGCGGTAGGGATTAGGTAAAAGTCATCTAATGCAACGTAGTACATTTGGGCGTCTTTATCGGGAAGTTGTCCGGTAGCATACGCAGATTCTTTATTTACTAAATAAGGTGGTTGAATTTCGGTGTAATGCTGTTTTATGGCTGAATCTAAAAAAAAGTTAATGAGGGCGCGTTGCAGACGTGCGCCTTTTCCTTTATAAACGGGAAAACCTGCACCCGTAATCTTGGTACCCAAATCAAAATCAATAATGTCGAATTTTTTAACTAAATCCCAGTGAGATAAAGCATTTTCAAGAGGCGATGCTTCTCCTTCGGCATATATAATTTCATTATCTTCTGCGCTTTTTCCAGCAGGAACGCTACTATGTGGAAGATTGGGCATAAGAACCATTAACTCTTGCATGTTGTTTTCTTTTACAACTAAGGTTTCTTGTGTCTCTTTTTCTTCTATTTTTAGTTTTGCAATATTTTCTTTTGCTTGATTTGCCTCTGCTGTTTGGCCATTTTTAAACAAAATTCCTATCTCTTTGGAAAATTTGTTTTGCATCATTAAATTATCATCTAACGACTTTTTTAGCGTTCTAATTGCTATATCTAAAGTCATTATGTCATTAACAATTTGTTGGGCGTCGAAGTTTTTAATTTTCAGTTTTTCAATAACGAAATTTGGATTTTCGCGCAGGGTTTGAATATGGAGCATTGGGGTAATATTTTTGAATGGCGAATAAACATGATTTTTTTTAAATAGATTTAGAAAAATAAAAATCTGCTTAATTTTGGGTTCTGATTTATGTTTTTTGTGGTTATTTTCCAAAAGAGGCACTGTGCTCACGTAAAAGATGATAGTGCAGCGGAAAAAAACTTATAATAAAATAATATTTTTTCCGTTTATAATTATTTTAAAATTATTAACTAAAAACCAATATTTATATGAAAAAGATTATTGTAATTGTAACATTAGCCATTTTTTGTTTTTCAGCGATGGCGCAACAGTGTGGTGCTGCGGCTGCCGCAAAATGCAACGAAGGTCCTAAACTTGAAGTAAAAGATGCTGAAACTATTATTATTCAAACCAACGCATACTCAGCCAAGAGCGATGCTGTTTTTAAAGAAAATTTACCGTTTTTAAAAGGTGTAAAAGAGTATAAGTACGATGAAACTACTTACAAAATAGCGGTTGCTTACGACCCGAAGAAAACTAATCCTGACGCTATTCGTGCGGAGATTGCCAAAATGGGATTCGATGCCGACAAAGTGAAGGCAAACGAACAAGCCCGCGCCAAACTTCCGGCAGAATGTAAAACCATGCCCAAAGGATGTAGCCATTCGTGCGGAAAACACTAAATAATGATTAATGATTAATGCAAAGTCTCGCGTAGCGAGTACACCTACGCTAAGCAGTACGCTAAGCGTGCTGTAAAACAAAAAAAATGAAATACCCAAACATCCGAGAAGAAGAAATAAAAATTAGAGTAGCCCAAGATTACTTTTGGCTGTTCGATTGTGCCAATAAAATTGGTAATGTGGATTTTTGCGTATGTATGCCCAAGGCTAACAAGGGGATTAATCCCCTTGTTAATCCCCTTGTTGAATTTTCCCTTGCCGAAACCCAATCTTTACTTTGGGCAGAAGCAAAAAGAGATTCATCCGATATTACTAAATCTTTTATCCAATTAATCTTAACTATTGGCAAGGCGCGTACTTTCGACAAATATCTTCCCCCGCAGTTTCTCGGTGCTTTTGACGGCGAAAAAATTGCATTCATCCCGTATAGTGAAATTCACGATATTTTTTATCTGAACGATTTTAACTGGAACGTTGC
>JGI24702J35022_10001376_pt1 | contig 15099 bp, 10 predicted proteins | sample TergutTh196P4_FD_35022 | JGI IMG/M metagenome (IMG submission 35022)
GGCCATGGTAAAAGCCCTGCTTTTGCAGGAGATCTAATACGGCCCTTGTATCCATGCCGTCATAACCACCCGTGCTCGCTGTTTTCAGCGAGCACTCCTGGTAGCATCCGAAAACTTATGATCCTCTCCGAGAATTCTAGTTCACACCTATTTTTATGATGGCGGCCACCCTGGTTGATAGTATGCGGAGGCTACCTCTAGATACTTCCCTGACCAAAAATACACGCTCATTACTCAAGTGCGTAAGCCTTATGTAATATGCGCGTTTTTAACTAAGGGCGCCCACCCTACCCAGTCCCCTGCCATAACCCACTACAGCGGGATTATTTCCGTTCCATATCCCATGAATTCGACATCAAAATTGCCGCCCTCGACGAAAGCCGCAGCCTTAGATAGAACCTCGTTGGTAAAGCGCGGGTCATTGGAGACATAAACTGCCCCCACCGTGGCGACTTGCCAAAGGTCATTATCGGCCACCTCCGCCGCAGAGACATGGAATTTATTCTGAAGCTGCGCCACCACCGATTTTATCACCTGTCGCTTGCCTTTGAGGGACAGGTTTTCCGGCAAGTGTAAGCGCATTTTCAGGACGCCAACATTCATACTCATTATGTAACCTGGCTATTAAATTTGTGTAATTATAACCGAGATAAACCTCGGGCCGCACCTTGTTTGCGCCCCAAAGACACCAAGTAGCGCATACCCGCGTTTACACTCTGTGTATCTTTATGTTATAATCCCTAGCTAATACAGAGAACAAAGAAAAATAGGAGAACGAACTTGCTAGAATCCCAGGTAAAGAGCGGCATTGTCCAACAGTACCGCCTCCATGAAAGTGACACCGGCTCAACCGAGGTTCAGGTAGCCATTCTTACCGAGCGCATCAAGCAACTCACCCGGCATATGGCGGCCAACGGTCACGATTTCCACTCCAAGCGCAGCTTGCTGAAGCTGGTGGGCCAACGTCGGCGACTTCTAGCCTATCTCAACCGCACCGACGTTGAAAGCTACAAGAAGCTTATCAAGAGTCTCGGCCTGCGCAAGTAAGTCGGCAGGTTCTTTCGACAAGCTACGGCACACCCTCCCCAAAGGGCAGCTCGCGCACAGACCGAAACATCGCATTGATATGCACATCCTTTCTAATTTAGCCTGGCAATCCGTTCATCGCAGCCAAGCCAGGAGATGAGAAAGGTAAGAAATTAAGGAGAATACCCAAAATGGCACAACCATTCTCTGTCGAAACCACTATAGCCGGACGTCGATTTTGCATTGAGACCGGCAAGGTGGCTGGCCAGGCCGATGCCGCCATAACCGTCCGCTATGGCGATACGGTCATCCTGGTCGCCGCCTGCATTGCCCCCCAACCCCGAGATGGGGTAGATTTTTTACCCCTCACCATTGACTTTGAAGAAAGGCTCTACGCCGCTGGCAAGATACCGGGCGGCTTTATTCGTCGCGAAGGGCGCCCAACTGAAGAGGCTATTCTTACCAGCCGCCTAACCGACCGACCTCTCCGCCCACTCCTACCCAAAACCTGGCGTCGGGATATCCAGGTCGTCATCACCGTCCTCTCCGCCGACCGCGAGAACGACCCCGATGTCATGGCCATCGTTGGCGGCTCATGTGCGCTTGGCATGTCCGGCGTGCCTTTCGATGGCCCGGTGGGAGCTTGCCACGTAGGATGCCTAAGCGGCGAGCTGGTCTTAAACCCCACCCTCCCCCAAATGGAAGAAAGCACTCTCGACCTAGTGGTAGCCAGCACCAAGAAAGCCGTGGTCATGATTGAGGCCGGTGCCAAAGAGATCTCAGATGAACTCATGGCGCAGGCTATTGAATTCGCCCATCGTGCCAACCAAGAGCTGATCGCTCTCCAGGAGCAGATGATCGCCGCGACCGGCGGGCCTAAGGAGACCGCACCCGAACCGCTAGCCAACACTGAGCTTGTCTCCGAGCTTGAGCAAATACTTGAGGGCAGATTGGCCGCCGCCCTCGGCTCCCCTACCAAGACCGGACGCGAACCTGGGTTGGAAAGGCTGAAACTTGAAGTCATCAGCAAACTACAGGACAGATATCCTGAAACAGATATCCTTGCAAGCTATGACAAATGCATCAAAAATTGCCTCCGCGAGAGTATCCTGAAGCGCCATGTGCGTGTAAGCGGACGGGGACTCAAAGAGCTTCGCCCCATAACCTGCGAGGTTGGGGTCCTTCCTCGTGTACATGGTTCAGCCCTCTTTACCCGCGGCGAGACCCAAGTACTTACCGTCACCACCCTTGGTAGTATGCGCGAGGAGCAGCAACTGGACGGACTGGGCATCGCTGATACCAAGCGCTTCATGCATCACTACAACTTCCCGCCTTTCTCTACTGGTGAGGTGAGGCGGGTAGGCTCCCCGGGTCGGCGCGAGATCGGACATGGTGCCTTGGCCGAGCGTGCCATCCGCCCCGTAGTGCCGGATGAGCAAGAATTCCCCTACACCATCCGTGCCGTTTCTGAAGTCCTCTCCTCTAGCGGCTCCACTTCCATGGGCAGCACCTGTGCCACTAGCTTGTCGCTAATGGACGCCGGCATTCCGGTGGCCAAGGCCGTAGCCGGCATTTCCCTGGGGTTGGTTACCGGTGAAACTGAGGAGTTTGCCGTCCTGACCGACATTGAGGGCATGGAAGACAATTACGGCGATATGGATTTTAAGGTAGCCGGTACCCGAGACGGCATCACCGCCCTTCAGTTAGACATTAAGATCAAAGGCATCAGCTTGGAAATCATTGATATCGCCCTCAGTCAAGGCAAAGAGGCGCGCTTTACCATACTAGACAAGATGGACAAGGCCATCTCCGCCCCACGTACAGAGCTTTCCAAATACGCCCCGCGCATGATCAAGGTCGCCATCGATCCGGAGAAGATCGGCACCGTCATCGGCCCGGGCGGCAAGACGATTCGAGCCATCACCGATGAGACCAAGGCCACCATAGATATTGAGCAAGACGGCACCGTCTTTGTAGGTGCCATAGATGAGGCCGCAGCCAGGCGTGCCATTCAGATGATCAACGACCTCACCCGCGAGGTCAAGGTGGGCGAAATTTTCACCGGCAAGGTCGTACGCATTATGAGCTTTGGGGCTTTCGTAGAACTCCTACCCGGCAAGGACGGCATGGTGCATGCCTCGGAGCTTGCCGAACACCGGGTAGATCGGGTGGAGGACGTGGTAAAAATCGGCAGCGAGATCACTGTCAAAGTGATCGAAATCGACAGCCAGGGGCGCATAAATCTCTCACGCCGTGCCCTGCTCGCCCCGGGCGACGAGCCACGCACCCAGCCATCGCAGCAACGCAGCGGACCCCGTCCGAGCGGATCCCCCTATCAAGGCGGTCGGCCCCACCCCCCCACTGGGAACAGGCCTTTCGATCGACAAAGTTCCTAGCATCATTCGCCCCCTCCCGGGGGCGAACTCCTTTGGTGGTCATGATATACTCTGATTACAACGGATCAAGGGAGGACTCATGAGCATCAAAGTGGCCGTCCATGGTGCATTTGGCAAAATGGGGCAAATGGTCATCGCCGCTGTGGGGCGCGAGCCGGATCTCTCACTCGTTGGAGGTATTGACCTTAAGGCCTCGGGTTCCTCCATGGACACTGCCAGCGGGCGCATCCCTTGCGGAACTGACCCTGAGACCATCCTGCGGGAGACGCATCCAGAGGTGTTGGTGGACTTCAGTGTGGCCTCAGCAGTTATGCCTCTGGCCATCGCCGCGGCGGCTCACCGAGTACACCTCGTAAGCGGCACCACCGGCCTCAGTGCAGATGAGCTCAAAAAGATCGATGAACTTGCGCGCACGTCCGGTATCGGAGCAGTCATCGCCGCCAACTTCGCTCTCGGAGCAGTAGTCATGATGCATCTAGCTGAGATTGCCGCACGTTACTTCGACTACGCCGAAATCATTGAAGAGCACCATGAACAAAAGCGGGATGCCCCTTCCGGAACCGCCCTCTCCACCGCCAAGCTGATGGCCGAAGCCCGCAGGCAGAGGTTTTCAGAGCCCAAGCAAGAGGAACCGTCGGCCTCCCGCGGACAGAACACCGAGGGCATAGCCATCCACAGCGTGCGGCTGCCAGGCCTCGTCGCCCGCCAGGAAGTACTGTTCGGCGCACTGGGGCAGACGCTGTCCGTCAAGCACGAGGCCATTTCGCGCGAGTGCTATATGCCAGGTGTGATCACCGCTATCAAGATGGTCGGTCAGTTGCAGGGATTGGTATCAGGGCTAGACAAATTGCTGGGACTCTGACCTAAACCGGACTGTCTGCCTCTATTTCCCACTCCGCTCCTCTTGCGGTATAATCCCAGCATCTTAGCTATTCCAGGCCGAAAGGCACTCAAGGAGCGTTACCATGAAAGGCTATAGGGTCGCCATTGTCGGCGCCACCGGGTTGGTCGGAGCGGAGTTCTTCAAAGTGCTGGAGGAACGCCTCTTTCCTGTGGCAGAGATATCCCTCTTGGCCTCCGACCGTTCGGAGGGCAAGGAGCTTACTTTCGCTGGAAGGAAATATCTCGTTCAGGAGACTTCGCCCGATTCTTTCCGCAATATTGATATCGCCCTCTTTTCCGCTGGGGCGGATATCAGTCACCGCTTTGCGCCCATAGCCCGAGAGTCTGGAGCTGTGGTAATCGACAACAGTGCCGCTTTCCGCATGGCGGAGGACGTACCATTAGTCGTACCCGAAGTTAATGCCGACGATCTCGCCTCGCACCGCGGTATCATCGCCAATCCCAACTGCTCCACCATCCAGATGGTGGTCGCGCTAAGCCCCCTGCATAGGGTAAATCCCATACAGCGCGTCATTGTTACCACATTCCAGTCGGTCTCGGGCACCGGCACTGCGGCTATTGAAGAACTTACAGCCCAGACCAAGCAGTGGCTTAATAAAGACGAACTTACCACCCACGTCTACCGCCACCCTATCGCTTTCAATGTGTTGCCGGAAATCGACGCTTTCCTTGAGGACGGCTATACCAAGGAAGAGCGTAAAATGGAAGACGAGACGCGCAAGATCCTGCACGCCCCGGGGCTTAAGATAACCGCCACCTGCGTGCGCGTACCTGTCTTTGCCAGCCATAGCGAGGCGGTGACGCTTGAGTTTAGCCGCCCCATGTCACCCGCCGAGTGCCGTGCACTACTATCCGGCGCGTCCGGCATACGGGTAGTGGATGACCCAAGCGCCGGCCTCTATCCCCACGCCCGTGCAGCGGCAGGCACCGATGACACCTTGGTAGGCCGCATCAGGGACGACTCATCCCGCCCCGGCGGGCTTGTGATGTGGATTGTGGCCGACAACGTACGCAAAGGCGCGGCTCTCAATGCCGTGCAAATCGCCGAGGAACTATCTCGGCGAGACTTGATTAAAGTGGGAGACCGCAAATGAGAAGACCCCAAGAGCTAGGCCGGCTGATTACGGCTATGGTCACCCCGTTCCAAGACGATGGCGCGGTAGACTATGAGCAAGCAAAAAAACTTGCCATGGCTCTGCTTGCCTCCGGTAGCGACGGGCTGGTCGTGGTAGGCTCCACCGGTGAGTCGTCCACCGTTACATGGGAGGAAGAACACTGTCTCTTTAAAGAGATTAAATCTGTGGTGGGAGAGCACGGTGCCGTCATCGCCGGAACAGGAGCCAATTCCACCGAAGAGGCCCGCGAGAATACGGTTAAGGCAGAGAAGTGGGGAGTGGATGCCTGCTTGTTGGTGGTACCCTACTACAACAAACCCACCCAGGAGGGGCTATACCGCCATTTTAAGGCCGTTGCCGAGAGCACCCAATTGCCGTGCATCCTTTACAACGTGCCGTCCCGTACGGTCACCAACCTCGCTGCGGAGACCGTCATCCGCCTAAGCAAGATCCCCAACATCGTTGGCATCAAGGAAGCTTCCGGCAATATGGAGCAAGTGGCGCAAATCATACACGGCGTGCGGGAAGACTTTCTTGTCTGGAGCGGCAACGACTCTGATACCCTGCCCATGATGGCTCTCGGAGCCTACGGTGTTGTCAGCATAGCCTCGCATTTAGTGGGAAAACAGATCAAAGATATGATCATGCACTTCGCCAAGCACGAGACAGCTGAGGCAGCGGCCATCCATCGCCGGCTGATGCCGCTCTTCAGGGATCTGTTTGTTGTCTCCAATCCCATCCCAGTTAAATTTGCTTTAAACCACCTGGGTTTCCGGGTTGGCAGCTACCGTCTGCCCCTCACCGAACCTGATGCCAAGTCCGCCGAGATCATCCTCAGCACTCTGAGCCAGTTTCGAATAGACCTGCCGCTATAAAAACAGCTCGCCGAGCAAAGACCATAAATGCCGCACGGTGCGCCGCCCCGCTCTTTGAGCGTATCTTGAGGCACACCCCCACTCTCTTGCTGCCTAACAAACGGTTGACTTTGGCCCTGTTTCACCATATGCTATGCAGAGGATATTTCCAGCCGAAAGGAGCCACTCGTGACACTCTGCCATCAATGCGGAAAATCCCTTGAGTCAGGCAACGTTTTCTGCGGAGCCTGCGGGGCCAGGAATGAACCCGTCACCCAGGTTGAACCTCCGGCATCAGCACCCGTAACAACCGTGGTGTATTGCCCACAATGCAAGAAGGCTCTGGAACCAGGCAACGTTTTCTGCGGAGCCTGCGGGGCCAGGAATGAACCCATCACCCAGGTTGAACCTCCGGCATCAGCACCCGTGTGGACATCACCCCCACCATCACCCCCTCCTCCCCCACTTTCTTACGCCGAAAAATCATCTGGATCGTCCTCGGGCAAGGGTCTCTTTATCGGCTTGGCCGCCCTGCTCGGAGTCTTCGCCATCGTTTTGGGGGTCTTCCTTTTCATCAAGATAGGCGAGCTCAATGACGCCAGGCTCACCATCAGCGACCTGGAACACAATGTCACGGTACTGGAGGCCAACGCCTACAGCCTTGAGGGCCGTTTGGCCGCCGAGCAAGCAAACGTGACCAACCTTAACACCCAGCTTGTTGCCGAAAAGGCCAGAGCCGATACCCTCCAAGCTGACCTTTCCAGTGCCCAGGGGGACATTACCGCACTGGAAGCCGAACTCAGTATCTCCCGTACCCGTGTGAGTGAACTGGAAGCCGAGATTGCCGCAGCCGAAGCCCGCATTGCTGCGCTTCAAGCCGACCTCGCCAAAGCCAATGCTGATCTGGTCAGCGCCCAGTCAGCCAACACCACCCTGCAAAACAGCCTTAATACCATCAGAAGCCCCCGGCACTTCAACAATCTAACGGAGTTGACCCAATGGCTGGCCGCTGACGACACGAATACGAATCCCGCCTATGCCACCTTAAACAATTTGGAAAAAGCATTCGTGCTCCAAGTTAAAGCCCTGCGCGATGGCTATATCATATCGACAATCGCTGATTGGGATAATCAATACATATACTACGGGAACTCCGCCATAGCCGGCGGGACACTCTATTCAATCGACCTCGACACCGATACCACCATCATGGGGCCATATGTCAGTGTAGCGCTCCGTCCTCTGTCGTGACCGCAATCTGTCCTGTACAAAAAAGGAGAGCCTGAGCGGCTCTCCTTTTTTGTACAGGGTCTACCCCAAACACCGTCTTTGGCCAGGTTATGCTAAAATAGCCAAACTATGATTCCCGTCCGCCTCAGAATGCGCAATTTTATGCCTTATCGGGGCGAGGCAGAGTTATCTTTCGAAGGCATCCATACCGCGTGCATCTCGGGCGAGAATGGTGCCGGCAAATCATCCGTCATTGATGCCATCACCTGGGCACTTTGGGGCAAGGCGCGGGCGAAAAGCGATGACGAACTGGTGCACCAAGGCGAGAACGAGCTGGAGGTGGAATTTGAGTTCACCGTGGATACCACGCTTTACCGCGCCATCCGTAAGCACGCCCACCCCAAAACCCACCGCACCTCGGGTCGGGGTAGCCTGGACCTTTTTGTCCAGAGCGGAGCATCGTTTGTAGCCATCTCCGCCGATACCAAGACTCAGACGGAGCAGAAGATCTCCCAGCTCCTCCACATGGATTACGATACTTTCGTTAACAGTGCTTTTTTACGGCAGGGGCATGCCGATGAGTTCTCTCGCCAGACACCAGCCCGCCGCAAAGAGGTGCTGGCCAGCATACTCAGTTTGTCTCAATACGACGAATACGAAGCGCGAGCTAAAGACCAGGCCCGAGCTGCCCAAGATCAACGACTTAAGCTTGAGGCTAGCATCGGCGAGGCGGCGGCGGAGCTGGAAAAGCAGGCAGGCGTGAAAGCAGAACTCGTCCAAGCCGAAACCAGTCTTCAAGACATCGGCCAAGAACTTACCGCCAGCCGCAAGCGACGGGATGCCCTGCGCACCCGCCGCCAGGAGCTTTCCGTACTGGATACCCACCGGCGGCAGCTGGAAGTGTCCCTGGCCCGCCACGAGACCGATCTGGCCTCATGGGAAGCTTCGCGCACCGAAAGTCAACGCAAGATAACTGCCTATCAGAAACTTATCACCGAGCGGGAGAATATTGAAGCGGGGCAGGCCCGTCTTCATAGCATCCGTAAGCAAGATGAGGAAATGTCCGGACAAGTCCAGCGCCTCCACCTACTCAAGGAGCGCCGGGGAGAGCTTGAGCGAAAGTTTTTACAAGCCCAGGCTGAGCTAAACACGCGCCATAGGCTTGCCGAAGACCGCATAGCCAAGTTGGAGGAAAAAGCCGGACGGTTGCCCGAGCTACGCCGCCAGACGATCGCGCTACAGCCCAGATATCAGGAACTGCGTGATGACCAGTTTTTCATCTCCAATTACCGCGCCGTTTCCCAAGATAAACTGGGGCTGGCTACACGTCATGCAGCGGACATTAAAGGGTTAAAACGCGAAATAGAGCAAATCCAAGAAAAAATGCGGCTACTCACCGCGCCCCCAGGCGGCACTTGCTGCCCTCTATGCGAGAGCGAATTGGGTGAAGACCGGATAATTTTGGTTAAGGAGAAGTTGGCGCATGAAAAGGCCGAGAAGGAGACGCTCGCGCTTGGGCTGGAACGCTCCCGCCAAGAATTGATGGCCCAAATAGACCAACTAAGCCGAGACCTTGACCGAGTGGAGACCGATCATAAAACCAAGAACGACACCCTAGTAAGCGATGTGGCCCGCCTGGGGGAGGCCACCAAGGAGGCCACCAGCGCCGAGACTCAGCTTGCCAGCGAGCGCGCTGAGCTGGCTACGGTTGCCGAGAGTCTGACCCGGCGCGACTACGCTGCTCCTACACTCACACGACTCACCGAGGTAGAGGCGGCAATAACCGCCCTAGACTACCAAGAAGCAAAACACCAGGCAGTAAAAAGCGAGCTTCGGGAGCTCGAAAAATTCGAAAACCGCTGGCGCGCCCTAGAGGAAGCCCTCCGATCAATGCAGGAGGAACGCTCTCGGGCAGAGCAAGCCGAAAAGATGCTGGCGGACATTGTCGGTCGCAAGACGCGCGACCGTGCCGCCCGTGAGGAATTTCTGGTTAAGCTGGCTGCCTTGCCCGAACTGGAACAGGAGTTGGCTCAAGCCGAAGCCGAAGAGCGAGGCTTGAGTGCGCGCCATCTGGCGTCACAGCAGACCTTGGGCAGCCTCAGGGAGCGCCTTAGTTACCTTGAGGGACTCTCTGACAAGCTCAAGGAGCGACAACGCCTGTTAGCCTTGGCCCAGCACCGTCAGGAGGTGTATGACGAGCTGGCATTGGCCTTTGGCAAAAAGGGCATCCAGGCCATGCTCATTGAAACCATTTTGCCGGAGATAGAGGATGAAGCCAATCGTCTGCTCGCCCACATGACAGACGGCCGTATGAACGTCACCTTTGAAACACAACGGGGGACGAAAAAGGGGGAGGTTGCCGAGACACTGGATATCAAGATAGCCGACGAGCTGGGTACCCGAAATTATGAGCTCTTTTCCGGCGGTGAGGCCTTTCGCATAGACTTTGCCATCCGCATCGCTCTTTCGCGCTTGCTGGCACGCCGAGCTGGGGCACCGCTACCTACTCTCATCATCGACGAGGGCTTCGGCACTCAAGATACCGACGGCATTGACAGGCTTAAAGAGGCCATCAACTCCATCCAAACAGAGTTTCAAAAAATCATCGTCATCACTCATATTGAGGAGCTGAAGAGCGCCTTCCCCGTGCGCATCAACGTGGTTAAAACCTCTGATGGCTCTAAAATAGAAACCAGCGAGCTCTAGCACGACCATTGCCAGCTTAGTAATTGAGAGAAAGAAGTTCGCCTGCCCCTCCACAAAGACGGCTGCCATAACCCTCACCACCAGAGAGCCCATCGTCCTAGCAGTCCGATCGTTGCCTATTTGCTTCTTGATATTTTTGACCCCAGTTATGCCCATGCTGCTAGGCAGCCCATGATGCAATACGGGCCAAGACCTAGTGGCCGCTGGCCTCATGTCAATATTGGCGATTTACCCTGCAAGCCACATATGTTAAACTCGAAGTCTCATGAATCGCGCTACTATCCTTACCCAGCTCAAAAAAACGGCGTTTAACGCCAAAATTTACCTGGAGGACGCCCCACCCCGCATCCAGTTATTCTTCGTGGCCAATCTCCTCAAATTGGCGGGGGCTGTCGCTATAGGCCTGGCCTCTTTCTTGAATTTTCAGTCCCTGGGAGCTCTCACGGGTCCAATTATTTTCCTGTGGCTGTGTTCAATGTTAGCCGTGGCCACCCCGCAAGTCGATGCCTGGCTCACCGCCAGTCGTCGCTGGCTAAAGCCAGCTTATCGCCTCTCTGTGACCACGCTGGCCATCGTCATGAGTGTCGAAATCCTAGCCGTGAGTGCCGTCATGACATGGAGTGCCATCGACCGCACCTCACTGCCGCCCGCGGCGCAGGCTATCAAAGATGCCTTTGAGCCCTCCGATGCCATCGCTTTCAATGTACAGGCAGCCGAAAACCTGCTCTCCGGTCAAAACCCTTACGCCCATGCTAATATCATCACCGCCCTGGATGCCTCTCCAGAGGCCTATGGCGAGATCACCCCTCTGCGCACGGGAGTTTTCGCAGACTCGTTCCCCTATCCGACCAATGAGGAGCTTAAAAATCTCTGGCACGGGGCCATCGCCAATCCAGAGGTCATCCCGCCAGAAATTGAAAGCAGGTACAACTACCCCGCCGGTTCTTTCCTGCTTCTCGCACCTTTTATGGCTATAGGCATCAGTGACCTGCGCCTAGTGCTCCTCATCTTCCTCCTACCGATCCTCTTCTACGCCGTACTGAGGCTACCATCTCATCGACGATGGTATCTGGTACTGGGAGTCCTGTTGGCTGTTGAATTGTGGAACGCCCTCTTTGACGGCGATACCAAACTGCTTTGCCTGCTGCCCATCTTGGCAGGCTATCTCATGGTACCGCGCCGCCTATGGCTCTCAGCTATTTTGATGGGCATCGCCGCGGCCACCAGGCAGACTGCTTGGTTCTTTTTGCCTTTCTACCTCATACTTATATGGCAGACAGTGGGATGGCGCCCGGCCTTACGAAGCGGAATCATCATCGGCGCAGTCTTTCTTATCGCCAACGCCCCTTTCATCGCCGCCGACCCCACCCTGTGGATATCATCCGTCACGGCACCCATGACCAGCGAGATGTTCCCCATGGGGGCCGGGATAATCACCCTGGTGACCGCATGGGGAATACCCCTAGACTGGCCAGCCCTCTTTACCGCTCTGGAAATAGCCGCACTAGCAGGGGGCATATTGTGGTATCTGCGACATGCCCAGCGTTACCCCCACGCCGGACTCATTCTAGCCGTTATCCCTCTTTTCTTTGCTTGGCGAAGCCTGTGGAGCTATTTTTACTTTGTGGATATCGTCCTGTTGTCTGTCATTCTAAGCCAGAAGAGCTTCCAGATAGCCGAGCCGCCTCCATTGCCAGAAGACCAGTCTGCTGTCGCCGCCTGAGGGCTGAAAAACCAATCAAGGTGATACCAAGGAGATAGACCGGGGGCGCTGCCAAATCCCACCGGCTTTGGCGAGAATGAGCTATTCCAATATCTGCTTAAGGTAATAACCCGTGGCTGAGATTGGGTGGCAGGCAACCTCCTCCGGCGTACCCACCGCCACCACCCGTCCTCCTGCATCGCCCGCGCCGGGGCCAAGGTCGATAATCCAATCGGCCGACTTGATTACGTCAAGATTGTGCTCAATGACCACGATGGAATTGCCCGCATCCACCAAGCGCTGAATGACGCGCAATAGGGCCGCAGTGTCATCAAAGGAGAGGCCGGTGGTCGGCTCATCCAAAATGTACAGCGTCCTGCCCGTAGCTCTCCGGGAAAGCTCAGCGGCCAGCTTCACTCGCTGTGCCTCGCCGCCGGAGAGGGTGGGGGCAGGCTGCCCCAGCCTGATGTAGCCTAACCCTACGGCGCTCAGGGTCTCCAGCTTATTCTTTAACTTAGGGAAGTGTTCAAAGAAGCGCAGGGCTTCGTCGACGGTCATATCCAGAACATCGGCAATGCTCTTGCCTTTAAAGGCAATCTCCAGCACCTCGCGATTGTAGCGTGCCCCACGGCAAACCTCGCAGGGTACTGTCACGTCAGGCAGAAACTGCATCTCAATCTGCATATAGCCCTCGCCGCGGCAGTTCTCGCAACGCCCTCCTTTGATGTTAAAAGAGAAGCGCCCGGCGCCATATCCCCGCATTTTGGCCTCCGGTACACTCGCAAAAAGTTCGCGCACCTGGGTGAAAGTGCCGGTATAGGTAGCGGGATTGGAACGCGGTGTACGCCCGATTGGCGACTGGTCGATATCAATCACCTTATCAATAGATGACAGCCCCTCCACCCCGTCCACTTCGCCCGGTGTCTCGCGAGCATGGTAGAGCACCTGGGCGAGACGGCGGTATAGGATGTCGGTAATGAGGGTGCTCTTGCCCGATCCGGACACCCCTGTTACAGCCACAAGTTTACCCAAGGGAATGACTACATCAATATTTTTTAAATTATTCTGCCGTGCCCCTTTGATTTCCAGCTTCGCGCCGCTACCAGGACGGCGCTTTGAAGGCACGGCAATGCTCTTCCGTCCGGAAAGATAAGCTCCAGTTAGCGAGCCCGCCGAGCACATGATGTCATCCAGAGACCCCTCGGCTACCACCCATCCTCCATGCTCGCCGGCCCCCGGCCCCATATCCACGATCCAATCGGCTGCCCGCATCACCGCCTCGTCATGCTCCACTACTACTACACTGTTGCCCAATTCCCGCAGGCGCCTTAGGGTCTCAATTAGGCGATGGTCGTCGGCAGGATGGAGCCCAATGGTAGGCTCATCGCAGATATAGAGTACCCCCATAAGGCCGGAGCCAATTTGGGTAGCCAGGCGGATGCGCTGCGCCTCACCGCCGGAGAGGGTAGCAGAGGCGCGCGCCAAGGTAAGGTAATCCAGTCCCACATTGGAAAGAAAACGTAGCCGTGAGCTAATTTCCTTTAAGATCTCCCGGGCAATAGCCCTCTCTCGAGCGCTGAGGGTCGCTTTTTCGTCGGTTAGCTCGCTTGCCCACCCCAGCGAGCGCTCCACCGACATATTCGTCACCTCCACGATATTAAGGCCGCCAATGGTCACTGCGTAGGCCTCGGGCTTCAGCCTTTTTCCCTGGCAGACGGTGCAGGGGCTGGCCACCATGTATTGTTCCATGGAGGTCCGTGAAATCTCGGATTCGGTATCGCGGTAGAGCCGCTCCAGACGAGGGATCACTCCTTCAAAACCTTCATGGTATGAACGCACGTGCCCAAAGCGACTTCGGTATTGGCGGGCATCCCCGCCTTCGCCATACAGTACCAGGGCCATCGCCTCCGAGCTCAGCTCGCTCACTGGCTTATCTACCGAAAAACGATGGCGGCGAGCCAAATCGCGCAGGTTGCCGAAGTACCAGTTCTGAAATTGATAGGGGTGGATAGCCCCCTCAGCCAGCGACAAACGCTTATCGGGAATGACGAGTTCGGGGGAAAACTCCATTTTTATACCAAGCCCAGTGCAGGCATGGCAGGCTCCGTGGGGAGAATTAAAGCTAAAGGTGCGCGGCTCGATCTCGCCTAGGCTCACACCGCAATCAGCACAGGCAAACTGTTCGGAAAAAAGGATTTCCTCGCCCTCTATGATGGAGACGAGCACCGCCCCCTTGCCCAACTTAAGGGCAGTATCGACAGAGTCTGCCAGACGGCTTCGGCTGTCGCCGTCGGCCGGCTCAATGACCAAGCGGTCCACCACCGCTTCAACGGTATGCTTCTTCATCTTGTCTAGGGCAATATCAGCCCCATCAAGTTCCCTGATAACGCCGTCTACGCGCACACGAGCATAGCCTTGTTTACGGAGGTCACCAAAGATGTCTTTGTGCTCGCCCTTACGACCTTTCACCAGCGGGGCCAAGATGAGGACGCGCGCCCCTTCCGGTAGCGCCTGCACCGCATCCACAATCTGTTGCATGCTCTGCATAGCAATCTCGCGTCCGCACTGCGGGCAGTGGGGATGTCCTACCCGGGCGAAGAGGAGACGCAGATAATCGTAGATCTCAGTCACCGTGCCCACAGTGGAGCGCGGATTATGGCTTACGCCTTTCTGATCAATGGAGATAGCGGGCGACAGGCCCTCAATATAGTCCACATCGGGCTTTTCCATGCGCCCCAAGAACTGACGCGCATAAGCCGACAGCGACTCCATATAGCGGCGCTGCCCCTCCGCATAAATGGTGTCGAAAGCCAGCGAACTCTTTCCCGAGCCGGAAACACCGGTGATGACCACCAGTTTATCACGGGGGATGGTAACATCTATGTTCTTGAGGTTGTGCTCGCGGGCACCTTTGATGAATATCGTGTTCTGAGACATATAACTGATAAGCTACCGTGCCTATAGCAGAACCAAGACAAATTATAAACGGCGATCCTAAGATAATAGCCTTTTCCAGGCAAAACACCAAATCTATTAAGCGCCGAGGCTCGTCGTCAAAGAAAGCATGGCACCCTCCGAAAACCCTCTGCCCTCTTAGCTTTGCAGGCATGATGCATGATAAAATAGGGGCATCAGACAGGAGGGGCTGGTAGCCATGAACAAACAGA
>JGI24702J35022_10001377_pt1 | contig 15094 bp, 3 predicted proteins | sample TergutTh196P4_FD_35022 | JGI IMG/M metagenome (IMG submission 35022)
GGGCGCTCTCCGGTGTCGCCGGCAGCGGAATCGGCGGGGCCTACGGGCGTACGGGCGCGGACATAACCATCGGGTCGAACACGTCGATAGTGGCGACGGCACAACAACAGGCGTCGCCGGCGCCCCAGACGCTGGCGATCCAGGCCCTCACCCTGACCTGCACGGGCAGCTTCGTCCAGGTCGACGGGGGCACCACGTACGGTAGCCCCGCTACCGGCAGGTTCGTCGTGTTCGCCGACGGCGACATGGACACGGCGCTGCTGAATTACAGCTTCCCCCAGCCAATCACCTGTTTCGCGTTCCAGATACCGGGCGCGCCGGCCGGCACAGACTACAACATATACTATAGCTCCCTCGCCGGGTACACGGAGGTCCTGATAAGGGGCACCACCAACAAGGCGATATACTCGATAGACTCGCTGACAGGCTACGACGCGGACATCCCCAGCGCCGGCGACCAGGGCAAGGCGTACCTGCCCCTCGGCCGCGGCACGCAGTACTTCAACGTGGTGACGGAGCTACACATAGACACCAACGGCCTCCCGGTCCCCGGGCTGAGCGACGGCGCAGGCCTGGTCAAATCCGGTGTCTACGGCAAGGCCATGCCGCTGGCCGTCGGCTACGTACCCATAGGGTACTCCTGGGACTACATGCCCGACCTCACGCCGATCGGCGGCAGCGTGCTGGGCCCCGGCACCTTCGAAACGGGCAACCCGGTCAACCAGTCGGTGAGCGCGGTGGACAGCACTATCTATTTCATCTATGAGAAGGGCCTCGCATACGTCGATGTCGACGGCGTGACCAAATCGACCGGGAACGCCAATGTGACGGTTCTGGACCTGCTGGAAGTCGCCGGCATGGCGACGCCATACACGCTGTTGGGCCCTAACACCCCAGGCGACACGGAATGGTACTACGTGAACGAGGACATCATATTCGCGTCCCCCCTCACGATCACGGGCAACGTCAGCATAATCATAGCCGACGACTGCACGATGAGCGTTACAGGGGGGGTGTTCGCCGATGCGCACATGACCCTGGGGATCTACTCCCAGCCCCGCACCGGCACGGCCATGGGGGCCATCGAGGTCGACGGCTCCGTCGTGCTGGACGACGGGAGCGTCCTGCGCAACTCGGCGCTCATAGCCGGCGTGAACGACGTCGCCGTGCGCGCCACCGGCGCAGCGGACATAGTCAACGCGGGCGACATCGATGGCGACTCCGGCAGCCAAGACGGAATAGTATTCGAGGACGACGGGACGCTCCTCAACTACGGGTCGATCACCGGCGACAACGCGGTGGTCGCCGACGGCGCCGTGGACATCGTCAACGACGCCCTGCTGGCCCTGAGCACCCCGCTCATAGGCCTGATCGTTGCCTACGGCTCGGACGCCATAGTGCACAACGGCACGGGCACGATCGAGAACCACGCCGAGATCCGGGGCAGCAACAATGGCATATACATAACCACAGACAAGGTCGACGTCGACAACGGCGCCGCGGGGATCATCGCAGGCGATGTCTGCATACGCGTCATAGGCGGCTCAGAGATCAACAACGCCGGGACGATAGCGTTCGAGCTGTCCGGATCCATCCTGAGCAGCATCGGCGTGTACATAGCGGAGGACACCACCGTCGTCAACACGTCCACCGGCCGGATACTGGGCAACGTGAGCGGCATCGACGCAACCGGCGGCACGAACCCGGAGACTACCCTTGTGAACTACAACGAGATAGTCGGCGACGTCACGCTCTCCAACGGCGACAACGACGTCACCTTCATGAAGGACAGCTGGATAGACGGGGACTTCACCATCGGGAGCGGGAACTCCACCCTGCACTTCGCAGGCACCTTCTTGCCCCTGGACCCGCTGGAGTACGCCACGGTGACCGACACCGCCGACATCAGCGCGTCCACCACGGTGAGCTTCGACGACACCGGCCTGGCCACGCCCCTTGTGATGGGGGACGAGGTGACCCTGATCGCCGCCGGGACGATTGCCGGCTCCTTCACGGCCGACTCGTACACCACCGTGACGAACACATACAAGATAGTGAGCGACACAGCCACCGACTGCCTCCTTGTGAGGCTGGGCCAGATCGTGACTGTGGACATAACCGGCACGGGGACCGTGACCGTCACTGGCACGGGCTCCACCAGCGGGCCGTTCACCGCGACCGTGTCCGCCATAGGCGCCAACGACATATTCGTTCCCGACGACATTTCGACCCTGACCTTCACGGCGACCCCGCCGGCGGGCGGCGTGTTCGTCAGCTTCACCCTGAACAGCGGGTCGACGGACAGGTCCAGCCCGCAGGACTACTCGATCTCGGACGGCGACACTGTCTACGCGGTGTTCCAGCCTGATGCAACGGTCAACTACAACATAACCGTCGACATAACCGGGGCAGGGAGCGTGTCGGTGGCCGGGACCGGAGGATACGGCGTGACGGTGACAAAGACGTCCACAGTCTCGGTGCCGGTCGCACTGACAAGTCTGACGTTCGACGCGTCCACGGCGGGCGTGTTCGTCAGTTTCACCCTGAACAGCGGGACGGCGGACAGGAAAAGCCCCATCGATTACACAGTGGCCGACGGAGACACGGTCTATGCAGTGTTCGAGGCGAGCGCCACGTCCAACTACAACGTAACAGTGAACTACACTGGTTCCGGGGGCGGCACGGTGAACGTCACCGGGGCCGGGTACACCCAGTCGGTGACCCTGACGTCCACCCTCTCGGTGCCGGCGACCACTACAAGCCTGACGTTCGCCGCCGTCACGGCGGGAACGAACGTGTTCGTCAGCTTCACCCTGAACAGCGGGACGGCGGACACCACCAGCCCGCAGACGTACTCCAGCCTTGTCCACGGCGATGTCGTCAACGTGGAGTTCGACCCCAACACCACCTTGTTCTACAACATAGACGTCAACCTGACGGGGGCGGGGTCTGGGAGCGTGACGGTGACCGGGCTCCTGGGTTATTCCCAGACCGTGATCGTCTCGTCCAAAATCGTGGTGCCGGTGTCGGCGGGCTACAACCTGACGTTCGCCGCCGCCCCCGATGCGGGGAGCGTGTTCGTCAGCTTCGACCTGAACGGCGGGACGCCCGACACGGCCAGCCCGCAGACGTACTCCAGCCTTGCCCACGGCGATGCCGTCAATGCGGAGTTCGATTCGGGCATCGGGACGTACTACAACGTGGAAGTGAACATAACCGGGACGGGCACCGTGACCGTGACCTCGATCGGGGGGACATACTCCCAGTCGGTCACAGGGACGAACGCTGCGTACACGGTGTCGGTCCCGGTGTCAGAGGGGTACGACCTGACGTTCACCGCATCGACGTCGGCACCGAACGTGTTCTTCAGCTTCGCCTTGGGGTCAGGGACGCCTTCCAAGGTCAGCCCGCAGACGTACACGGTGAGCCACGGCGACACCGTCAACGCGGTGTTCACCACCACCTCCACAGATCACGCCTTCACCCTGGACATAACCGAGGAGGGGAGCGTGAGGGTGACCGGGACCGGGGGCTACGACCAGACGGTCACATCCTCCTCAGCCGCTCTGTCCGTGACCCTGTCCGTGCCCAATGCGGCGGGCACCCTGACATTCTCGGCGTCCGCGGCGGCGGGGTACGTGTTCGTCAGCTTCACCCTGAACAGCGGGACGCCTGTCGGGGTCAGCCCGCAGTCTTTCACCGTGCTCAACGGCAATACGGTCTATGCGGTATTCGCCCCCGTCGCCACCGCCACCGTGTACAACGTCACCGTCGACATATCCCCTGCGGGGGCGGGGGGCGTGACTGTGACCGGCTCGGGCGGCTACACGATGGCCGTGACATCCACCTCCACCTTGTCAGTGCCTCTGACGGCGGGCTACAACCTGACGTTCTCAGCGACCTTTGCGGGGACGAACACCTTCGCCTACTTCAAGCAGAACTCCGGCACGGAGGACAGGGTCAGCCCGTGCACGTACACCGTGGCGAACGGCGACACGGTCTACGCCGTGTTCGGCACCACCTCCACGGATTACAACATAATCGTGGGCATAGCTGGGACTGGCGCGGGGACCGTGACCGTGACCTCGCCGGGGACCTACTCCCAGACGGTCTCCCTCCCAGGGACGAGCCTGGTGTCGGTCCCGGTGTCCGAGGGGAACGACCTGACGTTCACCGCGTCCACGACAGGGACGAACGTGTTCGTCAGCTTCACCCTGAACAGCGGGACGGCGGACAGGTCCAGCCCGCAGACGTACACCGTTGCGCACAACGACACCGTCGACGCCGTGTTCGACGTGGACGCCACGGTCAACTACAACGTGAACATTGACATAACCGGGTCGGGGGATGTGACGGTGACCTCGCCGGGGACTTACTCCCAGACGGTATCCGCCACAGGAGTGAACGTGGTGTCGGTCCCGGTGTTGGAGGGTAACAGCCTGACGTTCGCGGCGGCGGGGACGGGGACCGACATGTTCGTCAGCCTCGCCAACGGCACCGCGCCAGCCGACTACGCCACCCCGCAGACCTACACCGTGTTGCACAACGGCACCGTTTACGCGGTATTCGGCTCCTCGTCGGGCTTCTACAACATCACCGTCGACATAGCTGGAGCGGGCACCGTGACGGTGTCAGGCGCAAGCTACTCCCAGGCGGTGACGTCCACCCAGACCATATCCGTGCCGGTGACGGCGGGATACGACCTGACGTTCACCGCATCGACCGCGGGGACGAACGTCTTCGCAGGGTTCGGCTATGAGGACCCGTCCGTGCCCGACAAGGCCAGCCCGCAGAAGTACACAGTGGTCAGCGGCGACACAGTCTACGCGGTGTTCAACCCGAACGCCGGCGCGATCTACAACTTCTACGTCGACATATCCGGGATGGGGGATGTGGAGGTGACGGGATCCGGGTACTCCCAGACGGTGAGCGGTGCCGGGACGTACACTATCGCGATGCCGACGGGCCTCACCAGCCTGACGTTCGTTGCAACGGTGACGGGTACGAACGTGTTCGCAGGGTTCGGCCTCAACAACTCTGCCGCAACGGACTACTCCAGCCCGCAGACGTACACCGTCACCGCCGGCGACACAGTCTACGCGGTGTTCGGCACCATGGCCTCCCATTACAGCGTGACCGTGGACATAACCGGGTCGGGCACCGTGACCGTGACCTCGCCTGGGGGGACGTACTCCCAGACGGTATCCGCCACAGGGGCGAACGTCGTGTCGGTCCCGGTGTCTGAGGGTAACAGCCTGACGTTCGCGGCGGCGGGTACGGGGACGGACGCGTTCGTCAGCCTCGCCCACACAGGGGCGCCCGCTGGTTCCACCCCGCAGACGTACACCGTTGCGCACAACGACACCGTGTACGCCGTATTCGCCGCCTCGACGGGCGTGTACAACATCACCGTCGACATAACGGGGGCGGGCAGCGTGACGGTGACCTCGCCTGGGACGTACTCCCAGACTGTGACCGCTACCACGGCCTCAACCGTCACCCTTTCGGTGCCGGTGTCCGAGGGTTACGACCTGACGTTCACCGCCGTGCCGGCGGGCACGGGCGTGTTCGTAGGGCTCGGCTATAACAACGCCCTGGTGCCGGACAAGTCCAGCCCGCAGACGTACACTGTGACCGCCGGGGACACGATCTACGCGGAGTTCGAGCCGGACAACACGCTCACCTATAACATAACAGTGGACATAACCGGGACGGGTGCCGTGACCGTGACCTCGCCCGGGGCGTACTCCCAGACGGTATCCGCCACAGGAGCGAACGTCGTGTCGGTCCCGGTGTCCGAGGGTTACGACCTGACGTTCACCGCCTCCACGACGGGCACGAACGTATTCGTCAGCTTTGTCCTGAACGGCGGCGCCATCGTCAGGGCCAGCCCGTACACGTACACCGTGGCGGACGGCAGCACGGTCTTCGCCACGTTCGAGCCGGACGCCACCTTCACCTACAACATCACCGTGAACGTCGCCGGGACCGGGGACGTGACGGTGACAGACGACCTGCTGGGGTACATCCAGAACGTGTCGTCCACCTCCCTCTTGTCCGTGCCTGTATCGGTGGGCTACAATCTGACATTCGAGGCGGCGGCAACGGCGCCCAACGTCTTCGTCAGCTTCGCTTTGAACGGCGGGGCGACGGTCGGGGTCAGCCCGTACACGTACACGGTCGCCGACGGCAACACCGTATTCGCGGTGTTCCAGCCTGACGACACGGTCACCTACAACATAAAGGTGGACATATCGGGCGCAGGGACGGGGAGCGTGGACGTGACGGGGATCGGCTACAGCCAGACCGTGTCGTCCAACGTCATCTTGGCAGTGCCTGCCACGGCAGGAGGCACCCTGACGTTCGAGGCGTTCCCGACGGCGCCGAGCACCTTCGCAGGGTTCGGGCAAAACAGCCTGGCCACTCCAGTCATGGTCAACCCGGTGTCGTGGAACATCAGCAACGGCGACGTCATATACGTGGTGTTCGCCGCCTCCTCCACGAGCGTCTACAACTTCTACCTTGACATAACGGGGTCGGGCAATGTGGATGTGGAAGGAGCCGGAGGGTATCTCCAGACGGTCGGCTACTCGGCCATGGTCGCCGTGCCTGCCTCTGCAGGGCACGACCTGACGTTCTACGCCGACACGCCTCCCCCGAACACCTTCGCAGGGTTCGGCTACGAGGATGCGACGGCGCCGGACATGGTCAGCCCGCAGACGTACAGCGTGTGGGACGGCGACACCGTCTACGCGGTGTTCGAAACCAATGCGACCGTGATCAACATCATCGTCAGCCTGTCTGGAACGGGGACGGGCGAGGTACACGTCACCGGGTCTGGCGGATACAGCGAGACTGTGACTGCGGCGACCTCCATCCTCGCAGTGCCGGTCGCACTGACAAGTCTGACGTTCGACGCATCGCCGACGGGGGCGAGCGTGTTCGTCAGCCTTGCCCTGAACGCAGGGGTGCCGCTCCCGTCCAGCCCGCAGCCATTCCCCGTGTCGAACGGCGACACCGTCTATGCGGTGTTCGACGCGGCCGCCACCTCCTCCTATTACAACATCGCCGTGGATATATCCGGGACTGGCGCGGGGACCGTGACCGTTGAAGGGCTGGGAGGGTACACCTATTCCGTGACAGCCTCGTCGACGATAGCGGTGCCCGTTTCGGCAGGATATGACCTGACGTTCACCGCGTCAACAGCAGGGACGAACGTATTCGCAGGGTTCGGATACAATGACGCGACCGTGCCGGACATGTCCAGCCCGCAGACGTACACCGTAGCCAACGGCGACACGGTCTACGCGGCGTTCGACCCTAACGACACCGTCAACTACAACATCGACATCGACATAGCCGGCCTTGGGACCGGCACAGTGACCGTGACGGGTCTGCTTGGCTACACCCAGACGGTCTCCGCCACAGGAGCGAACGTCGTGTCGGTCCCGGTGTCCGCTGGCTACGACCTGACGTTCACTGCCTCGGCGGTTGCGCCGAGCGTGTTCGTAGGGTTCGGGTACAACGATGCGACCGTGCCGGACATGTCCAGCCCGCAGACGTACACTGTGATCCCAGGCGACACGGTCAATGCGGTGTTCGACCCGGACGCCACGTCCAACTACAACATAACCGTAAGCATAACTGGGTCGGGTACCGGGGATGTGACGGTGGATGGCACCGGGTACTCTCAGACGGTATCCGTCACATCGACTGTAGCCGTGCCTGTGACCGCAGGGTACAGCCTGGCGTTCGACGCATCGCCGACGGGCGGGAGCGTGTTCGTAAGCCTCGCCCTGGGCGCAGGCGCGGTGTACGTGTCCAGCCCGCAGACCTTCGGCGTGGCCAACGGCAGCACCGTCAATGCGGTGTTCGACGCGGCCGCGACGTCCACCAACAACGTGTTCGTCGACATGCTAGGGACTGGGACGGGGTACGTGGTGGTGACCGGATCCGGAGGGTACAGTGTGACTGTATACGTTGACTCCACCCTCGCAGTGCCGGTCGCAGTGACCAGCCTGACGTTCGCCGCGACGGCGACCCCGCCGAGCACCTTCGCAGGGTTCGGCTACAACGACGCGACGACGCCGGACATGTCCAGCCCGCAGACCTACGGCATCAGCAACGGCGACACGGTCTATGCGGCGTTCAACCCGGACGCAACCGCGACCTACAACATCACCGTGAACATAACCGGCACGGGCAGCGTGACCGTGACAGGGGGCGGAGGGTACTCCCAGACGGTCAGCGTCACGTCAACGGTGTCGGTGCCAGCGGCGACGGCAGGGTTCAACCTGACGTTCGCGGCGTCGCCCACAGCACCCGCGGCATTCGCAGGGTTCGGCCACAACGACGTGACGGCGCCCGACATGTCCAGCCCGCAGACGTACACCGTCGCCCATGGCGACACCGTGTATGCGGTGTTCGACACGTCCGGTGCGATAAACGTGACCGTGGACATCGTCGGGACAGGGGACGTGACCGTCACCGGGGTGGGATGGACTCAGACCGTTTCATCGACCACCATGTTCCTCGTGCCGGCGACCGCCGGCACGACCCTGACGTTCGAGGCTGCGGCTGTCGCGCCCAACACCTTCGCGAGTTTCGCCCTGAATGCGGGCGCCGCCTCGCTCCTGAGCCCGACGACGTACAACGTGAGCAACGGCGACACCGTCTACGCGGTGTTCGACACTGACGTGAACGTGATCAACATCGTCGTCGACATAAGCGGGACGGGGACGGTCACGGTCACGAGCGTGCCGCCGGGCGGCTACTCCCAGACGGTGACGTCGACGGCCATGTTGGCTGTGCCGACGGCTGTCGGCGCCGCAGGTCTTAACTTCGCCGCGTTCCCGGTCGCGCCGGCCACTTTCATAGGGTTCGGGCACAACGACCCGGCGACGCCGAACGCGTCCACCCCGCAGGCCTACACCCCGATAAGCAACGGCGACACTGTCTATGCGAAGTTCGGCGTCGAGGACAGGAGCTTCTACATAACGGCGACCGCCGACGGCGGGTCCAACATATCCCCCAGCGGGAAGGTGGCCGTGATGGAGAAGTCCAACCAGACGTTCGTGTTCACCCCTGCGCAGGGGCGCGCGATATCCTCCGTCCTCGTGGACGGCAGGGCGCTCTCCCAGGCGGAGGTCGACCTCGGCTACTACACCTTCAGGAACGTGGGCATGAACCACAGCATAGACGTGCTGAGCAGGGACCTGAGGACCAACATCACCTTCAGGATCGACGTGTCGGACGGCGGGTACGTGGAGTACAGCCTGAACGGCGCGCCCTATGTCAGGTACACCGGGGCCTTCAATGTAACCGAGGGCTCTGACATATCCGCGAGGGCGCATGCGAACGACGGGTACGAGTTCGTGGAGTGGAGGGACGGCAACGTCGTCCACCCCGAGAACCCGGTGTACTTCCCGAACGTCACGGGATCCATAAACATAGAGCTCGTCTTCTCCGGAGGGGACGACAGCTCCATATGGCTGTGGGTCGCCGGGCTGCTCGCGCTGGCCGTCCTGGCCTTCCTGATTGTGTTCCTCCTCTTCTTCAGGGGGGCGTACGAGGTCGTCAAGGTGGCGTCCTCCGCGAACATCATCGGGAAGGACAAGGCACGCAGGAACAGCCCGTACCGCTTCTCGGTAGAGGACGGCACCGGGACGGTGTCCTACCGCGTCGGCGAGGACGGGGGCTGGAAGACCCTCGCCCCCGGCCCCGGCGGGGAGTACGTCATACCCGGGAACGAGGTGACGGACAAGCTCATCATCGAGGTGAGGTGACCTTTCAAAAGCTTTTCAAACAGGGGGGATCTCCCCCCGTTCCTTTTTCTTTTTTTCGCTCTTGCCTATGATGCCCACAGCTACCGCCCTGCGTTTTTAAACTTCAGCAATACCAGATGGAAGGGCAGATAGCGGGGAGGATCCCTCCCCATAAAATCCTCCTCTTGAACCCTCAGAGGAACCTTTAACGCGATCAGGACGAACTCACAATGTTAAAATACTGTCGAAACGATGCTATGTCAGAGCGGAGGGATTGTGACGCCTATGACCACTCAGCTTCGCTCATAGTACTTGATCTGGGGTTCGGGATGACTATCGGGCCCCCTCGCCCCGTCAAGGGTTTCCTTTCTCTTCTTTCCATCCTTTTCTCGAAAGAACCCTCCCGCACGGCGCGTGCGTGTGCGTTGTAATAAATATTGGTTAGCAGATAGCGGAGCCAATACACCCAGAGGGATAACGTTGAGCAGGAGACTTTTCACAGTGGGGCCGGTGCACGTGGAGCAAGAGGTCCTTCAAGCTATGACCAGACCGATGATAACCCACAGGTCCAAGGACTACAAGGCGCTGCACCAGGGGATCGTCGAGAAGACGAGGAAGGCGCTGGGCACCGACATGGACATCCTGATGGTCGGCGGGTCCGCGTCGGTGTTCCTGGAGGGGGTGATCAGGAACGGCGTGAGGTCCAAGACCCTCGGGCTGACGAACGGCTCCTTCGGGGACAGGTCCATAGAGATAGCCGAGCTCAACGGCAAGACGGTCGAGAAGGTCCGGGTCGGATGGGGCAAGGCGATACGCGCCGAGCACGTGGAGGGCAGGGTGAAGGAGGACATAGAGGCCGTCCACTGGGTGAGCAACGAGTCCTCGACCGGGGTCTTCAGCGACTCGAAGGAGATCGCGGACGCGGTCAGGTCGCAGAACCCCGCCGCGCTGCTGCTGATAGACGCGGTGACCTCGGCGTTCGCGATGGACCTCAGGCTCAAGGACCTGGAGGCGGACGCGGTGGTGTTCGGGACCCAGAAGGCCCTGGCGCTGCCGCCGGGGCTGGCGATGGTCGCCGTCTCCGGGAGGCTCCTGGAGAAGGCCAAGACCGTCCCCGACAGGGGGTTCTACACGGACCTCCTCAAGGTCAAGAAGCAGAACGACGAGAACTACGCCCTGACGACGCCGCCCGTGTCCCTGATGTACGCTCTGGACTTCCAGCTGGACCGCATCCTCTCGGAGGGCATGCAGTCGAGGTACAGGAGGCACAAGGAGATGGCGGACGCCGTGGAGGAGTGGGCCGGCAGGAGGCTCAACGGGATATTCCCCGAGAAAGGGTTCAGGTCGAACTCGATAAGCGTCCTCAACCGCGGGGGCATCGACTTCGACAAGTTCCATTCGTCGCTGAAGTCGAAGGGCTACGAGATATCCGGCGGCTACGGGGAGGTCAAGGAAAGCACGTTCAGGATAGGGCACATGGGCGACACGACGCCGCCCGCGGTCAAGGGGCTGCTCTCCGTGATGGACGAGGTATTGGAGGAAGGGGCATGACAGCGAGGATACTGGTATCGGACGAGCTGGACGAGGAGGGCCTGAACATACTGAAGGGCTCCGGCTGCCCGGTGGACGAGAAGGTGGGCCTCACCGAGGACCAGCTCTGCGAGGCCATCGGGGAGTACGACTGCCTGATAATCAGGTCCGGCACGAAGGTCACCCGCAAGGTGATAGACGCCGGCAAGAGACTGAGGGTCATCGGGAGGGCGGGGGTCGGCGTGGACAACGTGGACATCCCCTACGCCACAGAGAAGGGCATACTGATAATGAACACGCCGGCGGCGAACATAATCTCCGCCGCCGAGCACTCGTGCGCGATGCTGCTGGCATTGGCCAGGAACATCCCCTTCGCGCACGAGTCCATGCACAAGAGGGAATGGAAGAGGTCCAAGTACACCGGCGTCGAGCTGAACGGGAAGGTCCTCGGGATAGTCGGCGTGGGGCGCGTGGGCGGCGAGGTCGCCAAGAGGATGAAGGCGTTCAACATGACCCTCGTCGGCTACGACCCGTACCTGCCGAAGGAGGTCGCCGACGAGATAGGTGTGAGGCTGACCACCTTTGAAGAGGTGATACAGACCGCCGACTTCATGACCATCCACACCCCCCTGTTCCCAGAGACGAAGGACATGATCGGGATGGCCCAGTTCAAGACGATGAAGCCGAACGTCAGGATAGCGAACGTGGCACGGGGCGGCATAGTCAACGAGGCCGACCTCTACACAGCGTTGAAAGAGAGGGTCATCGCCGGCGCGGCCTTCGACGTCTGGTGCAACGAGCCCCTCGAGGAGTGCGACATGAGGCTCCTGGAGCTCGACAACCTGGTCACCACCCCCCACCTGGGGGCTAGCACGGTGGAGGCGCAGGAGAGGGTCGCCGTGGAGGTCGCGGTCGCCGCCGTGAGGTACCTGGTGGACGGGGAGATAACCAACGCCATCAACGCGCCCCGCGGCAAGCTCGACCCGGAGACGGAGGTGTTCGTCCCGCTCGCCGAGCGCATGGGGGCGCTCGCCCGCGAGGCAACCGGCAGCAACCCCATCGAAGGGCTGGAGATAACGTACAGCGGCGAGCTCGCCAACAAGCAGGTGAAGATGCTGACCCTGTCGGTGGTCATCGGCGTGCTGAACAAGATACTGGGCGTCGGCAACGCCAACATAATCAACGCGATGCCCCTCGCCAAGCAGAAGGGGATAGCTGTGAAGGAGTCGACCACCCAGAGGGCGGGCGACTACTCCAACATGATCGAGGTCGGGATAACCTCCAAGGGCAAGAGGACGTCCATAAGGGGGACGGTGTTCGGCGACCAGCCCAGGCTGGTCGGGTACGACGGGTTCACCTTCGACGCGCCCATGTCCGGGGACATGGTGATGGTGGCCTACAAGGACTCCCCCGGCATAATCGGCGCCGTCGGGACGGTGTTCGGCGACAACGGGATCAACATAGCGCAGATGTCCGTGGGGAGGTCCGGGCCTGACGCCCTGATGGTCCTGACGGTCGATCAGCACGTCCCGCCGGCCGTCCTCAAGAGGATCGCGGAGGTCTCGGGCACGAGCGGCGTCATGTACGCCGACCTCGTGGAGGACTGAGGTGCGTGGCATGGACGGGACTGTGACGGTCGAGGAGCTGACGATCGCGATAAGCAACAGCATCGACAAGAGCGCGGGGATGGAGGAGGAGCAGGCGTACATGCTCGCGAGGCACGTCCTCAACTTCTTCGGGTACTCCGACAGGATAATCGACAACATCCTGGAGCCGGAGGACAGGGACGCGTTCTACATGCTGGAGGACGCCGGCCTGCTCACCACCGAGAGGGAGGAGACCACCCTCTACGACGGGAGGGAGTGGAGGATACACTACTGGCTCTTCAGGAAGGAGAAGATAAGGGATCTGATGGGGTCCGACCCCGCCGGGGCGCCGGAGGAGGCGGTCGACGAGTCGGCCGTCTACGGGGACCTTCCCGAGAACATCTGGCGCAGAAGCGAGTGATGAGCGAGGAACCCGCGGCAGAGGGGATGTTCCCCTACCAGCACAGGGGCGGCCAGAGGGAGATGGCCGCGCTCGTGAGGGAGGCCGTGGGCAGCGGGGCCCACGCCGTGATAGAGTCGGGGACCGGCACAGGCAAGACGGTCGTCTCGCTGACGGGCGCGCTGGAGGCCTCCCTCGGGACCGGGAACAAGGTGGTCTACCTCACGAGGACGAAGTCCCAGCAGAGGCAGATCATACACGAGGCCCGGGCGATATCCAGGAAGAGGCCGATAGTCTGCATAGGGGTCCAGGGTCGTAGCGTCCACACCTGCCCGATGATGTCCAGGGACCCCGAGAACGCCACCGGGACGTCCGAGGAGCTGTCGAGGCTCTGCTCCGAGTACAAGAGGGACGACGGCTCCGGCAGGCCCTGCAGGTACTACGAGGGCATAGGGGGCGTGGACCTGCAGGCGCTGCTCGGGTTCGTCAGGGACAGGCACCCAGAGCCGGAGGAGTTCGCCGACTACTGCCTCGGGGAGGGGATATGCCCCTACGAGACCGTGAAGCACCTCGTGAAGCATGCGGACGTGGTCGCCGCGCCGTACTCCTTCGTGTTCATGCCGCACATCCTGGAGAGGTTCCTCGAGTGGGCGGGGACGCCCCTCTCGGGCATGGCGATGATAGTCGACGAGGCGCACAACCTCCCCGACTACCTGAGGGAGGTGATGACCCTGGAGTACAGCTCGAAGGCCATGTCCCTCGTGGACAAGGAGGCGCGGGAATGGGACGACCCGGAGATCCACGCCGGCCTCTCCGTGACGGATATCACCGCTGTGCTGAGGGGCTGCCTCGAGGCGGCCCTCGCCGAGTACCTGACGGGCGACGACGGGATGATCCCGTACACCTTCCTCCAAGACGAGCTGATGGAGAGGCTGGGCATGTCGTCGCGCTCCCTCGACATGATATACAAGGGCCTCACGGACAGGGGGGAGATGATCGCCGACATCAAGAAGTCGAGGAAGAAGCTCCCCCGGTCCTACATAAGGTCTCTGGGGGCGTTCCTGTCGGCCTGGAACAACGCGGACGAGGAGACGAACGTGTTCCTGGTCGCCGGCGGCGAGAACCCGAAGTTCCAGGCGTACTGCCTCGACCCGAGGGCGGCGGCCGCGCCGTTAAGGTCGTGCCTGTCCTCCATACACATGTCGGGGACGCTGGCCCCGCTCTCCGACTACACCATGGAGATAGGACTGGAGGGCGCGGCCGAGCGCGTGTTCCCGTCCCCTTTCCCGCCGGGGAACCTGTTGAAGCTGTACGTCGACGACGTGTCGACGAAGTTCGACGAGTTCCACAACATCCCCGAGGTGTACCAGAGGATGAGGTCCCACATAGTCTCCCTCGCCAGGTCGGTCGACAGGAGCACGGCGGTGTTCTTCCCGTCGTATGCGGTGATGGAGAGGTTCCTCGCCGACGGCATAGCGGGGGACATCGGGAGGGGGCTCTTCATAGAGAGGAGGGGCATGACCCAGCCGGAGCTCATGGAGGAGGTCTCGCAGTTCAGGCTCTCGGAGGGCAGCGTCCTCTTCGCGGTCACCGGGGGGAGGATAAGCGAGGGGCTGGACTTCCCCGACAAGGAGCTGGAGATGGCGGTCCTTGTGGGGATCCCGTACCCGAAGCCCACGGCGAGGCAGGAGGCCCTGCGCAGGTACTACGACATGGTGTTCGGCGACGGGTGGGAGCACTCCTCGAAGATCCCCGCCATGAGGAAGATGAGGCAGGCCATCGGTAGGCTCATCAGGTCCGGCACCGACCGGGGC
>JGI24702J35022_10001379_pt1 | contig 15092 bp, 14 predicted proteins | sample TergutTh196P4_FD_35022 | JGI IMG/M metagenome (IMG submission 35022)
GCAGGGGCTTCAGCCTTACTTTGAAGAATACCGCCGCCATGGTGGAGGAACAGGGCGGCGGGGCGATTTTCGGTTACTTTGTCAAAGACCCCTCGTCATACGGCGTGGTTGAATTTGACGAAAGGGGAAAGGCGCTTTCCATTGAGGAAAAACCGGCGCAGCCAAGGTCGCATTACGCGGTGCCGGGACTCTATTTTTACGACAACGAAGTCATTGAGATTGCTAGGAATATCAAGCCTTCCGCCCGTGGCGAGATTGAAATTACCGCTGTCAACAACGCCTATTTGGAAAAGGGCCGCCTTTCCGTTGAGGTTCTCGGCCGGGGCATGGCCTGGCTGGACACCGGCGCCTACGACGGCCTTTTGGAAGCGGCGAACTTTATCGCCACCATACAAAAACGGCAGGGCATGTACGTTTCCTGCATCGAAGAAATAGCGTTTAACAACGGCTGGATTTCAAGAGACGGGCTTCTGGCTTTGGCCGCCGGGTACAAAACCGAGTACGGCGAATACCTTGCGTATATTGCGGAGAACAGCCCTGCCCTGCAGCGTTAAAAAGTGTTCGATTCCCGGCCTTTTTGAAATTCAGCCGAAAGTGTTTGCCGACAGCCGGGGGTATTTTTTTGAAGTTTGGTCGCGGCGGGATTTCCAGGCCGCCGGAATAACTGCGGATTTTGTGCAGGACAACCAGTCCCGATCCGCAAGAGGCGTGCTTCGGGGCCTGCATTTTCAGAGAACACGAGCGCAGGCAAAACTGGTCCGGGCAATAGAGGGCGAGGTTTTTGACGCGGTTGTGGATATGCGGCCCGGTTCGCCAAGCCGCGGAAAATGGCACGCCGTTGTATTAAGCGGGGAAAAGCAAAACCAGTTTTACATTCCGGCGGGTTTTGCCCACGGTTTTCTTGTGTTAAGCGCAACCGCCGTTTTCGCCTACAAGTGCACGGATTTTTATTGCCCGGATGACGAAGGCGGCGTCATTTGGAACGATCCTTCAATCGGCATTGAATGGCCGGATTTGGGGATGGATTATGTTCTTTCCGAAAAAGACAAGGCGCTGCCGGGTTTTGGCGCGATATGACAGATACTTATTTATGGCTTATCGGCAACAGGGGAATGCTGGGAACGGAGCTTGCCCTGCTGCTGGAAAAATCCGGCCTTCACTTTGCCGGCAGCGATTTTGAAACGGACATTGCCGATCCGGCGGCGCTTGAGAATTTCGCCGCCGGGCTTGCGCGGCCTTTCGGCTGGATTATCAACTGCGCCGCATACACTGCGGTTGACAGGGCCGAGGACGACGCCGAAGCCTGCCGCCGGTTGAACACGTCGGGCGCGGCCAATATCGCCGCCTGCGCGAAAAATGCCGGCGCTCGGCTAATACATTTTTCGACCGACTATGTTTTTGACGGAAAGGGAATCTCGGCCGGAGAGGCGCTTCGCCCGTACCGCGAGAATGATGAAACCTGCCCTGCCGGTGTTTACGGCCTTTCCAAGCGGGACGGGGAACTTGCCGTATTTGAAAACAACCCCCGCTCGTACATTATCCGCACGGCCTGGCTTTACGGCGGTCGCGGTAACAATTTTGTGCATACCATGCTCCGTCTGATGAACGAACGGGATGAGGTGAAGGTGGTAAACGACCAGTTTGGCAGCCCTACCCGGGCTTTTGATTTGGCCGCCGCCGTTATTACGTTAATCAAGGCTGTTGAATCAAGCAGGGACGTTCCTTTCGGCGTGTATCATTACACCAACGAGGGGAACATAACATGGTTCGACTTTGCGAAGGAAATTTTCAGGACGGGACGGGAGCTTGGGTGTGTAAAGAAGGACTGCTCTATCCTGCCCTGCGCAAGTTCCGAATATCCTGCCAGGGTAAAAAGGCCTGCCTTTTCCGTCCTGGATAAAAGCAAAATAAAAGCGGCTCTGGGGCTTGAGATTCCCTTTTGGGACGCAAGCCTGAAAAAACATCTGGCAGAATGCGGGCGTTAAAAAACATACTGGTAACAGGCGGCTCGGGCTTTATTGGCTGCAACTTTATCCGTTTCCTGCTGGAAAAGGCCGAAAGGTTTTCAGGCCGCGTTGTCAACCTTGACGCCCTTACCTATGCGGGCAGCAACATAAGCCTTGCCGGTATCGAGGAAAAATACGGCCCGGCGGCGCTGGGCCTGTCCGCCCGTTACTTTTTTGAACACGGCGACATTTGCGACCGGGCCTTTGCCGAATCACTGTTTTTGAAATATGAAATTGATACCGTGGTCCATTTTGCCGCAGAAAGCCATGTGGACCGTTCCATTTACGGGCCGGAAGCCTTTATAAAAACAAATGTAACGGGAACTTTCACCCTTCTTGATGTTGCGCGTAACGCATGGGCGGACGGTGAAGGGATCCGCGAGGACGCCCTGTTCCACCATGTCAGCACCGACGAAGTGTACGGTTCACTTGGCGGGACCGGCCGTTTTACCGAAGGCACGGCCTACGATCCCCGCTCGCCCTATTCGGCAAGCAAAGCCGCCGGCGATCATCTCGCGATGGCATACAGCCACACCTACGGCCTGCCAGTGACCCTTTCCAACTGTTCCAATAATTACGGCCCCTGCCAGTTTCCGGAAAAACTCATCCCCCTGATGATTCTTAACATACTGGAAGGAAAGCCCCTGCCCGTTTACGGCGACGGAAAGAACATACGCGACTGGCTTTATGTTGAAGATCACAATTCGGCTGTCTGGTCCATTATGCGCAATGGCCCGGCGGGTGAAAAATACAATATAGGCGGCGAAAACGAGTGGGAGAATATAAGGCTTCTGGACGCGCTGATTGATATAACAGCCGCCAAAGCAAAACTGGATCCCGCCAAAATACGGGATACCGTTACCTATGTAAAGGACCGCCCCGGCCATGACCGCCGCTATGCCATAGACTGTTCAAAAATTAAGAGCGAACTTGGCTGGAAGCGCTCTGTTGATTTTGAGGAAGGGCTTTCCTGTACCGTTGACTGGTATCTGGAAAATACTGAATGGGTTGAAAGTATCCGTTCAGGGGAATACCGCAGCTGGATCAGACGGAATTACGGCGGGCGTTAGACGAATATGGACGGGCCGGAATTGTTGCAGATAATTAGCGGCGGGGAATCCAGCAAGGTGCAATTCAAGGAGCGGCTTCCCAACCCTGACAGCTTCGCCCACGAACTGATAGCTTTTTCGAACTCCGGCGGCGGGACGATTATTTTCGGGGTAAATGACAAAACTGCGGAACTGCGCGGGCTTTCTTTCAGCGAAATACAGCTTCTTAACCAGCAGATGGTGAACATCGCCTCCCAAAAAGTGTATCCGCCGGTTTTTATTACCACCGATACCGTATCCGTAAACGGCAGCCAGCTTGTGGTTGTAAGCATAGAGGAAGGAATTTCCAAGCCTTACAAGGATTCAAACGGGACCATTTATGTTAAAAACGGTTCTGACAAACGGAAAGTCACATCCAATGACGAGATTGCCCGTTTGCTTGGAAGCAGGAATTTGCTTGCCGATGAAACGGAAATTTTCGATTCGGGCATTAAGGACCTTGATACTAGGCTTTTTTCCGAATATTTCAAAAAAGAATTTGAAATGGCTTACGAAGAAAAAGGGCTGACTCTGGAAGAAGCCCTTGCGGCGAAAAAAGTTATGCGCAACAGACGCCTGACGCTTGCCGGGCTTTTGTTTTTTGGAAAAGAGCCGCAGTCCCTGCGCCCCGCCTTTACCGTAAAGGCCGTAATGTTTGCCGGAAACGATATAGGCGGAACAGATTACCGCAGCAAGCCGGAAGACCTGACCGGAACAATACCGGAACTCTTCAGGCAGGGAATGTTATATGTAAAAAGCTGCATAAGATACCGGCAAAACGGGCAGGGGTTTAATTCCCGGGGGATACCGGAAATATCCGTTATTGCCCTTGAAGAAGTATTGCAGAACGCCCTTATCCACCGGGATTATTTTAAAAATTCGCCGGTGCGCCTTTTGGTTTTTGATAACAGGATTGAAATAATAAGCCCCGGAAAACTGCCTAACAGCCTTACTGTGGACGAAGTAAAATACGGCAATCCGGTAATACGGAACAACCAAATAGCGCTGTTTGCCAGCAGGACCCTTCCCTACAGCGGCCTGGGCTCGGGCTTGCGCCGGGCCTTTGCCGGCCAGCCGGACATGGAGCTGGAAAACGACGTTGAAGGCGAACAGTTCATCGTACGCTTCCCGCGCAAAGATAATTCATGAGCGGATACAGTGATAGAGCAAGGGGGAAAAAGTGAAGATTGTTTCACTTGAATTTAATAATTTTAAGGGCATAAAAAAGATATTATTTGAACTGGACGGAAAATCGGCGGTTTTTTTCGGAGTAAACGGCGTAGGGAAATCAAGCATACTTCGCGGAATAAACCTTATTTATTCCAATATAATTAACAAAATTGTAAAATACCGGTTCAAGCAGGGGATCAATATCGAACTTTCAGATATTTCAGCGGGCGCGCAGGGATGTTCAATATATGCCGAATTGCAATTTTCAGACGGCTTTGCCGTAAAATACCACCGCTCAATGGAAAGAAAAAACAGAAACCGCACGCATTTGAAGAGCGCCCTTGAATCCATAGACAAACACTTTGAGCTGAAGTATTCCGATCCCGGCGCAAATATGCCGATGTTCGTAAACTACGGCGTTAACAGGCTGGTTTTGGATATCCCCATTAGGATAAGGACCAAACATATATTTGACAGGGAAGCCGCCTTTGAAAAGGCAATAGAAAACCGTATTGATTTTAGAACTTTTTTTGAATGGTTCAGGCATCAGGAAGATATTGAAAATCAGAATAAAGCCCGCGAGAAAAAAAATTATGAGGATATTTCGCTTAATGCGGTAAGAAAAGCAATAACGACGATGTTTAACGGATTCAGCGATCTAAGAATTGAGAGAAGCCCCCTGTCAATGAAAATAAACAAGGGAAAAACCACGCTTTCAGTTGAACAGCTTTCGGACGGCGAGAAGTGCACAATTGCTTTAATCGGCGATCTTGCAAGAAGGCTTTCGCTTGCAAATCCGGCGGAAAAAAACCCTCTTTTGGGCGAAGGCGTGGTGCTTATTGATGAAATTGAACTTCATATGCACCCCGCGTGGCAAAGGGAAATTTTATCAAAACTTAAAAAAATATTTCCCAATATTCAGTTTATTATCACCACACACTCGCCGCAGGTCCTTGGCGAAACGGGAGAAGATTTTATATTGTTTTCACTGGAAAATGCCAATAACGCGCTTGAGTATACAATAACAGGCCCGCTGATTGGATGGGATTCCAATTATATTTTAAATGATTATATGGGTACTACAAGCCTTAACCTTAAGACAAAAGAGTTAATTGCTTCCATGTATAAAGATTATGAAAAAGGCAATTACCAGACAGCGGGAAAAAAAGCGGGAAAACTTGAGCAATTAACCAATGCCGCTCATGAAGACGTGGTCAAAATCAATATTCTGCTGGAAAGGGCTAAAAACAAACAATGAAATATATAAAAAAATCCGCAGAGCCGGAAATATTATCAAATTTTAAGATAAATTTTAAGAAGGATTTCGGTTTAGATGCCGTCTACGAAGAATTACCGACAGAAATTAAAAACAAATTGAAGATTGAATTATCAAAAGAACAGTATTTTATTTGCTGCTATTGCATGGGCCGCATAAACCAGAATAATTCGCATTTTGAACATATCAAGCCGCAAAAAGATTTTTCAGATAATACCCTTGATTATGATAATTTACTGATTTCCTGTAACAGTATGGCGAATAACAGTGAAAATTGCGGGCACAAGAAAGGCGACTGGTATGATGAAAACGCATTTATTACACCTTTAAATCCTGACTGTGAAAATATTTTCACATATAGCGTTAATGGAGAGATGGATGCGGTAAATAAAAACGGTAAAACAACAATTAAAAAGTTGAACTTGAATTCGCTTCTTCTTATTCGCGCAAGAAAAGCGGCAGTATTGCTGTCCGGTTTGTTTGATGACGATTTTTCTGCAAGAAAGCAGGAAATTGCGGATAGTTACGCGATCCCTAATTCGAATAATGAATTACCGCAATTTTGCATTGCTGTAATGTACTGTGTTAATAATTACGGGTGATAATGCGCATAACCGATCATGAAAAAAACGTTATTGTGGAGGCTGTCAAAAACACTGACCCAGAGGGCCGGGTCTGGCTTTTCGGGTCGCGCACGGATGACGGCAAAAAAGGCGGCGACATAGACATAGCCGTTCTTTCCAAAATAATTAAAAAGGATGTAATGAAAGAAATTGAGGTTAGGCGTTTTATCTGCGACAGGATAGGCGAGCAAAAAATTGACATTGTAACAACAAGCGACGGAAAAGAAGCGATTTTCAAACTTGCGGAAGCGGAAGGCATAGAGCTGTTATGAAATATAAAACAACCCTGCTTGGTTGCAGCCGGATTAGCGCAAAGCACATTGACGGCTTTGCCAGGAACGCCGACCGCATGACCCTTGCCGGAGTCTGCGATCTTTCTGCTGACAGGGCTATGGAAAAAGCAAATGAATACCGTGCGAAAACGGGAGGCGCCGAAACAGGCGATGTTTCTGTAAAGTGTTATTCGGATTACCGGCAGATGATACAGGAAGAAAGGCCCGATCTTGTCACTATTGCGACAGAATCAGGCAAGCACTACGAAATGGCCATGTATTGCCTTGAGGCGGGTTGCCATGTGATTACGGAAAAGCCGATGGCCCTTTCAATACGGCATGCGGACGAAATGATTAAAGCAGCTAAAAAAGCCGGAAAGGAAATTGCCGTTTGTTTTCAGAACAGGTTCAGCGCTCCTGTTCAGCGCCTGCGGGCAGCGCTTGACGCCGGGCGTTTCGGCCGGATTATGCACGGAATGATTCAAATTCGCTGGAACCGGGGCGATTCCTACTATGCCGAAGCACCATGGCGGGGAACATGGGAGCAGGACGGGGGGACGTTAATGAACCAGTGCATACACGGCATAGATCTTTTGCAGTGGATGCTTGGCGGTGACGCCGTGAGGGTTCACGCCCAGACAAGGCGTTTTCTGCGGCCTATTGAAGCCGAAGATTTCGGGGCGGCAATTGTCGAATTTTCAAGCGGCGCGGTAGGAATTATTGAGGGAACAGCGCTTTCATTTCCCAAAAACCTCAATGAAACCCTTTCCGTTTTTGGAGAAAAAGGAACTGTTGTTATCGGGGGGACAAGCGTTAACAGGATAGAGACATGGCGCTTTGCCGACGCTGAGGCTGTTGGCGATACGGAAGAAACGGTTTTAAATTCTGCTGTTGAAAATAACCTTGTGTTAACCGGCCATGCCGCACTTTTCAGGGACTTTGTTAAAGCTGTTGACTTGGGCGGCCAGCCCCTTGTATCCGGTGGAGAGGGAAAGAAGGCCCTGGAAATAATTCTTGCCATTTATAAATCGCAGAAAACCGGATTGCCGGTTGATTTACCCTGTGATTTTTCAACTAACGAGATGAAAGGATATTTTTAAAAATGAAAGTGCCTTTTTATGACGCTACCAGGGAATACCGTTTATATAAGGCGGAATTTGACAAAGCTATCGCGGATGTTCTTGAATCCGGGGCTTTTATTCTTGGAAAACAGGTAAAGGAATTTGAAGAGGCCGTATGCGCTTATACCGGTGCAAAATACGCCGTTGGCGTTGCAAACGGAAGCGACGCCCTTGTGATCGCTTCCGACATATTGGGATTCAAACATGAGGCGGAAGTGCTCACCCCTGTTTTTACCTTTTTCGCTTCAAGCTCCTGTATTGCCCGCCTGGGCGGGAAGCCTGTTTTTTGCGACGTGGATGAAGACAGCTTCTGCATGGACATGAAGGACGCCGAGAACCGGATCACTGAAAAGACAAAGGGGATACTGCCGGTGCATCTTTTTTTGCAGACCGCTGATATGACGTACTGCATGGAACTTGCGAAAAAGCACAAGCTCGCGGTACTGGAAGACGCGGCGGAATCTTTTGGCATGAGGACAATGTACAACGGCGATAATATCCACGCGGGGCTTATCGGTGATTTTGGAGTGTTTTCGTTTTTCCCGACAAAGACCCTGGGCGGGTATGGCGATGGCGGCATGCTTGTCACCAATGATGAAGAGTTATATAAAAAGGCAAAAAGCTACCGGGTACACGGCGCTTCGAAAAAATATCACCATGATTATATCGGTTACAATTCCAGGCTTGACACCCTCCAGGCGGCGGTATTAGGCGTAAAGCTGGCGCACTTTGACAACGCAATTCACCTTCGTGCCAAACACGCCGCCCAATACCGCATGATGCTGGAAGGTGTTTCCGGGGTTAAACTCCCGGTCATCAAAGACGGCAACACGGAAGTGAATTACGTATTCTGCATTCAAGCCGAAAAGCGGGACGCGCTGGAAAATTATCTGAAATCAAAAGACATTGGCACTTCTATTTATTACCCGGTTCCTCTTCATTTGCAAAAATGCTTTGAGTACCTTGGCTGGAAAAAAGGCGATTTCCCGGTTGCCGAACGGTTATGCGGAAAGGCGCTGGCGCTCCCCATGTTCCCCGAACTGACGGAAGACGAGGTCGGTTTTGTATGCGACAGCGTAAAAGAGTTTTACCTGCAATGAGCGATGCAAAAGCGTATTTTTCCCATGAATCCAGTTATGTGGACGAAGGGGTTGAAATTGGCGAGGGGACAAAGATATGGCATTTTTCCCATATAATGGCCGGCGCCAAAATAGGCAGAAACTGCGTCCTGGGACAGAATGTCAATATCGGTTCTCGCGCCGTTATTGGAAACGGGGTAAAAATACAGAACAACGTTTCCGTTTACGATGATGTAATTATTGAAGACGATGTTTTTTGCGGCCCTTCCTGCGTGTTTACCAATGTGATAAACCCGAGGGCTTTTGTTGAGCGCAAGAACGAGTATAAAAAAACTATGGTAAAAAAAGGCGCTTCCATTGGGGCAAACGCTACAATTTTATGCGGCGTTACCGTCGGGGAATATTCCCTTATTGGTGCGGGAAGCGTTGTAACACGGGATGTTCCCGCTTACGCGCTGGTTTACGGGAATCCGGCCAGGGTACAGGGTAAAGTGGACAGTGATGGAAATAAAGGAAATATAGTGTATTAATTTAAATTTCTTTATGAAATTTCGATAAACAAAGTATGGCATATAACAACATAGATTTTATTAAACGGGCAAGAAATACCTATAGATCGTACAATTATGTTGTACAATGCAACATTTTATCGTGAAAAGATGTTGCAAAAAATATTTCGGGGGAAAGCCCTGTTGTTATTCCTGCTTCTTTATTCGTCATATTACAATCCAATTACACAAGATTATCAATTTGTAGAGGATGCTGTTTATGATAATTTTGGAGTAATAGGTTATTAACTTAAACTACTATAAATGCCTTCAAACACAATCCGCATAGCTAAGAATACCCTAATGCTCTACTTCCGGCAAATACTTATTATGCTGGTGAGCCTTTATACAGTGCGTGTAGTATTAAATACTTTAGGTACCAAAGATTATGGTATTTACAATGTAGTTGGCGGAATAGTTGTTATGTTCTCATTCTTGAATGGTGCAATGACGAGTGCTACCCAACGCTTTTTAAATTTCTATATGGGTCAGAATAACACAGAACAAACAAGAAATGTTTATAGTATAAGCTTAATTATTCATATGATTATAGCTTTGTTATTCATTTTTCTTGCAGAAACTTTGGGATTATGGTTTTTCTATTCCTTGCTTAATATACCTCCTGACAGACGCGATACAGCTTTAATTGTTTATCAGTTTTCAATTGTTGTAACAACGGTTAACATTATTCAAATTCCGTATCGAGCTACGATTATTGCATATGAAAAGATGTCTTTTTTTGCATTGATTAGTATTGTCGAGGTTTTATTAAAGTTAGGTATTGTTTTTTTGCTGACAGTAATTTTGTTTGATAAACTAATTGTCTATTCTTTTCTTGTTTCAGTAGTGGGAATTATTATTTTTCTTATATATAAGAATTATTGTAACAGAAAATTTGAAACTGCACGTTTTCGTTATTGTAATGATAAGATTTTATTTAGTAAACTTGCCGGATTTTCTGGATGGAGTATTTTTGGCAGTTTTGCAGATGTTAGCAGAACCCATGGCATAAATGTATTGTTGAATATTTTTCACGGTGTTACTGTTAACGCAGCCATGGGGGTAGCAACACAAGTAAATACGGCTGTATATACTTTTGTAGATAATTTTCAGACAGCTTTTAGGCCACAAATAATCAAGTCATACTCTTCAAAAAATTACAATTATTTTATGCAGTTAATATTTCAGACTTCCAAAGTATCGTTTTTTCTTTTGTTTTTTTTTGTATTGCCTTTATATGTAAATGCGGATTTTGTTTTACGCATATGGTTAAAAAATGTTCCTGAATACACTGTTTCGTTCACTAGATTGATGTTAATTAACTCATTAGAGACCGCTATAGCCAGCCCATTGGCAATGTCAATACAAGCAACAGGAGATATTAGAAAATATCAGCTTGTTGTTAGTTGTTTCGTATTTGCTAATTTACCTTTATCACTACTCATTTTATGGATTGGTTTTGGTCCTGTTTGGGTATTAGTTATTAAAATCTTATTGAATAATTTTGCTCTTGCTTGGCGAATATTTTTTTTGAGAAGAAAAATTGATCTTCCTATTATTAAATTTTTACATGAAGTTATTTTACCGATTTCAATTATTATACTAGTTTCCAGTTTTATAACTATATTCATAAAGAATTTTTTTATTGATTGGACTAGGCTATTCTTATCATGTGTAGTCTCTACTGTATGTATTGGTGGGTTAATTTATTTTATTGGGTTTAATAAAAAAGAAAAAAAATTATTAATAGATTATATAAAAAAAATTAGGATAAAAACATGATAAATAAAAAAAAAATAACAATAATTGGAGCTGGAAATGGGGGACAGGCAATAGCTGCCTATTGTGCTATACGTAGATATATTGTATGTCTTTATAATCGAAATGCAGAACATATTAGCCATATTAAAAAAACAAAAAAAATAACACTATATGGGCAGATTGAAGGAGTTGGTAAGATAGAAATTATTACATCCGATATTAAAACGGCAGTTGAGTTTGCTGATATTATTATGATTACAACCACTGCGAATGCACATGGTGAACTAGCTGTTAAAATGTTTCCTTATTTAAAACAAGATCAGATAATTATTTTAAACCCTGGTAGAACAGGTGGTTTATTGGAATTTAGAAATATTCTAAATACTTTGGGCTTGTGTAAGACTGTTTATTTAGCAGAAGCACAAACATTAATTTATGCATGTCGTATAGTTAAAGAAGGTATAGTAAATATTATTGGTATAAAAAGTAAAATTCCTTTGGCTTCCGATAATAGAACTTCTACTTTATATATAATTAATATGTTATCTGAGTTATATAATTGTTTTCTTCCAGCTAAAAATGTCCTTCAAACAGGTTTTGAAAATATTGGAATGATTTTTCATCCATGTATTATTCTTTTTAACGCTGCAGCTATTGAGCGTGGTGAAAAGTTCTATTTTTATCGGGATATTACCAATAGAGTGGCTGAATTCATTCAAAAAATTGACATTGAAAGAATTAATCTAGGTAAAGCATATGATATTGAATTGATGTCAGCAATTGATTGGATATCTTATGCTTATAAAAATATTCAAGGTGATACATTATTTGAAAGAATGAAAAATAATCCAGCTTATTACGATATCATTGCACCAATGTCTATTTATTCGAGGCAATTATTGGAAGATATTCCTATGGGAATAGTACCATGTTTAGAATTTGCTAAAGTAGTTGGGGTGCAAATGCCTTTATTTCAATCAATACTAAATATTTGTTCAGAATTATTAGGGATTGACTTTTTTACTGAAGGACGCTCTTTGGAAAAATTAGGGTTAAATGGATTGTCCGCAAGTGAGATATTAAAAAAAATTAATCTGTAATTATGAATTACGAAATCTTAAATAATGAAATTTTTGGTTTTGTTAAACCAATTATAGATATACATACATTGGGTATTTCAACAATTTCAAATTTGTTGAAATCATGTGGTTATAAAATTCGTATTGCAACAGAAGATATTTCTAATGCGGTTACCTTTATTATGAAAATTGATAATTTTGAAATATTTCGTAGATGGGTTATTCATAATAATATTACAAGAATTGGTTTTAGTTATCGTTTAGATCCAAAGGACGGAAGTGATTATTTTTGTAAATTATTTTATCAAATAAAAAAAAATAAGATGCTTTTTGAAGATGGCGGGATGATACGTGGAATTGCTTTTGCAGGTCTTACAGATACTTGTTTACTAGTTAAAAAGGATCTTGGAAATGATATGCTTGTTTTTCAAGGCGAGGAGACAGCAATAGAATCTTTGAAAATGCTGGGTGTTTCTGTTAATAAATTTCCAAATGATATATTGAAAAATAATGATTATGATGATATGCGTTGGGATTTCGCAAAAAAATTAATTAACAATGAAAAATATAAATATATTCAAGCACCCAAGCATTTAGGGTACAAAGAAGCTGGAACCGCAAAGGATTCTTATTTAAAACGTTTAGATTATTGTAACAAAAACAATACTTTACCGATTATCAGAGCACATGTAGGTCCTTACAATCCAAATCGTAAAGAAGCAATAAATGAATTTATGGGTTGGGAAAGATTACTGGCCAATTGTGGCTTATTAGATGTTTTATCTATTGGAACATCACAACTTACACAATCTAATTTTGGAGATAATTGGGATAACTTGCCGAATGGTGGTGGTGTGCCTATAAATTCTGAAAATGAATTTAGAATGATAAAAGATGCGGCTTCACCAATGCTTATACGTACTTACGCAGGAACAAAAAATATATATTCTTTAGCTGTTTTATATGAAAAATGTTTGAATATTTCCTGGCATGCACTTTCTTTTTGGTGGTTTTGTGAAATAGATGGGCGTGGCAAGAATACAGTTTTGGAAAACTTAAAAGAGCATTTAAATTGTATTAAATACATTGCTAGTACAGGAAAACCATTGGAACCTAATGTTCCACATCATTTCGCTTTTAGAGGGGCAGATGATATAACATATATTTTATCTGCATACCTAGCTGTAAAAACAGCAAAATTACTTGGTATCAAGCATATAATTCTACAAAATATGTTGAATACCCCTAAACATACTTGGGGTATTCAAGATTTAGCAAAAGGTAGAGTAATGTTACAACTTGCCAAGGAATTAGAAGATAATAATTTTAAAGTGAGTTTACAAACTCGTGCCGGTTTGGATTATTTTTCTATTGACTTAGAAAAAGCTAAAATTCAATTAGCAGCTGTAACCGCTTTAATGGATGATCTAGAACCTGAAAAAGATAATAGCCCGCAAATTATCCATGTTGTTAGTTTTTCTGAGGCTATTCGGCTTGCATCTCCCAATGTTATTAACGAAAGTATTCTGATTACATTATCAGCATTACAGGAATATAGAAAATTAAGAAAAGAAAAAAAAATAGAGGATATGGCTTATAATAAGGATCTACTTTATAGGGAAAAGAGTATGTATAGTGAAGCAAAAGAGGCAATTTTATTTTTGGAAAAAAATATTCCTAATCTATATTCAGCAGAAGGTTTAAATATGATTTTCGAATTGGGATTTTTTCCTGTACCTTATTTAATTAATAAAAAAGAAAAATATCCTAATTCGATCAAATATAATACTTCAATTAAAAACGGTGGTATTTACGTTGTTGATCAAAATGGTAAAGTAATTAATACATTAGATCGTTATAAAAGTATATTATAATGTTCTTAAGAAAGATACAAAACTATATAAAAATAGAAAATAAAGTAGTTCATCTACAGAGTTCAATAGAAAATTATCCATCTTCTGAATATTTAGAAAATTTATTAAAACAAAAATATTCAATAGATTTTATTAAACTCAATACAGAAAATACAGATTCTATTAATGAATGGATTTCGGTAATAAATAACGCTTATGATGATGCAAATTATGATTACCAGAAAGGAAAACAGCAACTAACAGATCATCTTTTTCTTACCAATACGGAGACATTTCTATTTTTTTATAATAAAATTGCAATAGCTACTATTTCTATTGGTATATATAAAGAAAACAAAAATATCGGTGGTACTTTTAGGATTGCAGTAAGAAAACAATTTCAGAATAAAGGAATTGCTAGAAATATTGTTATCTTAGCTTATGCAAAACTGAAAGAGAGGGGGATAAAATACAGTGAAGTAATAATATCATCAAAACGAACAGAATCTTTAATGTTACATTTTAAATTAGGTTTTATTCCCCAATATAATATGAAATATATTGCATATAAAAATGCAATAAAAAGTGTAAATTTTCTTCAAAAATACAAATTATATAAAAAGCTTCATAGATTACATAAAGAATATACTCGTAATTTTAATAGTTATTTTATTTAAGAAAATAAATAATTTATTTTTAACGAATTATTAGTGTTTATTAATAGAAAAAATAATGACTGAAAATATTAGTTTTGTTCCAGTAATATTTGGAGGGTTTGTAAACGGGTATAGTCTAGCAAGATCTTTTTATGAAACATACAATATTAAATCCGTTGTTTGTGATACACAAAAAAATATTGCTTATTATTCAAAATTTTGTATATTTTATGTAGTTGAAAACCCAAATAAAGATTTAAAAAATTTTTTTATTGAAGTTAAAGATATAGGTAAATCAATAAGAAGCGATTGTAAAATTCCAATTATATTAGTTACTAATGATATTTGGTTAATACCTTTAGCAAAGTATAAAAATGAATTAGAAGACGTGTATCTTTATAGTTTTTCTGGGTGGGAAATAATTGATAAATTTGTGAATAAAGATAAATTATATAAAATATGTAATTTTTTAAAAATTCAATATCCAAAAACTCTATATGTAGATTCAATTAATAATTTTGACTTTCAAAATCTTTGTTTTCCAATAATTATTAAGCCTT
>JGI24702J35022_10001380_pt1 | contig 15089 bp, 15 predicted proteins | sample TergutTh196P4_FD_35022 | JGI IMG/M metagenome (IMG submission 35022)
CATACCAAAATCGCCACAAAATTATCCTCCCCAAAAATCTCATCACAAATCGTCCGCAAATGATGTACCTCATTATCGTCAATCGAGATAAAAATCACGCCATCATTGGTCAATAAATTGCGGGCAAGCGCCAATCTCGGATACATCATATTCAGCCAATTGGAATGATTACTTCGGTCATTTTTTAGTCCTTTTTTCGAGGGATATTTGGTCGTATTCTCGTTGAAATTATCCTTAAACACGAACCTTTTTCCGGTGTTGTAGGGCGGGTCAATGTATATCATTTTTACCCTGTTGTTATGGCTTTTTTGCAACAATTTCAACGCTTCCAAATTATCGCCTTCGATATACAGATTTTGCGTGGTTTCCCAATTCACAGACACATCAGGGCAGGGACGCAAAGTTGCCCTACCGGGTTTTTGTGCTTCGAGATGTGCTTGCTCTTTGCCCGCCCAATACAATCCAAATCGTTCTTCTGCAAATTGCGCCATATTTCCCGCTACTAAATCGAACCACTTATCTGTCTGCCGGCACATAATTTTTCATCATCAGGTTTTCAATATCCCTGATGCTGTAATAGAACTTTCCGCAGACGGTTGAATACGGCAAAATCCTGTTATCGCGGTACGTTTGGAGAGTACGTCTGCTGATGCCCAATTTTTTCATTATTTGGTCGCCGTTCATCCATTTGTCGGGGCATGACAAATTTCCCTCTTTCATCATTTCTACTTCGGCTTCCATCGTTTTGATTTTGGAAATCAATTCGATAAACATCGGCGATTCGCGTGTGATTACATTTTCCATCGTAATTCGTAATTCGTAATTTTTAATTCGTAATTGATTGATAGCCAATTAACAACAATTTTTCGACGTCCTCCGGTTTGAAGAACACCTTTGCACCAATTTTCGTATAGGGCAGTATCCCGCTGTCACGAAGCGAATGAACCGTCCGTTTGCAGGCAGACAACCGAAAACAGACCTGCTCGGTGTCAAGCCATTTCTGCGGCGCTATTCCGCTGTTGGCATACAGACTGTCAAATTTGGTTTTCAACAGTTCAAAACGATAAATCAATTCTTCAAGTGCCTGTTTTTCAATGATGAGCATTTCCATTTTTTGAATTTATTATTTGTTTCTATCCTTCATAATTCTTTTCAGACATTCCAATACTTCGGTTCTTTTATAATACGGCTTTCCCCGCAACATGTAATACGGTACCACNCCCTTTTGCCGGTAACGTTGNAGGGTACGTTTGGTAATCCCGAAAAGTGCGCACATGTCGGCGTTATCCAAATAATNCTCACTGCCCGCANTATCTTTCTTTTCNGAAAGTTTTGCAAGCATGGCTACAATCTGTTCCAATTTGTCCATGATTTGTTGAAATTCATTTTCAGTATTCATTTTCGTAACGATTGATGGTTAAATTCTATTCTTTTGGTAGTGGCTACGATGCGCTCAAAGGTGCGGATGCCGTATTTTTCGCAAAATCCCTGACCGTTGAGATTGCTCGAAAATATCACTACATTTTTTCTCTTTTCGGCAATATCCATGATTTCAGGGAATATCCACCGCTTGTTTCCATAGATAACGCCTTCGTTTTCAAGCCCTGCATCGTCGATGGAAATCAGCCGCCGGGAAACGATGGTTTCAACATGGACGTTTAAGTCGTAATAATTGAAGCAACTGACGACCTTATTGCAATAACCCAAAAACAGCGCCGGAATAACCCTCTGAACCAATACCGTTTTTCCGGTTCCGTTAGTACCATAAAGGCACAATCCGCGTCCCCGGTTGTTGTTCAGCCATTCTGCTACCTGCTCATATTCGGGCAGCCACACGTAATCCCTGCCGATGAAGTATTCCATAGCGGAACGAAGCGCATACACGGCATTAGGCACATGCAGGTTGATGGGTTCGTGATATTGCGAACCATGGTTTTTCAATCTTTCTACAATTTGTTTAAAATCAAGTGTTATCATTTTTTTATTTTTTAAAATTTGCTTAAATCAGTTTGTAACATTCCCCTAAATCTGACGTCATTTGCCGGTTGGATGATGTTTTTTTGTGTGATTTGATTGTCATAATTTCCTTCAAGAATTTTCATCCAATTGTCCGAATTTTTGAAAACCCAGTCAAATGTGGCTTTCCAGCCTGTCCTGTTGTTTCCCTTCAGGAAGTCGGACGCCTCCATTTTGCAAAACACCTGTTCGAGAATTTTCATACCGCCCATTTCTGACAAACGCCGCAGTATTTTATCTTTTCGCCTGCCGGTGATGTGCATGATTTGCGGAAAAGAACGGCATACAGTCCGATAAAGTTCAAGAACATCATTGTCTTTTTGCGAAGTGGATTTTTCTTTTTTCACTTCACACTCTTTATTCTTATTATCCATATCTTTATTATTTATATTATTACATGTATATATATGTGAGTTATTTTCATGTTTTTCATTTTGAGACGACTGAAAATTCCCTGTTTCCGCTGCTTTCAGAGAATAAAACTGTTCGGAAAAGGTATCCGTTTGAGTACCTTTTTCGATACCTTTTTCCGAAAACCGACCGGAAAAGGTATCCGTTTGAGTACCTTTTTCAATCCCTTTTTCCGAAAACTGACCGGAAAAGGTGTCTGTTTGAGTACCTTTTTCGATACCTTTTTCCGAAAACTGACCGGAAATGGTATCCGATTGAGTACCTTTTTCGATACCTTTTGGTTCCGAAAACTGACCGTAAAAGACATCCGGTTGAATACTGTCATGGTTACGGCTGCTGTTCCCGTCTTTGATGATATAACGATAAATGTTCCCCCTGCCAATTCCGGCGCGGAAATCAATTAATCCCGCATCTTTGAGCCTGCTGCGGGCGCGGTCGAATGAGGTCTTTCCCCATCCGAATTTAGCCATCGTCATATGGTTGGACAGCCCGAATGGGTTTTTCCAATGTGTTGAATTACAGACATTCAACAAATAGAAATAAAACGCTGTTTCCCTGTCGGAAAAGTGATATTCTGCGTCTTTTGCCCAGAACCGGTTAATTGCCTCAAAATAATGTTTCATATTCAATGATTATTTTTTGTTCGGGGCAAAGGTGTAGCATCCTGAAAAATCAATTACTGTAGTACAGTAAAATTTTTTTTCATGTATCACATAATCAGAACAATAAAAAAAACAGTATTTTATACAACAAATTCAAAAATACCATGTAATATACTGATACAATGTATTTTATTTCAACTAAAAAAATATATTTGGGGCTGCGCTCTCCTGTAGTTTAATATTACGTTAGTAGTTTGTGATGTTTATTGCTCACATAATCAAGTTTTTACAAATTATTATCGTCAAGAAATTGCTTTAAACTTGCAAGAAGCATGTCTAAATACAACTTGTCTTGCGCTTTCCGGCTATCAATTTCGTCTATTCGTTTTGAAATATTGCCCAAATCTACCTGAAAAACGTATTCAAAACATTCCTGAATACCTTTTAGCGTAGCCTTCCCGTTATTCACTGACTTTGTTTTGTAAATTGCATAAATCAGTTCAATCAGATTTAACTTTTCAGTCGTCCATTTACCGGCAGGCGGTGGCGCTTTTGGCTCTATAATTTCCAATAATTCAGGTCTCTTAAACTTTGTCTTGAGGATAATCAGTTCTGTCTTTATTGCTCGAAAAACCTTTTTGACGATTGTTTTGTCTACGTTTACATGTACTTTCCCATTGAGGCAATCTTTCAATGTGGTCTCAATATCTCTCAAAACTCTGAAAACCGTAAACACCGCCTTTTCTTTTGTACAGTACTCAACAAGCCTTTCCCTGAACACTCTATAATTTTCATGCTCATTTTGAGCAATTTCATGTAATTCTTTTTTAATATCCATTATATTATTGCTTTAATTACTTTGCATGGGTTGCCAACAGCAACTACATTTGTGGGAATGTCCCTATTCACAACACTTCCGGCTCCGATAACGCTATTGTCGCCGATTGAAACTCCGGGAAGAACTGACACTCCGGCTCCAATCCAAACATTATTGCCAATTTTAATAGGTTTGGCAAATTCCAGTCCTTTGTTCCGCTGCTCTACGTCAAGCGGGTGAGCAGCGGTGTAAAATCCACAATTTGGCGCGATAAACACATTGTCGCCAAATAACACCTTTGCAGCGTCTAAAATCACGCAATTGTGGTTTACATAGAAGTTTTTGCCTACTTCAATGTTGTAACCATAATCGCACCAAAAGGGAGCCGTTATTGTGAAGGTTTTCTTTGTTTTGCCAAACAATTTTTTAATGATTTCTCTTTGCTGTTCAGTATTTGACGGCATCAACCGATTATACTCATGACACAAATCCTTACATTTTATTCGTTCGTCTATTAATTCACTATCATAGTTGGCATCGTATATTATTTCCGCCAACATTTTTTCTTTTTCCGTCATACATTATCTGTTAATAAGGTAAAAAGAATCCGCATGTGTGGCAACATGCGGATTCGTAAAAAATTAAGAAGGCATCGGCGGCAATGACCAACCATCACGATAAGTGTGTTTGATAAGTTCAGATGCATATTCTTGAGCATTAACCGGAGCGGTATATGTTTTGTTGAAAGAAGGGTGTCCGTCCTCAATAGTAAATCCATCTTTTACCATAAACCTGACTGTTTCATTAGGTTCGATATTTGTAAACCTCATATTTTGACCATCCCAGAGCAGTTCTTTATTTAACCCCTGCAAACGAACAGCCAAAACGCCCATCACAACCATTTCGTTGAATGGACCTGCTTCGCTAAAATCCGACAATGGAGCAACGCGGTTAGCCGGACTTTCTTTGCAAGCGCGTACCCAGTCCATTTCGTGTGATACTCTGTTTTCGCGTGTTGCATTCGGTGGGCTCACACGACGAAGCGTTTGCGGGACTTCCGGTCTGCGACCCGATAATAACCAGGGACCTGCCCCGTAACATCCGCAAAGAAGCGTATCTTTGGTGCCATGGAAAATGGCTAAACCACCACCGGAACCCATCAATTGTCTACCTTCGGGAAAACCTGCCGGACGGTCGGGCATTACGCCTCCATCATACCAATGAACGGCTACCTCGGGCATGGCTACTTTTTGTAACCTTTCGCGGGCGGGGAATGTTAATTTAACAATTTGTGCTTGTGGCGCACAATCTACAAATAACGATGTAGACGACCCTACCGCTTTTGTAGGATATTCCAATTTCAACGCTTTAAACACGGGGTGCATAATATGACATGCCATATCGCCGAGCGCTCCTGTTCCATAGGGCCACCATCCGCGCCAGTTCCATGGATGGTAGGTTACATTGTACGGACGCATGGCTGCAGGTCCGGTAAACAAATCCCAATTTAATGTAGAAGGAATTGGGTCTTCTGTTTCAGGAGTGGGTAAACCTTGTGGCCATATCGGACGGTCGGTAGCGCAGTCAACTTTTGTCACCTCGCCAATTTCACCGTTCCAAATCCACTCGCACATCTGACTGACGCCTTCGCCGGATGCGCCCTGATTTCCCATTTGAGTTGCTACCCGATGTCTGGCTGCCAGTCTGGTAAGTAAGCGCGATTCGTATACCGAGTGCGTCAATGGTTTTTCTACGAACACATGTTTACCCAAAGTCATTGCTGTTGCGGCAATTACTGCATGAGTATGGTCTGCAGTAGCCACAATAACGGCGTCTATGGAGTTACCCATTTCTTCGTACATTCTGCGCCAATCCCAATACTTTCTTGCGTTCGGATTAGCGTCGAATACCGCTTTGGCGAATTGCCAGTCTACATCGCATAGAGCAACGATGTTTTCCGTGGCGCTTACTCCTCTAATAACAGCATTACCTCTGCTTCCAATACCTACCGCAGCGATATTCAATTTATCACTGGGCGCTCTATGCCCCAAAACGCTTCCCATCGCATAACTGGGAATTACAGTAAAGGCTGCCGCAGCCGTTGCAGCAGTACCTAAAAAAGTTCTTCTTGATACTTTATTACTCATAATATTATATATTATTATTATTACAATTTATATTTAAGATTTTTATAAAAATTATTTATTTCTTTTTACATAAAAACAACGTGTTACAAACGGCAAACAGATATATAACGCCGAATGCCAGTACTCGTTTGTATGTCCGCCGTCGCGAATGCGAAATTCTACGGGTATTTGCGCTGCCCGCATAGCCCGAAAAAAATCAATATTTGCGTCTAACAGAAAATCGTCGTCGCCGCAGTCTACGAACCATCTAACGCTACGCAGTTGCGCTTTGCGGGCATCGTCGGCGTCGGTTACATATTTGACGCATGAGTGTTCCTGCACCGACCTTGTGAGAATAGCCATCTTGTCGTCCTCGCGCTGCGATTGAACTGCGCCCTGTCCGGGAATATCCATCAATGCGCTCATGGCATACGCTGCCACGAATTTATCGCTGTGGCGCTGCGCGTATGACGTCGCGCCGCCGCCACCCATCGAAAGTCCCGCAATAGCGCGATGTTGCTTGTCGCCAATTACACGGTAATTACTTTCGATGTGCGGCAAAAACTCTGTAAAGAAAAATGTTTCGTATTTCCACCCGGGCATGTCGAAATAGCCGTTCCAGTCGCCTTGTTGAATATTACCTCCGGCGTTGGGCGACACGATAATCATTTCGCACGCTTCGCCCGATGCAATAAGTTGGTCGGCAACGTCTTTAGCGCGTTGGTCTTGAAACCAACTCGTGTTAATGCCTCCCATTCCGTGAAAAAGATACAAAACAGGATATTTTTTATTAACGTCTGTATCGTAACTTCTCGGCAGGAAAACAGTGTAGGCGCGTTCGGCGTTCAACACATTGCTATGAATGGTTTTGGTTTCGACGCGGCTTTGAGGCATCCTTCCGCCAAATTGTGCGGAAACAGTAAGCGTCGCCAATAACGCTGCTAAAATTAAATATGTACGTTTCATCTTATTTTTTATTTCTTTAATAATGTTTTAATTTTTAATATGTTTTTTGAAAAAATTATCAACAATGTTAAATGCTTCAAGGCTCCAAAACTCCCAACTGCCGTGTCCTCCACCTTCTATTTTATAAAAAGTATAATCATAACCATGCTCTTCCAATTTATCTGCCATAATTACACTTTGTTCGAATGGAAGCACACTGTCCCTGTTGCCTGTCATAATAATTATAGGCGCCGTTGAAGACGCTTTTTCTCTACTGACATAAATTATAGGACTTGCGATTTTGACCTTATCGGCGTTTTCCATCACAGGTATCCTTCCAAAAAGAACGCCTGTAGGACTATTGGCTGATATATGGTCCATATAGTCGGGCGCAAATTCCTGAATACGCAAAACGTCTGTTACAGGATAATAAGCCACACAAGCGTTAACGGCTATTGATTCGCCGCCAAATTCTTCTGTATCCAACGAAGGCTGGTCTTGCGTCAAAGCCGCTAAAAGCGCCATGTGTCCACCGGAGGAATCGCCCCATACGAAGAAATTGTTTACATCCACTCCGTATCTATCGGCATTTTTGCGCATGTAACGNATGGCTGTTTTCACNTCCTGTATCTGTGCGGGAAAGGANGCNACAGTAGACGGGCGATACTCTACGCTTGCAAAGACATATCCGCGNTTGCTTAATTCGACGAACATGGTAACTTTGTCAAAACGAGGCTGTTGAAACCACGCCGAACCTTGAATATAGATAATGCAAGGCAATTTTCTTTCAGGCGACGGGTATCCGGGCATCACTATCTGTAAATGCAAATCCATATCGCTTGCATGGGCATAGACAACATCATGGCGATATATCGGAATATTGACGGCGTTAAATTCTGAAAGCGTCGTCATTCTTTGCGCTTGAGCCGCCGAAGGTTCTACCTCTCTGCGCATTTGTGCATCAATGTTTTGAAAACAAAGAATTGCTAAAAGTACTATGCTAAAAAATATTTTATTCATTTTTTAATTATTTATTTATTTTTTTAATTATTTATTGATTATTTAAACAACTGCGGTAAAAATTCTACGAGATATTGCCGCCAGACAGACCACGTATGACCTCCGCCAGTTTCGCGATAGATATAGTTAAAACCTATTGCATCCATTCTTGTCCGACTTTCCTTTACGTATTCGAAAAGAAAATCTTCAGTTCCACAAGCCATCCAGTACAATTTAAAACCATTTCTATTTTGCGCCCTAAATTGCTCTTCCAATCTATCATAAAATTCAGTGTCCGTATCGCCGATGAAACGAAGAAAAGGCGGTATAGAGAATACTCCTATGTAATCGAACGTATTGGGATACATGGCTGAAATTCTTACAGTATGCCCGCCACCCATTGACAAACCGGCAATAGCGCGATGCGATTTTTCATTTTGCACACGGTAGTTACTTTCAACAAATTTTATGATGTCTGGAAAAGAATTTTCCATGTCGGCATTAGCAGATGGACCGCTCGGAGAGTTAGTCCTTTCGGGCAGCATCAATGTCTGTGCCGCCTGTTGTCCCGCATTTCCGTTAGGCATCGCAACTATCATTGGCGTCGCCTTTCCCTGCTCAATAAGATTGTCAAGTATCTGACGCGCCCTTCCCATACTGCTCCATGCTTCCTCGTCGCCGCCGCCGCCGTGAAGCAGATAGAGAACAGGATATCTCTGATTGGAGCCTGCGTATCCGTGAGGCGTATAGACTAACATCCGGCGTGTTATTCCGAGTGTAGGCGAATCGTACCACACATGTTCTACATTGCCGCGCTTGTTTGCCTCGCGGTAGTTGGCGGTGAGCGCTCCGTCAATAAGCAGAACGCTTAAAAAACGTCGTCCATCGCGCTGTACAAAGATATTGGCGGCATCGTTCACTGAAACGCCGTCTACAATGAAATTGTAGGTGTATATTTCAGGCGGGGGCGCATTGATTGTGATACTCCAAACGCCTTCGGCGTTCTTTGTAAGCGCCTCGGTGTCTGATGGACGCATCCAAGAGCCGGAAAGCCTTATCTGATTTGCCGCAGGCGCATGAATACGAAAAGTTACCCTTCCGCCAGATATTTCAGGGGAAACAACCTGTTGAGGTCTGAAATTCTGGAGTTCCTGTCCGACCAACGCTGTTGATATAATAACAAAAACTGTTATAAAAAAATACTTTTTCATGTTATTATGTTATTTTCATTTAAAAAGAAGCGTAGCAAATTCGTTCAAATATATACGCCATTCCGACCATGTATGTCCGCCGCCGGTTACACGAAACGTGTGTTCAAGTCCGTTGCGTTCCAAAACATTGATGATGTTCAGGTTGTTAGCCCATGCTAAAACATCTTCGGTTCCACATGCTACCCAGTAAAGTTTATATCCTGCCCTTTTAATTGCCTGAAAATCTGCATCGTCATTTTCTTTGTTTGGTTGTGGTATTCCGGCGCTTAAAGGAAGTATCCAAGAGAAAAATCCCGGATATGCTCTTGCAGCGTCCACAGTATGACCGCCGCCCATCGAAAGACCCGAAATAGCGCGGGCGTTTGGCTCGGCAATAACGCGATAATTAGCCTCAATGTAAGGCACAATATCCCTCACTAACGAATGAATGTAGAGGTTTGCAAACGCAGGGTTGTTGCGGTCGAAAGTCCTTTCGGGCAGCATCAACGTTTGCGCCGCCTGTTGTCCCGGGTTTCCGTTGGGCATCACAACGAGCATCGGGACTGCCTTACCCTGTTCTATAAGGTTGTCCAATATCTGTGCCGCCCGTCCCATACTGACCCATGCTTCCTCGTCGCCGCCTCCGCCGTGAAGCAGATAGAGAACGGGGTATCTCTGATTGGAGCCTACGTATCCGTGAGGCGTATAGACTAACATCCGGCGTGTTATTCCGAGTGTAGGCGAATCGTACCACACATGTTCAACGTTGCCGCGCTTGTTTGCCTCGCGGTAATTGGCGGTGAGCGCTCCGTCAATAAGCAGAACGCTTAAAAAACGCCGACCATCGCGCTGTACAAAGATATTGGCGGCATCGTTCACTGAAACGCCGTCTACAATGAAATTGTAGGTGTATATTTCAGGCGTGGGCGCATTGATTGTGATACTCCAAACGCCTTCGGCGTTCTTTGTAAGCGTTTCGGTGTCTGATGGACGCATCCACGAGCCGGAAAGCCTGACCTGATTTGCCGCAGGCGCATGAATACGGAAAGTTACCCTTCCGCCCGATATTTCAGGGGAAACAACCTGTTGAGGTCTGAAATTCTGGAGTTCCTGTCCGACCAACGCTGTTGATATCAGAACAAAAACTGTTATAAAAAAATACTTTTTCATGTTTATAAAATTTTAATTATAAATTAACTAACTGTTTCATTTAAAAATAAGTTGAACAAATTCTGTCAGGTAAATTCGCCAGTTTTTCCAAATATGTCCTCCGTCGGATTCGCGATAGACGTGCGGATAATTATTGTCGGCAAGTTTTTTGACATAGTCAATGTTTGCCTGATACAGAAAATCTGTTGTTCCNCAGGCAACCCAGTACAATTTCGGAGGCGTGGCAAACTGNCNTCTCAATTTTTCGTCAAANTTTTGATACACAGGCGACGTGGCTTGTTGCGAAACCCCAATTGCCGACGAAAACAATCCGACATAATCAAATTTGTCGGGGTATTCTTTTGAGATGTGCAATGAATGGAAACCGCCCATTGACAATCCTGCTATTGCGCGTCCCGCTTTTGTGTTTATTGTGCGATAATTACTCTCTATGAAATTAATCACATCGGGAAAAGCCGCTTCAAATGCGCCGTCCATACGTGTATCTCCCATAAAACTCGGTTTATACATGCCTCGTTCCGATTCTCCCGGCGCGGCTGTTTGAGTAACGTTGCCGTTGGTCATCACTACAATCATTGGCTTCGCTTTGCCTTGCGCTATCAGGTTGTCAAGTACCTGCGACGCCCGTCCCAGCGCTATCCATGCTTCTTCATCGCCGCCGGCGCCGTGCAGAAGATACAACACGGGAAAACGCTCGCTGCTCGTTTCATAACCCGGCGGAGTATAGACTGTTATGCGTCGCGTCATGTTCAACGTCGGGCTGTTATACCAGCGTCGCGCTACCGTCCCGTGCGGAACGGCGTTGACCTTGAATAAATCGCCGATGCCGCCGCCTGTTATGAAGATGCTCGTTATCGTGGCGATATCGCGCATCGTGTAAGCGTTGTTTGGGTCAACTATTCTCACTCCGTTTACTATCAAACTGTAACTGTACAGTTCGGAAGCAAGCGGCTGGGCTGTNGTAAATTCCCATACGNCCTGCGCATTTTTAGTCATTTCGACCTGCCTGATTTGCGGTGGCAAAAAATCGCCGCTAATCTCTACCCGCGTGGCTTCGGGAGCCGACAAACGGAACGTGACGGTATTGTCGGCATGAACTTCGGGCGAAATAATATCCTGCCCGCCGAATAATGCCTGTTGTGCGCTTGCAGTCGTGCAAATGAACACGACAACAAATAAAACTGATAATGTTCTCATTTTTTATACTTGTTATTAAAATGTCTATCTATTCTACTATTCAATATTGAAAATCATAAATTCACTGTTTCGAGCGGTATATGGCTTCCATTGCGGCAGTCCTGTTCCGTTTGGGTTTCCATTCTTTGCAAAGTTTGTCCAATAATCAAGCATTTTTTCGCTTATTTTATGGTCAGCCTCGATGAATGGTCGCCATGCACGGTCGAGCGTNCCGAATATGTACCACAGTTCCGCAGAGTGAAAAGCGCCCGCATCGTCGCCCGGCAATGGACGTTCAAAAAGATAACAGTAAGCGCCATCGCGTCCCAATTCTTCAAGTTTGAGACTAAAATCAATTATCGGCTCTCTCATATTGCCGAAGTCATCAGCCGTATAGCCTATCATATACGGTATCTTTGGAAGTTTATCCGCAATTACGATGTCGCTGAAACTGCCTGTTGAAAGATAACCGTCCACGACTGGACTTGTACGGACGCCTCTTCGCGCTGCCATTGCTTCGCGCTGAATAGCGCTGATTTCTTCTACTGTTGCATTTCGCATCTGTTCAAGAGTGGTTAAACCTGCTGCATCGAAAAAACTTTGCCCGCTTTCTTCTGCATTTTCAAGCGTGTTTCCCAGCCCAAGCCCTCTTAAGCCGCCGCCGCTCTGTATAATTGCTTTCTGAATAAGCCCTGCGGAAAGCGGCGATGCTACAAGCGTCTGCACACTGCCTGCTCCGGCGCTTTGCCCAAATATCATCAAATTGTCGGGGTCGCCGCCAAAATTTGAGATGTTACGTTTTATCCATTTTATAGCCGCCAACTGGTCTAAAATGCCGTAATTGCCCGAAACACGATGCGGACTTTCAGCCGACAGCAAGGGATGCGCGAGAAAACCATAAATTCCGAGACGATAGTTTATCGTTACCAGAATGACGCCACGTTTTGCCCACTGTTCGCCATCAAATTCGATTTCGTGTCCGAACCCTGAAGTATATGCTCCGCCATGTATCCACATTGCCACCGGCAGTTTCTTTTTGGGATTTCCCGTTGCGGGCGTCCAGATGTTAAGAAACAGGCAGTCTTCGCTTCTTTCCGGGTCGCCGTCAGCAAAGAACTCCCTATGGTAAAACGAGCCGGGCGTCTGGTCGTTCTGGATAGCCGCCGCTCCAAATTTGTCGGCCATTTTCACGCCTTCCCATGGCAGTACGGGTTGTGGCTCGCGCCACCGCAGGTCACCCACCGGAGGCGCAGCATAAGGTATGCCTTTATAGACAATAACGCCATCGGTTGAAGTCTCAACGCCCTGCACCCTGCCTCCTTCAATTGTCAGAACTGGATATTTTTCAATATATTCCTTTTTTGCAGCCTGACTCCACGTTATCGTAGCCGTACCGTATCTGAAATGCGTATCAAGGCGTGGATTGCCCGACATGGGCGTGGTTTCATAACCGCTTTGGGCTTCTATTCGCTCTATTAGACTTTTCATATCAAGAATATAGTTCATGCCAAGCGTACCGAGTGCAATTCCTTGCAAGGAGTGTCCGCCGTAGATAATCAACTTTTCTTTGTTGATGCCGTTGGTGGGGTCGTTGATATAGTTAATGAGCCTGCTGACGCCTTGCCTGTATCGGGCAAAAGCATCAGCCGAGAATATCCATACTCCGCTGCCCGAGCCTATGGCGTCGCCTGTGAAGACTATATCTTTGCCGTCTACAAAAAAGACCGTAGAACCCGGCGTATGACCCTCTACTTTCAGAGTTTTAACGGTTGTACCGCCCAAATCAATAGAAGCGTTATCGTAAAAGAACTCTGTACGGTTTTCGGGAAAGGNACTTCTTTCGGAAAAATCGGCTTTTGGAATCCAAAAACGTATCTTTTCATCATCTACAAAGGCGTGTAGCATACCGAGATGATCGCCGTGGTTGTGAGTTACGGTGATAATAAGGTCGCGTCCGTGCGAATATTCGCTTACAAGGCTTCGTAGCGATTCTGCTGTATTACCAGCCCACTGCACATTGTTTGAGAGGTCAACCAGCAAAGTCTTATTGTTGCCAACGACTAAATACATGTCAGAACAGTTGTTGTAGGATACCTGTCCCTGCTCATTGGTATAAGTTCCCCGACCGCGTTCGCTGTTATAGTCCTGTATCTGATATATCCCTTCGGAAATCGCTTCGAGAGTGAATGCTCCGCGCTCAACCTTTTGCGCCAACAGCGAAGTAAAAGAGCATACTATTATTGATATTATCAGCATTTTATGTTTCATTACATTTATCATTTAAACAGAAGTTGCGTAAACTCGTTAAGATACTTACGCCAGTTAGACCATGTATGTCCGCCATCGGTCACATAGAATGTGTGTTCGAGTCCGTTGCGTTCCAAAACGTCGATGATATTCAAGTTGTTAGGCCATGCAAAATCTTCAGTCCCACATGCAACCCAGTACAGTTTATATCCCTTCTTCTTAATTGCCTGAAAATCTGAGTCGTCAGACTCCTTGTTGGGTTGTGGTATACCTGCACTTAAAGGAAGTATCCAGGAGAAAAATCCCGGATATGCTCTGGTAGCATCCACGGTATGACCACCNCCCATCGACAGACCTGAAATTGCACGACTGTCAGGATCGGCATNTACGCGATAGTGTTTCTCGATGTAAGGTACGATATCNTTCACTAAAGAATTGATATAGAGTTTGGCAAAAACAGGATCGCCACGCTCGAAAGTCCTTTCAGGTAACAGCAATGTCTGTGCTGCCTGTTGCCCTGGATTGCCGTTAGGCATCACTACAATCATCGGGACTGCCTTACCCTGTTCTATCAGGTTGTCCAATATTTGAGATGCACGTCCCATACTGATCCATGCTTCCTCATCGCCGCCACCGCCGTGAAGCAAATAAAGAACGGGGTATCTCTTATTAGAACCCATGTATCCGTAAGGAGTATAGACAGTCATTCGGCGGGTTGTTCCAATGGTAGGCGAATCGTACCATACATGATCAACATTGCCACGCTTGCTTGCCTCGCGGTAATTAGCAGTGAGCGGTCCATCAATAAGCAAAACACTTAGAAAACGGCGACCATCTCTCTGCACAAAAATATTGGCGTTATCGTTCACAGATACGCCGTCAACAATGAAGTTGTAGGTATAAAGTTCAGGCGTAGGTGCATTAATTGTAATGCTCCAAACGCCATCAGCATCCTTTGTAAGCAGTTCGGTGGCAGATTGAGGCATCCACGAACCGTACAGTCTGACACTGTTTGCATCACGCGCCGAAATACGGAAAGTAACCTTTCCACTGGCTATCTCAGGGGAAACGATCTGTTGTGGTCTGGCATTCTGAATCTCCTGTCCAATCAATGTTATGGATATCAGAGCAAAAACCGAAATAAAAAAATACTTTTTCATAAATAGTGCAAATAAATTTATGTTGCAAATATGAAAAAGTATTTTGCCTGACTATTTCTAATTTGTTCAAAAGATTTGCCGATTTGTTTAATTTCATGGAAAATGACAGTTTAGAAAAACATTTGAACAAATAGATAAATGTATTTTGTTTATTCTACCGTATCTTTGCAGTCCTAAATGTTATATATGAATCATTATATCAGACTGTTAATAGTTTTTATCTTTGTTTT
>JGI24702J35022_10001381_pt1 | contig 15083 bp, 18 predicted proteins | sample TergutTh196P4_FD_35022 | JGI IMG/M metagenome (IMG submission 35022)
TGATGAAAAACGTGCCGTGATTTTCCTCAGCTTGGCATTGGGTGAAAAGACAGCTATTCTGAGCAGGAACGCTGGTATTCGGACTGTGGACGCTGGTGTTCTGAGCGGGAACACTGGTATTCTGAGCTTGGGTGGACATGGCGATCTTCCTTGAATCTGCCCGCAAGGTGCGGGGAGGTGGTAAAACTCAAGGAATGATACCATTTCCGCCCGTTTCTTGCTCACCCAATTCGCCTAACTTAACTACCACCCTCTGAACGGGAGGAAAAGTTGTGAACGCACCGCGAGCGCGGCGAAAAAAGTGAAATCCCACCACCTGAACGGTGGCGAAATCAAACCAGAAAAATGAGTGTGAAATTGGCCGAAAAAACCGCCCAAAAACAAGAGTAAATTTGTATAGTCTCGTGTTCGTAAGTCATTGTGTATCAACGAAATCGAAAATTTCCGTCACCCCCCCAGTAAACTGTACTAAACCCCGTGATACTTCAAAGGGCCAAGGGATGAAATAATGTTTTTCCTAGTACCTATTACGTAAGGAGTTACGTCGATTGAATCCTGTATCATTGTGCATTGTATTGACGATACGACATTCATAGGTATCGTAAAATACGACACCTGAAAAATCGCATTATCGTCCCGTTATTCGACGTTTTCAACGCAATCGCTCATTTTCGCCCTGTAACGCACGATTGGCGGATTGGTAATTTGGGTTGACCAAGACATCAAACGATGCGAAATGAACCTTTGTATGATTAGTTACAACAATCGAAAACAGCGAAATACTCATTGGAACGGGTTTGTGGCCATTGGGAGAGGGCGATACGATGGTCAATACCTGCAATTGCCACGATGTCTGCAATTGGGTAAAATCGACCAAAGGTATTGATAGGTAACATCATACGCTTCATCGGAACAAATCGTTTCGTTTTTGGAATGACAGCCTTCATAGCCCACGAGTTGTCGTAATCGTGATTTTATGCCTTCTTTCCTGTACCAGACCTCGTTGGCACAAAATTTCTTTCCGGCTTTGATGCTCTTGACCATCGTTTCCAGATGACGAAGACGCGGTTCGATCTCGCAGAGCTGGTCAAATGTGATGTTTGATTTCATAATCGTCCTTTCAAAATCAGGGTAAAATTAGGGTTGACAGGTGAAAATCACCAGTCAAAAAAATGCGCAGTCAAAAAACGACGCTACGGCAGATTTAATTTCACGGAAGTTGGCTCAAGTATCGTAATTTATAGACTCAAACCAACTTCCGGTTTGTTTTGGGACGGAAGTTGAATCATCCCAAAACGGTGGCAGTCAACTTCCGGCTCACGGAGGGCGGAAGTTGGGTGAAACATCGTAATTTACGGGACTTCAGGCAACTTCCGCGAAATACTTCTGCCCGGAGCGTGTTTTGCAAAATGCTACGGCGACCATTCGGAAAATTCGGGTGAGTCTTCCGGCGGCGGTTCGCCGGAAGTTTGACCTGCCGGTAATTGCCACCACCATTGACCGTCGAAGCTGTTCTTGCGTTTGATGACGTTAAGTCGTTTGGCGGCTTCGTAAATACGGTCACGCGAGAACTTCATTCGTTTGGCACTGCCGAACACGCTATCGGCTTCGGACGGGTCGTTTTTATTGCCGCAACGCTTCTCACCGTCTTTGAGAAAATCATGCAACCACTCTTCGACCTTGAGGACGTCAACCGGCTTGCGACCTTTCCGCAATTGACTACGATACTCTTCGAGATACTGATTGGCATGTTTGTCGAACATCGTATCGAGAAAATACACAACACCGTCGCGGACATGGTATTTGCACCCAAAGGCTTTTTTTATGAGATTCGATTTGGCAGGCAACATATAGCGAATATCGGCATCCGCGTCATAGTAAAAATTCCACACCATACGAGCGAGGTTGACATAGGCAATCGACCCGCTGAACGCCTCCGCCGCCGAGCCAAACAGCATGGCGTTCTTCTTGGGATGCCCGATGCCGAGCATGGTGAATTGCTTTTCATCGGCGATGCGGATGATCTCGCGAAAGGCAGCCCGTACCTGATTGTTCTTGTGTTCGTCAATGTCGCCCATGAACGCGGTGACCGGATCAAAGATGACCAGCTTGATATATCCCTTGCCTCGCGTCGCTTCGAACTTATCGACAAGTGCCTCAAGAGCTTTTGCATTGGCCATCGTGAATTCGGCCACCTTGTTGGTGCGTTTGTTTTTGACCACTTTGGGAACGCAGATATGTCGCGGGTCGCCGCCCTGATCTTCGATACGCGGAAGCAATGTGTCCGTCACGCCGTCCTCGCTGGCAAAATAGATGCATCCGCCTTGCTCACACGACGTGCCGTCAGGCCAATTGCGTCCCGTGGAGATGGTGGCACACATATAACACACGAACCATGTTTTACCGACCTCACCATCGCCGACAAGAAGATTGAGCTTGCCTTGCACAAGACGCTGATCCCAAAGAAACTGGAGTTCCGTGCGAGTCAGGTCGGAGAGCATATCATATTCCAATTCGTCCCAAATCGCGGTTTTTGCGGGTGTTGCCTTATTGAAATTCGACAGGTCAACGCCGAGTGATTCCGGCGTCGGCGGTTTGCCGTAACCGTGCGAACCGAGCGTTCGCGTGGCTGATTCAAAGTCACCGTTGTGTTCCAGCATGGTATAGGTTGCAAAGGCCGAATAGCTTTGATTCTGCTCAAAGGGCCACGCATTACTCGAGAATACATAGAACTGCCAATGACCGTCGACATGTCGCAAGGTTGCTGAAATACCACTTGTTTTGCCGGGTCTTCGCCAGCATTCGTTGCCGTCGCCTTTCGTTTCAATAGAAGCCCAACCGTGTGATTTCAAGAGCGTGCGAATATTGGCGGTGTCGTTGAACTCATCGCCGGGGCGTTCAACAATTGGCCTTGTCGTCGCCACAGACGCCACGTGTGACGTTTCGTCAAGGGCTTGGTTAAATGACCAGGCCGCCGTCAACAACACGTCACGTTCGCCCGTGTTGAGAACCGGCAGGTCAGTTAGCGAACCTTGCACCACTTCGTAACCGGGCGTCGGATCGCAGAGAAACAAGCCCGCTTCACCGCGCGTTTCAATCAAGAGAATCACCACGAATTTACGGCCTTCGCGGTCAATTCGCACAATCAATTTTTTGCCGTTGATGACAGCGTATTCGTGTCCTTTTTCCACGACCAATTCGCCGAGTTCGTATTCCGGACGCTGGGCAAGTTTGACACTGCCACTGACGGCGGATTCATAGCGATAGATGACATGCCAGCCGCCCGATTGCGAACGTTCGATGACAAGGCGGTCAAGGAGCGATTGCTCAATCTTCTCTGCCCAAGGCTCAAAGGATTCACCGCAATTGTCGAAGTCGATGATTTCGAGATTGCCGGACACTTTGCCGGTAATGATGCATATCGAGTCGGGCGGTGTTGAAAACCATTGATTGAGTTCCTGTTCCGTCGGCAACCGTTCCTGATAAGGCTTCCACGAGAGGATGGGAATTTTGCGGTCGCGTCGGGCAGGTAGGACGCAAAGCCCTGCCTGCAAGTATTCATTTGCTTTTGCCAGCATTACGCATCCTTGTCACTTGGGTTGTACAAAGCATCTTCATCGACCGTGATGATTTTTGCCCCGTCCTTGTCGGCAACAATTTTCGGTGTGCCTTCGTAGTAGGAACCCGGTCGCCGGTACTTGGGCATGTCGAGTAATGACGGCGGTAACAAACCGCGTTTGATGCTTTCTTCGAAGTGCAGAATCATCATGGCATTCACCGCGATTGCCGCCATGTTATCTTCCGTGCGGTCGTTCTGTTGATACTTCAACAAGTGGCGATACAGGGACTGAAAACAACGACTGATCGGAATGCCTTTCATATAGTTGTGTTCACCGTACTTGATGCTCCCGAGGCGAAGCCACTCCCCAATACGTTCCATTGCCAGTGGAGAAAATAAGTCCGGTCTGACTTTGGCTTCATCGCTATCCCGCATGGCACCGCTTTCAAAATTTTCGCGTTGGCTACTATCATTCATTGTTGGCATAAATATTTCTCCAGTTGCAAGGCTAAAATCACTCCCACGATGAAAGCGATCAGTAAAACCAGTTTTTGTTTGAATGTCATCGTTGTAACGTCCGGTTCATTTTTTGGTTTTCGGCAATAGCCTCGTGACGGGTACGTTCACGGACTGCCAGATTCCAGCAGTTTTCGCAAACCACCGAAAAGCGACGCAAGGCACGACCTGATTTGGGACTCAACCACTGCAGGAGCATTCCAGTCTTACAAGCGCATTTGTAACAACCGGAGGTTTCCACCATTTCATCGTGTTTGCTCTTTGACACGCCCGGTTTGCATGGACGGTCATTTTCAATGTCCGCGAGGGACTTTTCGATCACCGAGGCCGACTCACGAATGAGTTTTCTAGCGTCGGCGATGTCGGTCTTTTTGCTACGGGACTTGCCCGCTTTTTTCAGCGTCTTATGTACATCTTCAAGCTGTACACAGAGTGTTTCGAGTTTTTCCAGTAATTCACTCATGGCTATTATCTCCTTCGTTAGAATGGAATATCATCTGAATCGTTTGGAATAGGATCGCCCCAAACATCGAGATTGCCCATGTTGGCGGCAACGCCTTCAGGGACTTCATCGAGGACACAGCGGATGATTTTGTTGTATTTTTCACCGGGGATTTTACGGACGGTGATGGTGATCGGCATGGCCAAGCCGCCTGCATTGGCAATATCGACCGCCTCTTCCGCCGTTTCGGGCAAAGGATCGTTCGACCGCTCCAGCCACCATTTCTCAAACCGCTTGCGCGCCCAGCCGTCATGTTCCGGGCAAACCCATTCACAATGGGAATGATTGAATCCGACGCGATACTCAATCTTCATTGTTTTGGGCGTCCACTGGTCGGCTCCCTTCTTGGTGTGAACGCTGTAATACACATCCCGCACGTCATATTCCGTGTCTTCCATGCCGCCTGAAATAATCCCCGCTTCCGACGCCTCGGTCTCGTGTTTCGCCGCCTCCGGCTCAGGAAAGACATAACCGCAGTCTGGACAAATCTTCACGCGTGCATGCATGATCGTCTGACATTCCGGGCATTCACGCATGGGTACAACGCCCTTTTGTCCCTCGCGACTGTCTTTGACAGTGATGGCATCGACCGGCCCGTGACGTAGGATGTTGCCTCCGTAGTCCAAAACAAGGCAGTCCTGTTTTGACTCATGCAGCCTGAAACCACGACCGCAGCACTGGTAATAAAGCCCTGGACTTGCCGTAGGTCGCAATAGCACAACGCAATCGACATTCGGCGCGTCAAAGCCCGTTGTCAAAACGTTGACATTGACGAGGTATTTGAGTTGTGGCACTGCGTCGCCGAACAAATTGCTGTCGACCTTCTCGCCCTTGAAACGTTTGAGTATTGTCTCGCGGTCGGTGGATGGTGTGTCGCCTGTGACAAGGCCGCATTCACAGCCGGAGAATTTTTCGATGGTTTCCTTGACGTGTTCGGCATGGGCGACCGATGCCGCAAATATTAATACGCTGTGACGGTCTTTCGTCTGCATGATGATCTCACGGCAGGCCGAGGCGACGAGGTCGGCGTTGTTCATCAGCTCATCGACCTCGGCGGGAATGAATTCACCTGCCCGAATATGCAAATTGGAACAATCGACCTTACTGCGCCCGCCTTTGGTTTTTAACGGACAAAGATATTTTTGTTCGATCAACTCCTTGACACCGATCTCAAAGCATATATCATTAAGAAGGTTGTCGGGGCCGCAGAGCAATCCCGACTTCATGCGATAGGGTGTTGCGGTGAGTCCGATCAAACGGATGAGCGGATTGATTTCACGCATGGCTGTGAGAAAGGTTTGATACATGCCGTCCCCTTCTGGAGCGAGAAGGTGGCATTCATCGACGATAATCAGATCAAAATGTCCGAGTTCGTCAGCACGAGTATAAACCGATTGAATGCCAGCAACGATGACCGACTCGTTGGTGTCTCGCGAATTGAGACCGGCGGAATACACGCCGACCGGCAAATCGGGTGCGATACGGCGCAGGGTATTGGCCGATTGCTCAAGCAATTCCTTGACGTGGGCAAGCACCAACACCCGACCGTTCCACATCGTGACAGCGTCCATGCAAATCGCCGAAAGCAAGGGCGTTTTGCCGGAACCGGTTGGCAACACCACGCACGGGTTACCGTCCTTGTTTCGCAGGTAATCGTAAACCGCGTCGATGGCCGCTTGTTGATAGTCACGCAGTTGCATTGATCCCCCCTGAAATATGCAGGTAACCATCACGCGAGGTGACACGTTGATCGCCGGAATACGTGACGTTATCGAGTCGACAGGTGACGTTGACGATGACATTACAGGTAATCAGCGATTTGCCGCCCAGAATGGTTTGACCGCAAATCAACACATTGCCGGTGATGATGCTGCGGTCGTAAATACAGGCGTTTTGAATGACATGTGCCTTTCCTGAAACGAGTGCGCGACCGCGAATTTCCGCCTCGTCGTCGATCAGGGCGTGTTCGATCACGCGAACGTGACCGATGATTTTGCAATACCCGGCAAGGACGGCATAATCCCGAATCGACACCCGGCCTTCGAGAAACGCGAAATCCCTGATGCATGCCATCCCGGTAACGTTCGGCATGTAAGTTTTGCCCGACCTGCTGCGGTAGCCGTAACAATACAAACGTGCATGATCACAGACCGTCGCGCAGCCGCTGAGGTAGGTCGAATTGCCGACGTAAGCATGGCCGCAAACAAAGGCATGTTGATCCAGCAAAGCCCGGCCTTCAATGATGGTATTGTCGGTTGCGATGGCATAGCCCTTGAGTGCCGCGTGGCCGCGCACGATGGCATTTTTCGTGACATGGGCATTGGAGTACACCGTCGCCTTGTCGCCAATCCAGCAATCGCCGGTTTGGGAAAGGTTGTGCGTGTCCTCGATGAACCCGCCGACCGTTCCCGCTTTGATTTTTCCAAAGTCCCGCTTGGCGACGATGCGATGCAGGCAGCGTCCGTCGGGCAAATAGCGTTTCTGATTGATCGTGGTATATTTTGGAATCATTGACATCTCGTGTTATAAATTGGGGAAAGGATCATCGTCATGCGAGGCACGGAGCAACACATGCGATGCGATAATGCACTGTTCGAGATATTCTTCTCCAAGCCGGAACCGCAGTTCCGCCGCCGCCATCTGGGGGTCGCCCAGCGGGACATTGACATACACCGTATTACGCGGCTCGTAACGACCGGGATTCTTTTTGAGCGGCTTCCGTTTCAGTTCGATCTCTTCGTACTCGTCGGGAACGTCAGGGATGTTTTCAAGATCACGGCGTTCCGGTTCAGGCGGAGCAACCTCAAATTCACTACAGGCTTCCGTCCACGGCTTGCGTTTTAAACCGTCCAGCATGCATTCACCATGTGAGTCCATGAAGTTGAAACAGTTACTGCAACTTTCGGATGATGAAGGTTTTGAGCCGATATTTTTGGTATTGATGACTCTGCCATCACTTCCACGTCGAGTATCTGACTGCGCGATTCGCGCAGTCACGATGAGTTCATCACGGATAGCGCGAACCGTTGACTCGGCAACTCCGACATGATTGGCAATCTGCCGGTTGCTGTTATCGACGCTGAAAGGGTGCAACAGTGCCTGTGTTACCGCATTGCGTTTGTCGGCATTGCTCCTTCGCAAGCCATGCGATTTGTTTGCTGCGAGGCTTGCCCACCTTGCCTCTTCAACAGTCCCCATGCGCTGGTCGGCAAGGATGGGGTCGTTCGGCCTTGCCTTCATGTGAGCGTGAAACCTGTGAAAACCATCGACAAGGATGTAGCGACTCTTGCTCTCATCGTAAAACACGAGGACGGGGGGGAACTCATCGCCCCGCTCCATCGCCTCGGCATAGTCGGCGATCACCGACTCGCTCATCTCAATTCGCAACTGCGTTCCGCAATCCGTCGAAATCAGCTTGGGGTCAATTTTGGTCGCCATGTTTCACCTCTTGCGTGGTTTGCACTGGCACATCGAATTTGCGGAATACGCCAGCCGCTTCCAATTCGCGCCGAACACGTCCGACGGTCTTGGGATCGACTCCGACATGCTTGGCGATCTGCCTGTAACTCATGTCCCGACCATAAGGATGCAAAAGAGCGCGTTTGACGGCATTTCGTTTGTCGGCATTGGTAAAAGGCAATCCGTATGGTTTGTCCTCAAAACAGTTTTCCTTTGGGTCAATTTTGCTGGTCATTGTCTTTTCTCCTCTGAAATTGATTGATCGTTTCGACAAGTGCCGGTAAATCGTCGAGCCGCAAAACTACGACCCAGGGACGATGGTTTGGGCGGTGCATGACGACCGGCACCTTCGATGCCCCGGCGTCCCGAACCGACTGCTCAAGTGCCTCAAACAGCCGGAAATGCTCGGTGCGTTTGCATTCGATGTGGATGTTGTCAATGTCGGTCACAACATCCGGCGAGTCCGAACTGCCTGCATATTGCACACCACGACGTGCCGTAACACCCAACACACGCTGCAATTCACGAGCCAGTTCCCGTTCGCCGGTCTTACCCTTGTTGCGTGAAAGTCGTCCCATGTCTTTTCTCCTTGAGATATCAGGATTCAGAAGTCAGGTATCAGGAAATCAGACATTGTTTTCCTGATACCTGAAACCTGATCCCTGAAGCCTTGCCCTATCTTTTCCACGGCGGTACGGTTTTTGTTGGTACAGATGTCGTTACAGCCGTCGATTGTTTGATCTGCGATTCCGGTTTGGCATACGATTTCACTTCATTGTGAATTTCGCCGGTCGATTCGTCCGCCTTGCACTTGACAGCAATCACGAGTGGGATATGATGCAGTTCAATGGATTCGCCCGGTTTCATAACGCCGACCGCGTGGCAGATCGCCGACAGGTTGGCGTTGGCGATTTTCACCGCTTCCGGGTTCGAATGCCGCAGGCAGAGTCGATCCCAGACTTTGCGGTTTTTGAATTCGCCGTCGATCACGGTGAATTCGATTTGCAGCATTTCGCCGGTTCCGTTCTTGGTCGGTTTCAGTTCCGTGTCCGTGATTTCGACAAGGTATTTGCCCGCCGGTAAGGTTTCGTAAGGCACCGAAGGGGCGACCTGCGATGCGTCAAAATTTAACAGAGCCATAAATTGCCTCGTATTGTTTGGAGTGGTAAAAAATGCGGTTGTTCAGCTCAAGCCAAAGAGTTCCCTTGCGGCGAATGGGATACTGACATGTTCCCGTTCACAGGCATAAGCGAGCAGCGAATACTCCACACGTTTGTAGATTTCGCGGCGTGTCGATTCACGGTGGTCAGGGAGTTTGACAAGCCAGTCGGCAAGCTCCCTGATGATCGCCGGTTGGTTGTGGGGTGTGCAAAGCCAGCCGCAAAACGATTTCAGCTTGGCCTCGTTGACGTGGTAATGCGCCCGTGCCACCACGCCGCGCACCGTCGGATCGTTAATTTGCCGCGACCAGGCCGGTTCGAGGTGGTCGATTGCGAACTGAATGGCTAAATAATGATGACGATACTTGATGTCAATTTCTTGGGAACTCAGATTGAGTCGCATACACAGCCGACCTGCCAACATCGCCCGGAGCGTCGAAAGGTGCTTGGTCGTAATGCGGCTGTCGCGCTGTTCAAGGCGAATCACATCGAGATTGGTGCGGGGTTTGCCGCAGTCAATGGATTCATGGTTGGCAATGGTCTGATCAACGAAAACGTGCATCCTGATCGTTTTGCCGGATCGACAGACGGCTTCGAGCCGGTTTTGACCGTCGACCAACAGACCGTGCCGGTCAAACGCGATGCCCTGGTGTGTCAGCCGCCAGTCGCCTGCAAGCATGGCACGGCAAAATCGTTCGACCATCTCTTCGCTGATTTTGCGATTGAAATAATTTCGCACCAGCCACGTTTCGGCGAGTTGCGGCGTGACATCAATCACGTAGGCTTGTTTCGATGCCTGGGCGGTTTGGGGCAATTGAAATGTTGTCGTCATGGAAAAGTTCCTTGTTATTGGGAAATGGGATATTGATTGGTAATGTGAGAAACGATGCGCTCGATGGCGGTTGGGCCGTCCTCTTCTTCAATTTTGGCAAGCAGGTCGGCAATCAACTGCTCGCGATATTCGGCATTGAAAAGGCTGAACAAACAAATGATCAGCGATTCGGTGTTGTGCAAAAGGATATGCTGTAACGTCACCGACTCTTGAAACGTACCCCTCGGATTCGAGAACGTTGGCTTGAACGGCTCCGGGTCGAAGTCGGGGACTTCATCTTTCCCGGCAACACGCAACCGGGTGTATTCCCGGTTGATGGTTGTTTCACCGTTCCGCAAACGCTGCTTGGTCTCGTCGTCGGCGTGTTCATCAAGGTATTCGACGCGGGATACGGTATCTTTCGAGACACCGGCAATCTTGGCAATTTCGTTGCGTGTATTGGTCTCTGGAAGCGACTCGGCTGAATTCTGCCAAGTGGATTTTCGAGTCGCTTCTTTCTCCTTTGCCTTCGTTGCCAACATTGGTTTGAATTGCAAGGCAATTTCCGCCCTTTGGAACGGCGTCAAGTTCCGGCGATGTTCCTGATGCGACCACGCCCAGAATTTGGCGTCGACCAGCGACTCGAATTCCAGTTCCACCGTATCAAACGATAATTCGTGATCCTGACAGATCGCATAACGATTATGGCCATCGACGATGGTATCGTTCCATGTCACCAACGGCGACAAGCAACCGTGTTCCAAAATGTCCGCCTCAAGCCCTCGGTATTCCGCATCCGAGAGAGGCGGCAACAGGGTTTGAAGATCGGAATGAATCTTGAGCGTTTTCATAAATCACCTCGAAAAAATGTTCTTGGTACGTTGGTGAATCATTCAGGGAAAATCGACCGGTGGAATCACGGTGGCCAAAATGAAGAGAATAAAAGATCAGGAGTTGTCGTTGTTGATCGGGAAGAGCTCGCCCAGGGCGGTCGGGAATCCGACCAGCTCCTCGTTGGTTTGAATCGCCTTGAGGATGCATTCGCAACGTTTGTAAATTTCCCGTTTGGTGTTTTCACGACGATCATCCCAGAGCATCAGGCAATCCCGAAATGTATTGACCATTTTGGCGGCGGGATGTTCCTGACTTTGTCCTTTGAGCAGGTTGCAAAAATCGACGACTTGGTCTTTGTTGAGGTAGTAACACGCCCTTGCGATGACGCCGCGAACCGTTGGATCGTTAATTTGCTTGTTCGGATAATCGCCGAGTTGATCGACCGCAAAATCCACGGCGGTGGAGTAGCGGCGGTAGAGAACGCCCAGTTCGGCGTTGGAATACTTGCAGTTACCCTTGCAATACCGTCCCGCAAGCATCGCCTTCAGGGTTTGGGTATGCATCAGTTTCAGAGTTTCATTCCGGGTTGACATGCGGACGGTTTCAAGATTGCTCCGATTGCGACCGCAGTCGATGTATTCATAATTCTCCGGCGACTCGTCAATGAAGACGAGCATGGGGACGGTGGCATTGGCGGTAACGACGGCTGTCAGCCGGTGTTGGCCGTCAAGCAAGCTCCTTTCATTGGTAAAAGCAACTCCTTGATGGGTGCGCCGCCACAGACCGGATTTGATCTGGCGGACATACATGTCCACCACGTTCTGGTTGATCGGGCGATTGAAGTTGTTGCATTCATCAAGCCACTTTTTGGCGAGTTCCGGTGTGACATCAACGACATAAGCGTTGTTGTAAGGACGGGTGTTTGCGGGGAGTTGAGTTTTCATCATAAGTCGGTTCCTTGAAAATAAGTGTTGGTTTGAAAATTAACGTTTTGGTTTGAGGTAAAGTCTGGCGATTTCTTTGGCGATGGGAGTCGTGACGTTCGCCCCTTTTTTCTTGTGAAGATAGGCCATCGCTTCGATGATCAATTCTTCAATGTATCCTTCACGAAAGTGCATGTTCAAATTGGTGATCAGGTGGTCGGGATGATCCTGACGAATGCCCTTGAGCGTGGTTCTTGCATAAGAAGTCAGCTCTTCAATACACGGCACGTTTTTGGACGGCAAAGGCTCGGTGGTTTCCGATTCCGCAACGGACTGTTCTTCATTTGCCTTCAGGGTAACGGCCTTTTCCTTGACACGTTTGTACTCCCTGTTGACGGTCGTTTTACCCAAACGAAGTTTTTCCTTCGTCTCTTCGTCGGCATGTTTACTGAGAAACTCCGCTTTATGCATGGTGTCGTGAGAAATACCGGCTAATGCGGCAAGCTCCTTTTTGGTGTCAATTGCTTTATCAGATACCTGACAAAGCAAAACTCCGCCTTGCCCACCGCGTTGTCGTTCCCTTGCTTGTTTTTCAATTTGAGGCTTGAACTTTTGTGCAAGCTCCGCTTTTTGAAACGGCGTCAAATTGCGACGGTTTTCCTGGTGCGTCCATGCCCATAACATCGCATCGTCCAGCGAGGCAAATCTCAATTTCCTGATTTCAAACGGAAGCCCATGCCTCTGACAAATTTCGTAGCGGTTGTGACCGTCGACAATCGCATCGTTCCACACGGCGATTGCGGATATGCAGCCACGTTCGAGAATGTCCTTTTCCAGCCCCTTGTATTCCCCATCCGTGAGTGCCGGGAGCAGGTTTTGAAGTTCGGGATGAATTTTCAGCGTTTTCATCACAGGTAATCCTCCAGGTCGAAATAGGGGTCATCGCCGATCATTTCGCGGTCGAATTCATCGAGATCGGAATAAAATAACATGTCACCGATGTCGCCGCCGACTCGCCGGTCACTCGCACCATAGCCGCCGCAATCAATAAAATTGCATGACGAGCAGAGTTTGGTGATACGGCTGTTCTCCGACAGCCACTCGCCTTCCATATAAATGATTTCACCGCAAGACCGGCAACGCCGGATGCCTTTTTTTCGTTTTCTGCGTTTTGTTTTCATCGTTATGTCCTTTGTGATTCAATGGGTGTCGGGTTTAGTTTTGTGTTAGGGCTTCCATGAGTGCCGACCATTCAAGCGGCAGCATTTCGGGCAGGTTGTAACGGTTCTTGGCAACGCAGGTCGGCGACCCGATNCAGCGCAGGACACGCTCGCCGCCGCTCTTTTCGCCCTTGGCGGCACCGCGTTCACGGGTGGCCAACAGCACTGCGTCGCACCATTCGCAAAGCAGGGCGTTGGCGTGTTTGTGGAGCTTCGGACTGAAGCGGTCAAACGCCGTGGATTCCGGGTCGATGTAGGATTCGATCTTCGCATGGGCAATCAAAATGACGATCATCCCGCGAACCTCGCGCAGATACCGCAACCCGTCCACCACTTGACGCCAATGGGTCAGGGCATGCACGTAGCCCTTTCCGAAGCCGCCGTCCACCTTTTCCACCGAACTCACTTTGTAATGGTTGCAAAGGTGATCGAAGATGAGCCGTTCCAGCCAGTCCGCCGAATCGACCACCACCGTTTGATAGTCGTGTTTCTCGGTCGAAAGGGCGGTGATACACGCCATGCAATCGTCGAACGTTTTGCAGAGCGGGAACGTGTGGCAGTCGATTTGATCCGTGCCATCCTCCGTGAGGATGAAAATCGGATACGGTGATCGCGAGGCGAACAGCGTCTTCCCGACGCCTTCGCTCCCGTAGATCAGCAGTCGTGGTGCCTGCTGTTTTTTGCCGACGGATATTTTTTCCAAGAGAGACATAAATGTTCCTTTCAATTTTTCTGAATCGTGAATCCGATACATGGAGTCTGTTACACGATGGTGAGCATCCGCAGCTCTTCATAACCAGTCGGCCAGTGGTCTTTGACCTTCGATTCCTTGAGTCGTCCAATGGCCGCCTCGTTTTCGGCACGAGCCATGAGAAGCGTTTCACTCGTGACCTGCCAAACGCCGCAGCGGAACGGTTCTTTCTTCTCAACGGCGATGATGTAAACCGGCACGAGTTGGCCGATCACGGCGTCCAAAACGCATTGGTAAAACGCTACTTGGTTCTGGTAGCGAAACCGCCTTGCATCCGACTCAAACCACGTCAGATCGTCACAGGTTTTGAGGTCGACGATGCCGTATTCCGGGTTAAACCAGTCCAGCCGAATCTGGCATGGCAGGCCGCAATATTCCGTGCGCACCACGCCTTCGGGCTGCCCGGTTTTCAGCAGCGCGGCGGCATATTCATTCATGCGAACGGCGGCGTTCATCGCCTCGATGGTTTCAGACTGGTCGAAGGTCAGGACGGGCTTTTGTTGTAACTCCTGCCATTCCAAAAACTTCTTGGTCGTATTACCGTAAGGTCGCCCGGTCGTTGGGTTGATCGGCCCGCCGATGGCATAGTCCGATTCGTACTTGCCACGACCTTCGAGAATCAATGAATGTGCCGCACTACCAAGCAAAAATGCCTGCGACTCCATGTCGTGAATGAGGCCATCGAATTTCTTCTTGTAGCCGTAAGGACACCGGAGATACTCAATGAGTTGGTGGCTCGAAAGGTTGACCTTCGCTTTGCCATGATAAATTTCGGCGGGTTCTTCAATAAAAATGGTCTTGTCAGTTGACATAAAATTTCCTTCTGTTAAAAATGTTGTTGTGGGTGCGCACCGCGAGCGCGAATTGTTGTGTGGTTGCTATAGACAATGGACAGCCGGCGTCGAATGTGCATCCGAAAAAGTGAAAGTATTTTTTCAGCAGTAGTCGAATGCAGTAAACCGTTGACGAATTTGATCGAGTTCCTCGGTCAAAGTGACTTGCGAACATCGAATCATCTTCTGAATCTGATCCAGCACTTTGCCCGCCATGAGGTATTGGCAAATGGTAACTTGCCGCGAGGTCATGTACTGGAGGATGGCTGCGATGTCGATCCGGAGGATGGCGAGCCCGTATTCGCTGAGTTCACCCTGCCTGGTCTCGTTGACCGTCGGCACCTGCTCGTCCTCCATTGGCTTAAACCGTTTTCGATACCGCTTCCACCGTTTGCCGTACCTGCCGACCGCCCGGTCAATGAAACCGTCGAGTTCGGGTGGCGGCAACGAGACAACCAACGCCCGGTTTTGGAGGATATGCAGAAAAACACTCTGCCGGATATCCTCCACCTCGT
>JGI24702J35022_10001382_pt1 | contig 15081 bp, 11 predicted proteins | sample TergutTh196P4_FD_35022 | JGI IMG/M metagenome (IMG submission 35022)
CCCGCATAAGTATGCTCTTCCTATCTACAGAAACTGCGTTGTTTTCAATGATGACCAGTTTGCCACAATCATCTACTGAAGATAGCTGCATACCGTAGAAACCGATAATGTCAATGGGAAACTCCCCCATCTGCTTAAATACCCGTTCGCAACCGCCCGCGCACACCATCAGCAGCCTGTAACGCGATGATAACTCCTCTAGAACCTTTCGGCATTCATCCGACAACGGGCTTTTGTGCTGCGAAATCGTACCGTCCAAATCCATCGCTATCAGTTTAATACTATCATACCTCACCGGTTTTGTCCCCGTAATAAAGCCTCATGATCTGCTCCGCATGAAGCAAGTCTTCTTTGTATGTTATCTTCATATTGTGCTTAAACCCAAAATACTTCAATACTTTTCTGTCGGCGGGCAACTGCTGCACTGTTGCAGTAATCGGCGAATCCGCAGAAAAATGGCGATATAATAAATCAAACTTAAAAGCCTCCGGCGCTTGGACCAAATAATACTCATCCCTCATTGTCACAGCTTCCCCGTCACGCCCAAGGCTGTCGGTGATATGCTGTGTTGTTATGACCGCATCATATTCATCCAGATACAAAAAATACTCATTGATAGTATCCGTAGTCAGAAAAGGCCGCACCGCCTCATTGATGAACACTTTTTCGCATGATGGGTATTTGAACTTAATATAGTCTAAGCCATTTTTCAAGGAAGTATTGCGGGAAGCGCCGCCCTCAATGCACGGAACATTATAAGTAACAGCAAGCCGTTCGATATGCGCTGAACTCGCAACAATAATGGTTTTTTCTGCAATAGATGATTTCAGCGTTGCCTCAATTGAATACGCAATAACCTCTTTGCCCATCAGCATGTGGTACTGTTTTGGCAGGTTGTCCCCAAAACGTGTCCCGGTTCCTCCTGAAAGGATGAGAGCTATGTTCATGGCGTTTCTCCAAATAATGTTTTCATCAACCTATGAAAGCCGGGCTAACTCATGAAGCAACATAAGCTTTATTCTGCGGCCACTTGACGATAAATATTCTCGACCTGTTCTGCTGTCTTATCCCATGAAAACTTTTTTGCCTGCAAAAATCCTTTTGATATCATTTCCCTGCGCAAACTCTCAGAGTCTACTACACGCTCCATTTCATAAGTAAGCTGCTCCGTATCATAAGCATTGACATAGATTGCAGCATCGCCTCCAACTTCCGGCAGTGAGGTGTTATCTGCGGTAATAACCGGACACCCGCATGCCATCGCTTCTAAAACAGGAATACCGAAACCCTCACAGATCGAAGGGAATACAAAACAAAGAGCATTTGACATTAGTCGACGCTTTGTTATTGTGTCAATGTATCCAGGCATTACAATACGTTCAGTATAAGGTGAATTATTCACACATTCATAGATTTCATCCGGATTATCCCAAGTCGGTTTTCCCCCTAATACAAGTTTTAAATCCTTATACTTTTCAGCAATATGGTTGAATGTATCAATAATTCTTATGATGTTCTTCTTGCGTTCAAGTGTTCCAACAAATAATAAGTATTCGCTACTAACTAAATCAGAAACATCAGCTTTATCGGGGTACATCTCTTCTTCGTCATAAGCAATGTATACAACCTCCACCCTTTCAGTAGGCACATTAAGGAACTGCAGCACTTCCGATTTTGCTGATTTAGAATCTGCAATTATAAACGGCTGAACCCGCTCTATTCGTTCTATCGCAATATCGTGAAGCATCGTTGCGTTAGGAGAAATGACACCCGGGTATGAACGCCAACTAACATCATGCGCTGTCAAAATCATTTTCCCGGTCAAATTAGTTGGGATAGATACAGGACACATAAAGTGATAAATATCACCATCTGTATTTGTGTAATCGTTATAGCTTCGGGAAGCAAAAACGCTGCTTTCCCGGGAAGCGATTCGATAATCCAGCTCATTGCATTCATGTACAGGAACACCGTATTCACTAAAATACGTAGCTGCTCTTAGGTGATTTCCAACTTCGCGATCGAAGTCAAAAAAAGTAAGCTCGTAATCGAATGCTTTATTACGCAGGAGCGCTTGTATCATATTTAGCGCATACTGCCCAACACCCCGCACCTGTGGATGCCCAACTGCATGCTGCGCTTCAAGGATAACTTTCATTTAGCTTAACAACCTCATAATTATTTTCGGTGATGACATTAGCAAACTTTGCTTCGATCCTAAATCCGTTGTTTTCTAATGCTTCAATTAAATATCCTTCACTTAAATATAACTCAAGCCAACCATTTACGCATATTTGAAAAAGCGCTTCATTGTGTAAGGAGATGTGCCACGGGTGTTGAGCAATAGACCGTATGTCTTCTCCAATTAAATAAATCCTACCAGAATTTGACAGCTTACTGCGTAAGATTTTTAACAACCTAACAAAATCAGGGCAATGGTGAACAGCGGACTGAAATATGATTACGTCGAATGTTTCAGTAATATCCTTGATATCATAGAACTCTCCGCGTATGATCTTCGCATTAAGACCAGCCTTTTTCAGTTGATTCCTTGCATACTCGCACAACCCACAACTTGCTTCCAATGCAAACACTTTATCTGATATACTGCAAAGAAATTCAAGTGCAAATCCATAACCGCACCCCATTTCAATAATTCTCATATTATGGCCGAGTGTAAGCTGTTGGAAAACTTCAGCAGTTTTTTCTCTTTTTTGTTTACCAATATCATCACTTATCTCAATTAGGTTTGCTGATGAAAATCCTTCGTTGGTGAGAGGTTCATACTTTCTTCCACTTAAGAACTCGTAAAAAGCCATGATGTATTGTTGATATTCTGAAGAAAACGGATCCTCCGGTGTTTTTCTGTGATATTCTTGAATACTGTCTGCAAGAGGTGATGCTAAGACAATCTGCTTCCACGAATCATCATATGTTTGATGTTTTGTTGAAAACTCAGACAAATCATTTATACTGCAGCATATTGGGTTACATATCTGTTTGTTTGTAATACCTATATCAATAAGTTGCTTATAAATTTGAATACATGCAGGGGTTGCTACACATATATACACTTCTACATCGTCGTTTGATACTACATCGAGTATTTTGTTAGGACTGATACAGTTGATTCCATTGATGCTCTTTCCCCACAGGTATCGATCATTATCAGTAAGCGCAACAATATCATGATCCGCAAATAATCGGTCTTTTTCTGCTGTAAATTTTTTTCCTAAACCAAAAATAACAATTTTCAAGCTCTTCCAACTTTCATAGACAGTTTATAAACCTCTTCAGTCATTTGTGCTGTCTTATCCCACGAGAACTTACCTGAATGCTCAATACCTTTTACTATATACTCTTGACGTAAACTTTCTGAGACAAGCAACCTATCAATCTCATGTCCAAGCTGCTCAGGGTTCTTCGGAGAAACATATATTGCTGCATTGCCACCTACTTCCGGTAAACTCGAAACATTTGTTGTGATAACCGGGCAACCACAAGCCATCGCTTCTAGTACTGGCAAGCCAAATCCCTCATACTCAGACGGAAAAAGAAAAACAGTTGCAGATGAAAGCAATGCTCTTTTTTGTTCATCGTTTACGTAACCAGGTAATATCACGTCTGCACGGTATCGACAATTTGAGAGTTTTCTATGAATTGATTCAACTGAGGGTTTTAATGCTCCCGCTAATACCAGTTTTAAATCGCTATATCTTGGCTTCAAGGCTTCAAAAGCTTCCAAGATGTCCACTATACCCTTTCGAAAATCCAGCATTCCTAAATAGAGTAAATAGGGTGAACTAATCTGCATTGATGTTAGAACCTCTTCGTTTTTTTCCGGATAGTGAATTTTTGTATCGTATGCAAGAGGGACAACATGGATTCGTTCCTGTGAAATCTCTGAATAAGTTAGGATATCGTTTTTTGTACTCAGTGAATCCGCTATAATAATTATATCCTCACGTTGCTCAACATAATGTATGGAATTCTTAAATGATGCGCGACTCTTATCTCCCCAAAAAGTCTGAAATCCAGGTAATAGTGGCATAATATCATGAGCAGTCACCACTATACGTCCATTTACGTTACGTGGAACGAACTGTATATGAGGAAAATGAAATACATCTGCGTTGATTCCAATATAGTCATTATATGATCTGTTATTATAAAGTAATGAGTTGCCGTTGATACATGAATCAATAATCGTCTTAAAGCTTAGTGAATTACACTCGTGTATACTAATATTCTGTCGAACTTCGTCTTCGATGTACTCGTCTATGAACTTTCGGTTATTACGTTCCTTATTTTGGTCAAAAAATGAAATAGAGTAGTTATTATTGTTCCGAACAACCAACGACTTTACTAAATTTAGTATGTAATACGGAATGCCGCGTAAGTTTTGCTGTTTTTCGCAAATGTGTTGTACTTCAATATTTACTCTCATTCTTATTATTTTTCTCTCCTTGATAGGATCATTCCAGATAGACAACAAGATACCTATTGTACACAGTTTTTATTCGAGTATGCAATCTTACTACGATTTATTCTAAACTCATATCACACACTCCCACAAAATCAGATAGATGAATTTGTGGTTTTCTTTTTTCTTCCGGCGGCAGTTGCATATAATCGCCATAAAGCATTTTTAGGTATCTGTCATATTCTGCAACTGCCCAAAATTTGCTGCCCTCAAATTCAAGCTCGGTGAAGCTTTTTAGCAAATCTGCCTGTATTCCATATCCACAAACTTTTGGGTTAGGATATGGATGTGTATTATGTCGAATCAGCTTTGTACTCCGTTTGTTACAATGATTTGCAATAGCATTATTACACCAAAACGCTAAATTCGTTGGAATAAGCGATACTAGCGAAAACCATATTCGCCATAACGCATTTGAAGCTATACGCTTGCCGCTCTTTGACCAAAGCATCTTTCTGATACAATAACAAACAAAGCGGTGCAACACCTTTAAAATAGTGTTGTCCGGGACATTGTCCAAGACAAATATATCAATAAAAATACCTTGATGGTATTTTAAATGCTCATGCCCCACGCGGCGATAGACTGTATCGTTTCGTCGTATTCTCGGATAACCTACGTTGTAATGCCTGTCTGTTCTGTTTTCCTGAAGGAAAAAGCGTTTCGAGTCCAGTTGACTTTTACTAATCTCAAAAAAACGCTCATACTCGCTGCGTAGAATTATCAAATCAATATCATCATCCCACGGAATAAAGCCATTATGCCGCACCGCTCCGAGCAGAGTCCCACCATCAATTGAATATTTGATACCGTTTTCTCTGCATATTCGATCGAACTCTATCAAGCACTCTAGCTGTATCTTTTGTAGCTCATGCAGAATATCCGGTGTGATTTCAATCTCATTATACTTTCGTTCTTTACCTATACTGCCCATTTGGTCACCATATTGAAGTTAATCAATATGCTCGAAAGCATATTGCAGTATTATTAACTTCTCATCTCAACTTTTACTAATTCCAGTGAACTGAGCATACTCTTCCCACTAACATAAGATAAATGGTTTTCAACCAAGTAATCACTTTCTACGAGTAATCCTAAAATTTCGGGGGATATGCATCAATAACGTGCAATCGTCTGAAAAGAGTATCCAAATCAAGAAATCTGTCATGTAAGTGTGCTTTCTCATTGGCAATATAAAAGCGATTAATCCCATACTGCCTAGTAAAGACGTAATCATTTTCTAAAAGAACATGCTCCCATTCTGTGTGAACTGGAATGCTGGTGCATGGCTTAGTTGACTCTATCAAAATTATCCACGGTCTGAATTTCATTAAATCAGAACCTTGCAACACTTGCTTTTCAAAGCCCTCAACATCAATTTTCAAAAAATGTATTTCCTGTCCGCTCTGCAAGTGAGAATTACAGATATACTCAAGAGTTGTCATTGGTACTGCTGTCTGTGTACTGCTTTCGTTTGCATACTCACGAACCGCAGTCGAAAGCCCCTCTGTTCCGATACCACAACATGTAAAAAAGAGTACCTCTCCAATGCTGTCGCTTACTGCAGCGCAGATATTTACGTCATTGGGTCTGTCTCGCATAAGTGAGTTAAAATATCTGTCTTGCGGTTCAATATTTATTCCTCGTCCTCTGTTCAACGAAAACCATTTGGTAACGCTCCATAACCAAGGGTCAAATGCGCCAACATCTATATAAAACACTTCTTTTTGATCCAATAAAACATAGTTCAACACAACATCCTCATGGCATTCAGAAAAACTTATCATTTGAAACCTTGGAAAATCAAACCTGTGAATAATACCGACTGGTTTTGCTTCATCAGTTACAATCGGAATAGAGTTGAAGCTGTTCCAATAGAATAATTCAAAGCATTTTGTTTGGTAATCAGGGTTGTGTACTACACTTGTAAATTTTGTGTTTGCAATATCTATAGCAGATTTCTCAGATGCATTTACTGAGTTTAGAGCGGTTTTCATTTCATTCATGCCAATAATACCAACAAGCACACAAGCCTCATCCACAACCAATAATTGATTATATCTATTACTGACGGAAAAACGTAAAAACACATCTGAAAACACTGTGTTTTTCGAAATAATATAACGCTGAACATCAGGAAACTGCATGCATTACAAATCCTTTCTCAATACCATCATCGATAGAGTATAGAGTTCACTTTGAACCAAGCGGAATGGAAGATTCCAAAGGTTGCTTTTGCTTAAAACTACTTAGACACTCTGCTCTCAATGTTAATTTCTTTATTCTCCAACACCAAACCTTGCCTCCACGCACAAATGCCATCCGAATAACCGCTCAAAAAAATGGAATAAGGATTTGGGCATAATCCTAAAATACCATACTTTCTTATATCTGTATTCAACATAGTCAGGTATGGAATATGGAAAGATGTGGTCATAAAAACTCTTGGTTACACTAAATCCGTTTAGAAGCCTCTTTACAGAACGCTTCGTATAAGTGTATGTAACAGGACATCCTGTTTGTGCTTCGGAATTTTGAGCTATAAGTTCATTCAGTTTCCAAAATCTCAGCTTCCCTTCAGTTAATAGAATCCAAAGAACTTTCCATGAACGTTTATTATAAACCATTATTCTAAGCATAGTATCTCTACCTGCGTATTTCTTTATTTGTTCAATAACGTTTTCCGGATTGGGCGTGTGATGAATAACTCCGAAACTGTATATCAAATCATACGGATTATCTGGAAGAGGCACTGTATCTGACAATATTTCTGCATTTGCCTGATAGAATGTAATGCTTTTCTCGAAGCCAAAGACTTCAGCTCTTTTCTTTGCTATTGCAAGCGATTCCTCACTTAGTTCAACTGCGGTAACGATGGCCCCAGCCCTGGCAAAACTTATTGTGTCTGTGCCTATGCCGCACCCGATTTCTAAGACTCGCTTGCCGTTCCACCGCGAAAACTCAGCAAAATCAGGTATATGCGGCTCGACAAAATACTTCCGCTTTTCGACTTCTTCAAAATACTCTTTTGTACCGATTTCTTTATTTGAATGGCGAATATTGCATGGTCGGGTATTCCAATATTGAGCAACCTCATCTATTTTTTCCATAAATCCTCCAATACACTATTTGAAGAACTTGAATTCAAGAAACGACCAGCAGGCACATATTTTATTCGTTTACTGTTTTGAACTCCGGGTTCAAGGCATCGCCAGAAGTCTATAACAACTGCGTCTTCAGGAAAATCATCCTCATATAATGATATAAACTCCGGATCTGCAGTAGTGATAAAGACTGCTGCTGCATCTATCAAGCATTCTTGTATGCTCTCCGAAAATATACAGTTTACTCCATCTTTGACCAAGGGATCGTATGCGTGAACCGAATAACCTGCATTCTGTAAGGATTCTGTCAAAATGATCGAAGCAGATTCCTCTGTTATATTTGAAAATGGTTTATATGACAGTCCCAGAACGGATACTTTACCGGAATTTGGCAGCATCCCCTTAAATCTATCCAGTATTCTTCTCCCATTGTTTCTGTTATATGTATCATTAACCTTTAATAAAGTCGAATCGATACCCAGCTGTCTACCCAAAAAATCCAATGCTATATTGTCTCGTGGAAAACAAGGGCCGCCAAAACCTAACCCTCCTGTCAAGTACTTTCGCCCGATACGCGAGTCCGTGCCAACAGCATCACTTACTATGTCAATATCTGCTGTTGGAACCTGCTCGCAAATCTCTGATAGTAAATTTGCATATGAAATTTTTAATGTGACAAAACTGTTTATTGCAATTTTTGCAATTTCTGCATTTTCCAAGCTCATCCGTTTGATAGGCGCTTTATTTGCAGAAACTCTATTATGGATTGCTTCAAGAGCATCGCCTGAACGTTCGTCAAACTGTCCGAGAAGATAAAAATCCGGATTCAGGAAATCCTTTATCACCGAACCAAGAGCAATAAATTCTGGATTATAACAAAGTCCAAAATCATTTCCGCACTTCTTACCGGATTCTTTTTCCAAAACTGGTAACAGTCCATATCTACAAGAACCTGGCAGTACTGTGCTGGTCACCACGACTGTGTGATATGTGTTTTTTCTTTTCAACGCTTTACCAATTTCAGTAAAAGCTTCTTTTACATATGTCAACGAAAATGCCCCGTTAGAATCACTTGGCGTGGGAACAATAACAAAAGAAATGTCAGTTTCAAAAACCGCTTCTTCAAAACTGGTAGTAGCATGAATATTGCTTTTATACTTTTTTATAGTAATATCGAGGTCCGTTTCCAAAACAGGAGCACAACCCCCATTCACTGCATCTACAGCGGTTTGACTTATGTCCACACCAACTAACGACAAACCGCGCGAAGCCATACCAGCCATCATACTGGCTCCTAATTTACCTAAACCAATTACTGATGCATTGTATTTCATTCTATTGTTACCCCTGTTTCTTCAAAGCGATATGCTAAATTGTCTACTACATACCAATGTGGGAGATGATGTACTTTTGGGTAATTGAAAGCAATACCAACATACTTAGCAGCTACAACTGTTTTTTGAGGATGATCATTTAAAAATGCTGCCCACCAAGCCATACTGCTAAATGAAATAATCGACTGCTTACATTTTGACATAAGATATAAATCAATATTTACATCTTTACTGTCATGCGCAACAAACACTGCATCTTTCAAAAAGGCAAAATTCTCCTTACAATAATCCACACCATCAGAGCTAGTAAAAACAAAATACTTCGGATTTTGTACTCGCTCCTCTATTATTTCTAGTGCTGCTATATAGAAATCCATTCGTGTTACATCAAATGCCATGGCAATCTTTTTAGAACGAAGTATATCTTCTCGTCTCACATGAATGAAAACTGAATTTGTATTTTCTATATCATGCAGAACTCTCCTGTCGTTTTTTGAAAGGATAGTGTTTTCTTCGATTTTTTTGTTCAGTATTTCCTTAACCTGCTCAACAACTCCCATTCGTTCCATATAACATACATTGGTAAGAGGTGTTGCTTTTATAAAAACGTTTACATTGGGCAAGAAGAAGATCCCAATGTTCTCAGAATCAAGCAATGGAGACGTATATGTACCAAAATAAGTCTCAAAGTTTTGTGGAGTTGTCTTCTTACTATCCGTTTCATAATCGAGTTTTCTTGGCGCAATGGGCATATCGTTTATTTCGAAAAACTGCGGTAGTGCATATTTGTACCCGTGATCACAATTTTTGTGACTGAATTCGCCCAGAGTATCGTTATCGTAATATGAAGTGTCTATATTTATTTCCCTATGTGGATATCTCTTCTTTAAAGCTACATAAAGAGAGTATGTCCACAACTGATTTCCAAGACCACCCGTCATGTTTATAGATATCCAGCGTTTCTTGTTATCAAAGAAAGATGGTATTTTATAGTATGCGGGAATATAGGGGCTATCAATAATTGGAGTTAATGGAACAATGTGTGCAATTTGCATTTTCTCGAGTTGTTCAATCACATCATTTTGATATTCCATTGATAAACAGCAAAAACATATCACTTTATGAGCTTTTTTTTCTAATTCTGCAGGGGAAATCACTTCAATCGAGTCTTTGGTTAGCATTTGTCCAAATAAACTCTTGTTGTTATCGCAAAAGAAAGAGATTTCCAACCCTAATTGCTCAGCTAGAAAAACATAAGCATCACCTTTGCCGAACCTCCCACACCCGAATATGCACAACACATCATTGCCCTCTGATTTTAGGCTGGTAATAAGCGCTTTTGCTTTATCTGGTTCCAAAGGAAAATCATAATGTATCATTCTTGACTCGATCCTCGATCCACTTATAGGTTATTCTCATACCATCAATGAGTTTTGTGCTGGGTTTCCATCCCAAAACGGATTTAATGAAATTATTGTCGCTGCTTCTGCCCCTGACCCCAAGCGGTCCCTCTATGTGCTTGATTGTAAGCTTTTTGCCAGCAATTTCCATTGCCATTTTTGCCAAATCGTTTATAGAAATAAGCTCTTCAGAACCCAAATTCACCGGGGTTCCAACAAGGCTATTCATCAATCGGTTTATTCCATTAAGACACTCATCTATGTACAAAAAAGTTCTCGTTTGTTCGCCGTCTCCCCAGATTTCAATTTCTCCGCCATCATTTGCTTCCGCGACTTTGCGGCATACAGCTGCGGGGGCTTTTTCTTTACCGCCTGTCCACGTTCCATATGGACCAAAAATATTATGGAATCTTGCAATACGGACTTCCATTCCATAATTGCGGGCATATGCCATATACATTCTTTCGCTAAATAGTTTTTCCCAGCCATATTCACTATCCGGTTCCGCAGGGTAAGCATCGGTTTCCTTTAACCCTGGATTATCTGTCTCTTTCTGTTTTCCTTCGGGATAGATACAGGCACTACTGGAGTAGAAAATCTTCTTAATTTCCGTTTTCCGCGCACATTCCATCATATTCAAGTTTATAGTAGCCGAGTTATGCATGACGTCGGCATCGTGTTCACCGGTAAAAATATAGCCGGCGCCACCCATATCTGCAGCTAGTTGATAAAGCTCATCAAACTCTACATCCTTCGTTATTCTGTCACAAAAAGTCTGCTCTCTGAGATCGCCCAGAATAAACTCGTCTGCTGCAGTTTTTTTGTGTTCATGATTCTTTATATCAACACCTCGAACCCAGTGTCCCTCTTCTTTCAACTTATCTACTAAATGACCACCAATAAAGCCGCCCGCTCCACACACTAGTATATTCTTTTTCATGCTAAACCTCCTTGATTATAAGCGAGTGAATCGTCTTGCCTGCGTCCCCGCTCTTTGGTACTTTATCATTGAACCCTTGCATATAATTGTTTTCATTATTATCTAATAGGGATAGTATAATGCTTATTTCTGCATTTACCGATGCCTGAAAATCATTAATAAAATACGCCTCATTGCTATCAGTATTGTATTCAACAACTCCCATATTCAATGTAGCGGCATATATACAATTATCAATGAAAAATGCATTCCTGTAGTACCATTCTAAGTTTATATTCCCAAAATGTTCAGTTAATTCTGGCACTTCTGTGATCTCATTAGTTTCGACATCAATTTTGTAGGCATTATTTGCTGAATAAGGTATTAACCAAACATATTGGTTTATATATACCATAAAACAATTACCGCCTGTGTTGTCTTTTCTAGAAAAAGAAACAGGAAACAATATCTTTGAAATTGTACCAGATTGCCTGTTCCATTTGACAACATAGTTTTCGTAAACAGAACTTAAGTAGAAATCTTGTCCGTCGTGGCATACAGTGAGGTATTGTTCGGATTTTTCTCCGATGCTTCTGATTTCATAACAACATGATTCCATATCAAAAAATAAAATAGAATTTGAACCTACAATTGTCATAACAATTTCCGTATCAACAACGCAATAATGCCAAAACTTGATGTTTTTCCAACACTCTTCCATAATATTAGTTTTTTCTTTTTCAACTGCATCCGCCCATTCAGAAAAGTATTCTATATCATTTGTATCTGTATTTAGTCGCATAATAGCAGGATACTGATAAGGTAAAAAGTAAATACAATCCTTAAGACTAACTGCAGCACGAAATCTATTATCTGCTTTTTCGCAGTCATCAAAATATGTTTTTCTAAAGACTTTTTTTTCTATATCAAAAATTGACACATTGTTTTCTATATTTGGCACAAAATATAGCTTATCGTCATTTTTTTCAATATCAGTATATGCCTCTAGACTCTTTCCTGGTACCATCCCTAGATAGTCAATTGCCTTTTTTTGCTTGTTGTATTTATATAGTGAATTGTTCGTATCTAGAAGCCAGATTGAGCCATTATCTGCACATATCCCACAATAATAAGGATCAGCAATTAATTGAGTTAAAACTGGCTTCCCGGTCGCTTTATACAATGCAACGAGGGAGGAACTCCCGTCTCCGTAGTATGCGTCTGTCCATGCTATTGCCCTGTGCAGATCAGGCGTGTCATCGTAGATACCCCAGCCGCCTTCGATGTATTCTGATACAACGCTTGCATATTCGCTGAGCAATTGCGGGCGTAGTGTACGGAAATTCAGTTCAGTATTTGGGTGAGGGCGCCACCAAAGTACAGTGTCATCGCGATTGCGAAATGTTTCAAATACTGAGCGTATCTTCCGAAAATACTGCTCGCCTCCGTTAATCCAGGCGAACATATGCGTATTGAATAGTATTGCCTTTTTTCTCGTTCCATCAGGTTTTGCAAGCAACCGTTCCCACTCTTCCGGCAGCTCATAATCCTCATACTTTGCATTAATTACTTTGTCGAATTTTGGCGATCCAAGCGCTATGAATTTTTCTTCTGCATCGCCAAAATACCCGTTCCATTCATTTTCAGAATCGTATTTCAAATAGTGGCTGATGAATGACTGCCTCACGGCTTCTGACTGAGCCACCACCAAGTCAGAATACAGTATCCCCGGAAGATATCCGTAGTATTCTTCAACGGTATCCCCGGCAGTAACATAGTACGGCACGTAAACCAGCTTTTCACAATGCTGACGCAATCGTTTGCTGTAAAAATTTGGATGGACGCTTGCGTTGGTAGTCATTTCGTCATATGCATAATGAATATACGCAATATCCGGATGCCGGGCTTCAATGTCATATGATTTCCAGTCAACAGCTCCGATGTTATCCGGGTATTTGTCGCCATCATAATGCATTTTGCCAAATGCTCCGTTAGGATTCTTTTCATAATAAGGAATCGGTACCACATATGCATCGCAGTTCGGGTCTTCTTTCGCCGCAAGGTAAATGCTTTCTAGCGAGTCCCACATACTGAGCTGGTACGGGAAAAACACGACTTCATAACGAGTCGGTTTAAGTTCGTTTTTAATGCTGTTTTCGATTTTGATTATTTGCTCTCTTAACTGCTCCTCCCTAGCTCTGCCTTTGTTGGCTTTGAACACCAATTCACAGTATTCCTCAAGGAGTTTGACGGTCTGTGTCCCCTCCCCCTCGATAGTCTCAATAAATTCGCCCACGCTGACAGCGCCGTCCTGGCAAACTGCATACATGCCGGCAGACTGCGCTTCTTCAACTGTTTTAAGCAATTCGAGAATCTGTCTTTGCTGGTGTTTTCTCATTACCCGGCTTCTTCCTTGAGATTTTTAACGATACAATCCATTAACATAATTATCGGATTTTTTCACTTTTTCATTAGAAGTGCTTTTCAAATCCCCCTACTCCACACTATCCAACTCCGTCCATCGCGATTTCCGCGATTCTCTTCGCAAAACTCAGCGCACCCCAATCCTTTGCGGTGCTGGCGATGAGCATGAGATCCTGCGGGTTTTTATAGTCATAAAGCTTCCCCAAAAGGGCAAAGGCTTCATCCTCGGACACGTTGTTGTCAAAGAGCGTCTTTATGTATGCCCCGAGCGGTCCGGGTTGATTCTTGTCGGCAGTGAGTATCATAGTTGCATACCTGACGACTCCCTCGACGTTCCGCAACGCCTCTGCAGCGATGACTAACTGTGCGAATATATGTTCCGGGTTCGCCGAAAACACCATCGAATCATCGATGGATTTTGAATTGACCAGCTTTTCTTCGCATCCCCTTAATATGTCCCAAGCTCCGCTGTAGTTACCTTTACCGTTATATATCATCCCCAGATAAACCTCAATATCAATATCACCCGGCATCTCTCGAAGCGCTTTATGGCACAGTTCCTCACATTCAACCAACATACCTGGGAGGTTAATATATCTGTTTACTAAATATAAATAGGACTTTTTCCTAAGCAGGCCAAAGACGTCTTTGCCATTTTCGATTACTTCTTTGCATAATGCTTCCGCCTCGACTTTGCTTTCCTCGTCGCTTTTGATAGCTAGGGTATCAGCAAGGTATGCTTTGGCGTTATAGTTGTACGGATTCCCGGCAATATCTTGCCGCAGCATGGCAATATTGCGATCCAGCTTTCCCGTCTCCGCGTACGAAGTCTTAGAATAGCCTGTATGTATAATCGTAAAATCGTTTGTGCGTGCTATGGTCTCTTTTTTAAGCGCGATTTGCTCATGGATTTTTCCGGCATACCGCGTTTCCGGCGTGTTGCGGAGTATGCGTTCCTGATCGTTTATCGAAAAAGGTATTCCGGCACTGTCAACGTTCGCCAGTGGACAGTTAATTGCGTTGACTGTCCTTCGCAGTTCGGGGTCTGATTGAACTTGCTTGAGCAATATCATAAGTTTCTTTACGTCATCGGGCTTGAAGAACTCGTCGGCGTCCAGAAAGGCTATCCAGTTTCCTTTGCATTGTTCGATAGCGTAGTTTTTTGCGGCGGAGAAGTCGTCGATCCACTCGAAGTGGAATATTTTTGCGCCCATTTTTTCCGCGATTTCGACCGTCCTGTCTGTCGAACCCGTGTCGACTACGATCTGCTCGAATGCGATGTCTTTTGCCCAGCCCAGCGCGGTTTCGATGTTCCTTTCCTCGTTTTTGACGATCATGCACTGGGAGAGGCGGACGAGCGCCTGGGCGGGCTGGGGGTTTCTTTTTTTATACTTGCGTTTATTAGCCATAATGAGCA
>JGI24702J35022_10001383_pt1 | contig 15080 bp, 11 predicted proteins | sample TergutTh196P4_FD_35022 | JGI IMG/M metagenome (IMG submission 35022)
GCTATGATGGATGTGATACTTGTAGGGATGCGGCGCTCTATCGTAGAAGAATTTACTACAATCCATAATTATATTGATACTGATTCAATGATTCTGCGAAAGGGTTCCGTTTCGGCTCAGCAAGGTGAAAAACTGCTTATACCAATAAATATGCGTGATGGCAGTTTGATTTGCATTGGCAAAGGCAACTCTGATTGGAACTCATCCGCGCCCCACGGCGCTGGACGGCTCATGAGCCGGAGTGCGGCTTTCAAGCAGTTATCCATGGAACAATACGAAGTTGAAATGAGCGGGGTTTACTCCACTTGCATACTACCAGACACATTAGACGAATCCCCTATGGCTTACAAGCCTATGGATGAAATCGTTGAAAACATATCTCCGACCGCTGAAATTATTGCAAAAATTAAGCCAGTATATAACTTTAAGGCGGCAGAAAACTCGCGTCGCCGAACCCGCAGATAAACAGTTACACTGTTTACGCGATTACACTGCACATTGTCACTTTGCTCTTGCCATCATTTACCCTATTTGATACAATGCAAATGAAGGGGGCGCCGATGTGCTTTTATATCTTGATAATTGCTGTTTCAACCGACCATTTGACGATCAATCTCAGTTGCGGATAAGCCTTGAAACGCAAGCAAAATTATTTATCCAGCAGGAAATTGTATCCGGGCGATTCTTGTTACTTTGGTCATATGTCCTTGAGTACGAAAACAGCAAGAACCCATTTGAAACTCACCGGTACAGCATCCTTGGGTGGAAAGATGTGGCAGTGAAATCCATTGTAGAATCGGATGATATCATATCTTTTGGCGAAAAGCTTATGGAACGCGGAGTAAAGCTGTATGATGCTTTGCATGTATCCTGTGCTTTTGCTGGGGGCTGTGACGTTTTTCTAACAGTCGATAAGCTCCTGCTAAATAAGCGAATTGACGAAATCAGGGTTTGTAACCCCATAGATTTTGTCCGGGATTTGGAGGACTGATATGCGTACTGATTCCGTTGTCAGAACAGAGGGTATGACCGCGCTGCTGGAAAGGCTCGGTACAATTGATGCCGAGCGGTTTATCGCGCTCATTCTCCGCGAACCATTTGACTATACTGTGTGGCGCGAAGAATTGAACAATGAGGACATCAGCTTGCGCGAATTAAGCCGCCGCGCTATGGAAAACGTTGTGTGAAACCCGTTATTTTTTGTTGGCGGTGAAGCGTTTGAACATGGGGACGGATCTTTTGCTTGAGCGTAAAACTAACACTTCAACCTGAACTGCTCTAACATTTCCTCCAGCATATTTGATTGGCCGCTCATTTCTTCGCTGGCGGCGGCGCTTTCCTCAGCGGTCGCGCTATTTTGCTGAACAACCTGAGCTACTTGATCAATGCCTATGGCAATCTGCGCCATAGATTCGCTCTGAGCAGCCGAATTGGTTTGTATNCTTGCGGTTTTAATTGAGTTGTTTCGCGCAATTTCTGCTATTGAGCTAAGGGTTTCATTTACTCTTAACACAATCGCGTTGCCTTCTTCTACGCTTTTCGTGCTGCTTTCGAGGAGCACAGCCGTTTCCCTGGCCGCATCAGCCGACTTAGAGGCAAGACTACGCACTTCTTCAGCTACAACCGCAAACCCTTTGCCGTGCTGCCCCGCCCGGGCGGCCTCTACCGCAGCGTTTAGTGCCAGAATGTTGGTTTGGAACGCTATGTCGTCAATAAGCTTTGTTGTATTTTGAATAGTTTTGGACTTTTCATCGATTGTCCTCATTGCTACGAGCATATCGCCCATCTGCTCAGAACATACGCCCATCAGATTTCCCACTTCCTGTACTTCGTTTAATGCGGCTGAAGAGATTTCGGAGTTTTCTTTTGCCATATTACTTATTTCCGCTATCGAAGCCGATAGTTGTTCTATCGCCGTCGCCTGCTCAGTCGAGCCCTGTGCAAGAGCCTGAGCGCCATCCGCTATCTGTTTCGAGCCTGTCGCAATCTGATAGGTGGAAGTGCTGATTTGGCTCAATGTACTGTTTGTTTTGTCGATCATATTGTTAATAGCTTGGTTCATAACATCCTTGTCCGAGCGGACATCCACAGTTATTGAATAATCACCATCAGCAATCGATTGCATGACTTTTGCCTGGGTATTGATGACCTCTGAGAGCATTCCGGTATTTCTTTGCAGCGCTCCTATCCCGTCATTTCTCCTAATCGAGTCCATGGCGCTGGCCGAAGTATCTCCTTTAGATAGTGCCCGAATTTGATCAGAGATGCTTTGAATTGGCTTCAAAAGCCCATCGAAATTTTTGGACAGGACAATAAATCCGGCAAAGGCAATCAGAACGCTTACACCCAACAAGATCAAGATGTCCACGCGCTCATTGCTTTCGATTCTTGCTATGGTAGCGTCAATGTCCTCATAGTAGTTGCCTGTGCTGATATACCATCCATAAGGCGCAAACTTTAAGGTGTAACCCCTCTTTTTATATGCGCCGTTTTCATCGCCGGGTTTTCCAAAGTAGAATTCCGAATAATCGCCACCGGAATCGCCCGCCTTGATGAGATTCTGTATAAACAAATTGCCTTCCTGGTCTGTAGTGTTCCAACGCATCGCGCCTACATTGGCGGTATTGTAGTGGACTACGCATGTGCCATCTGCTAAATCCGCCCAAAAATATCCGTCGTCCACCTTGTCGGGGGCACTGTTATACCGCGCGTCCTGGACGATTTGAATAGAAGCTTCAAGAGCTTCTTCTTCCGACATTAATCCGCCTGAATATCTTTCATGGATCGCCTTTAATGAGCCAATCACCGTTTCAACCGCTGTTCTAATGTTACTGTCAAATCCGTCTTTTGCGTTTTTTATTGCCTCTTTGTAAGCATTGTCAAGGTTTATTGCTGACAACACAGCAAGAATAACAATGATTGCTCCCATAAGCGCCACAGTTGGAAGAAGTGTTTTACGTTTCATCTGCTTATACAGCGAGCTTCCTTGGTTGTCCATGGAATTGACCTCCTGATGCAAGACTTTTTTCTCGCAAAGTTTGTTGCAAACGATAAGCGCCCTAATAATTCGTTAGTTACATAGCGAATACTGATAATTTGCAATTATAATATCGTATTAATTTGAAAGATAATTAATAAGGGGATTGCACTTTTCCTACAATCCCCATATATTTGGCACAAGTTGAAAACGCATTTTAATCCATTGGCCATGGAATAAAGAATTCCCTTATGTCCCCGTAGAAAGCATCAAATGCTAAGTCAAAGCAGCTTATATCAAGGACTCCACGCTCGATGAAATCGCCAGTGAGTGCGTTTGTAGATTACCGAATTTAAAGTTGTATCCAATCGCATAAAGGAATATAATCCTCTTGATTCCAAGCAAATACTTTGAATGTACAATTTGGATAATCAGATACCATTATACTAAAAGTATATGAATAGAAATCATCAGAACTAACCAAGACGCTATCTTTCATTTCGACATTGATTAACGCTCCGGATTCAAAGTAGACGGCTGCGATAAGCCTTATGGTAACCAACGAATCTGTATTGTTAGAGAAAGCAGCTTTGATTTTGTTTTCTTCAACCGTCGCTTTCAGATAGTAACCATTGCTTTCGGGATTTGTTTTCACAATAAGCATGGGAGCAACAGCCGACGCTTTTGTGTCAATCGTTTCCGATATCCTCTGATAGAAGTCATATTCGGTATCAGGGTCTAAATCGATAAATTCAGCGCCTGGTTGAAAGGCTGTCGGGATAAATCCGCTTCTAGGTGCGTATGCGTATTCATATCCAGGAATTGACACAAGTGTGACTGAAGTTGCGGTTTTACTTTCTAATACTGGTTTTAACGCTCTAACAGGATCGAGTTTTTCCACTTTTGCGGTCGAGAGGCTTGTTTTTAGCCCGACATGAATGCCGTCGCTAATTTCAACTGTGATTCTCTTAGACAAATCAGCCAATGTTACCGTGTAGGAATTTGTGCCGCCGCCAACTACGCTATCATCGGCTTTCCAAATGTAATTCGCGGTTGCCAGGTCGATGTTGCCATTCACAAGCGAAGCCGATAATGTATCCCCTATCGTAGGATTTGTGTTGTCAATAACGGCCAGGCCTAAGAGCGCCGAAATACCAATGTTGACTCCTGGAGGAGCCGATGGATCCGAAAGATTGGACGCGCGCCCTCCTTCATCAATAACCACAACCTTAAAATAGTACTCGCCAGCGTCAGGCGGGGTGAATTTTATCGCAGTTATATTACCGTCAACACAACCAACCCTCGTTGCGCCGTCAAGCGCAAAACCTGGATCTGATCCGTAATAAACAATGTAGCGCGCTACGCTACCGGAGGTTGGCGCGGCCCACGTGATATCAACGGCAGTCTGATCATGTGCGGAAACGGCAGCCGTAACGTCCGTCGCCTTTTCCACAGGGAAAAGTTCGAGTGGAGTATGCCCGAACGCCATAAACTCATATATTCTTGCGGTCTGTTCAACATTCAGACGTAGGTATCTAGCCTTGACCGGCGCGCCTAACAAGTGGCTTGTTATGGGATCCGAATTATTGGAGACGCTTACAGCGTTTGTCCACAGACTGTCGTCCGATGCGTTTTCGACCGTTATACCGTTTGTCGCGTAGTCTATATCATAAGCTCTAGTAATATAGTTCGGGTTGTCATCCCCAATTACCGTTATGGAATCCCGGCCGCAATGATAAATCATGAAGCTCGATATATCAAGCGGATCATCCGATTCATCAGTCAGTTTTACATATAGTTGTCTCATAATAGGATCAATAGTGCACCATTTAGTACCGTTCACATCGCCGTCGCAAGCGAACTCAGCCACTTCCCTGGGCGCGATCTCAGAACTCGCCCAAACATTAGCCCGGTATTGAGGTAGACAAAAATTAGTCTCTTTTACAATTTTCTGCCCGTAAGCCATAAACCCATATATTCTTGCCGTAGCGCCGTTTTGCTGGCCCCTGACAATATTTAGGCGGAGATATCTGGCCATAATCGGCGTGTCCAATTTGTCGGTCGTTATGGATTCCAAATTGCCTGTGACACTCACGGCATTTGTCCACAAACTATCGTTACCGGCGTTTTCGGCAGTTATTCCATCTAGGGCGTAATCAATATCATACGCGCTGGTAATATAGTTGAAATTGTTATCATTGGACATTGTCAGAGTATCGCGGCCTGCATGGTAAATCATAAAGCGCATGATATCAACGGGCGGGTCGGCTTCGTCAGCCAGCTTAACATATAGCTGTCTCATGTCAGTGTTAGTGGAACACCACTTTGAACTGTTGACGTCGCCATTGCAGGCGTTTGGACCCACTTCATTCGCGTTGGTAAAACTACTTGCCCAGACCGCTTTCGCGACAGTTGGATACAAACAGTAGTCTTGCTCCAAAAATGTATTCACTACGTTTGACGGATTGGAAGGCAGGGAAAGCATACCATTGGCAGCCATGACGACCACTTTATAATAACTGCTCTCCATCATCCTGATCTGGTCTGGTTTATGCGTAATTGAGGCTGTGTCGGCAACCGTACCGATTTTGCTGGATTCATTCGGTATAAAATCCTTTGAGGTTCCGCGATACACGGTATAGCTTTGAACATTGACGTTCTCTGGCGCGTCCCAACAAACCATAACAGTGCAATTGTCATCTAGAACCTCCGCTGTGACATTTGCGGCTGGATCCGGTCGCGTCGGCGCGTCCGCTTCCTCGGGCTGGGATTCAAAACCAAGCGCCAAAAACTGATAGATACTCGCGGTATTTGTGACAGTGTCTGCAAGCGATGGCCTCAGAATATTCAAACGGACATATTTCGCTTGAATTGTATTGGTCAAATCATTTACCGTTATGCTGTCCGTGTTGCCGCGCACATTCACTGCAGTTACCCAAATTGTTCCGTCTAAACTATAATCAATGTCATAATCAACTGTGTTCAAGCTTGAGTTCTCGCTGACTCCTGCATGATAAACCTTAAAACGGTTTAAACAGACCGGATCCTCAGTTGCTTCCGCGATTTGAACAACCAGTTGACCGGGATTAGTTATCGGGTCAACCTTTGCCATGCCCCATTTCTGGCCGTTATATGGGGATCCGTCGCAAGCGTTATCCGGTTGCTGCTGGGCGATATAATCTGTCGCCCATATCTCGGCTCTTTTATCCGGCAGGCAATAATTAATGAATCCCGCCCTAACCGCGTTGGAGACGACCGACGGCGCAGAGGCCAACCCGTTTTTGTACAAAGCGACAACCCTGAAATAGTAAGACGCTAACGAATCGGGTTCAAACACTGCGTTCGGTTGCGAGCCATGAACACTGATTTTATTCACGGCTTCTCCGAGCGTAAAATTCGGTGTTGTTCCGCAATATACTTCATACCGCGAAACATCGGTTCCCGCCCATTCCCATTCTATGTTAACAGTAAAATGGTCTTTGGAGAGATTTGCTATTACGTCTGTGACCACGGCCGGCTTGTCGGCGCCGGCGTCATACGTTTCGGCAAAACCCGGTATCGGGCTGTTGGAAGCCGAGATTGCCGCTATTTTTATTCCGGGTGCATTCGGCAAATCGATACTGGCCAATGTTTTTCCGCTATCAACTTCGATCCCGTAGACAAACAGATAATTATTCACATCGCACTGATCTGCGGATTTGTAATGATAGTGGCTGAACACATGCGCAATGGAATCGAATACTGTCGGTTTTGCGTCCATATTGGTTTCTTTGTCCCAACCGCATAAATCGGTGAGCCAGCCAGAAAATTCAATGTTTTTCGTAACATATGACCCGTCAGAATACTTTATGGTGAAATCTCCAGCATTCGCCAAATTTCCAGCTGACGCGCCAACCAGATACACTTTGTTGTAATTCCCTTGGGGAAGGTCTATAGTCTGGCCATCCGCCGCTACAAAGTTATTGGTATCGGAGGCTTTGGCCATTTCAAATTTTACGCCCATATAGTCAATGGTATCAACCCATTTTTCTTTCGGAATACTACCGCCGGCGCCGTCAAATCCGTCAATCAGGCCGCTGCGCGCCGTATCCGGGGTGATGCCGTTATAATTAAAGTACGGCGAAAGATTGACAACCACTTGCGGAAGCGCCGCGTTATCTCCGTCAAAACCATCGATCTGTACTTTGAGTGTTATTATTTCGAATTTTCCGACACTCTTAAGTGTAATATCCTTACCCGATATAACAATTTTCGACGGATCATTTCCTCTACCGTCCGGATATGTATGCTCCAGCATGTTCACTTCCTCTGCCGAGATCACGTTAGCCGGCATAGTGATAGTGGCGCTGTCTGTGTCTTTACCGGAACTTTCATAAACACGCACGATAAATGTGTTTTTACTACCGGCATTGTCGTTCGGGCCTTCATAAGGGTTTTTAACCGCTCCGATGATGATGTTAGGCGTATCTTCACCAACGCTCATAAAGGAATGCGCGTTGCTAAGCCCATTGCTGTCATGGGAGGCTGTCGGGAATGCTTGTATCGGATAGCAAAGCTCATGGGCCTCTCGCACGGTTCCCGCGTCTTCCCAACTGTCTTTATGCGGATAAATGGAATATATGAACTCCTGATAGGAATTCATATCTATGTAGGTATTAAACGGTCGGTACTGACTGTAATCGGTTCCTCTCAGTTCTCCGATTAGACCCGGTGAAACAGGCGAGCGGACAACAGTTATCCGAGCTCGGACGAATGTTTCTTCGCCGTTCTTTCCGGCATTTACATTATCGCCCGGGGCTTTTCTCCAGACATCGTATCCGTACTTGGCGTCGTTTAAAATGCTTACGCCGTATGCGCCGCTTCTGTCCGTAATGTCTATCCATTTATGACCGCTCTGTTCGAATTGTTCCCGTCCCTGAGAAGTACTGCGGAGTGTGGGGCGTTTGAGAGCGCCGTATGCGATTTCATAGCTGGCCTCGTCGGCATCCGCTAAAATTGGAAACGAAACCTTCAACAAGTGGTTTGGCTGTGTCCAATCAACCTCCATACGGACATCAACCCGGTCAATGCCCTGATACATGCTGATATACTGTAATACGATCGTATCGCCCCATTTCTTAACGACGCGTATTGTCACCTGTTCGGTTGAGTTTTCAACAATTTCCATCGCGATGGGTTTCGAATCGAAGAAAATCTCTGGTTCCTTGTTGATCTCAGCTTCAATGACGCTCCAAGCCGGCGATCCGGGGTCGCCCTTGTCGACGTAAACATGCAACTCGTTAGCTTCAGTTCCGGCGTTCTGCGCGAATGATTCCCTGCCGTTCTCTTTATTAATGAGGCTCTTAATATAACCCGTATCCGGATTCAAAGTTAGGGTTAAGTACTCGTTTTGAATTATCCAGGCGTTTTCATCGAATGAAAGCGCGGAGTAGAAATCCGAAGGCGCAGCAGACGCAACCGCGTCAAACACCTTATAGCCCATGGCAGGAACGCTTTTCGCGATGAAACTTACCTTCATGGCACGCGTCGCCTCATCTCTTTCCAATACGTGCGTAGGCATCTCTTCGCTACCGTCCATGATCTTAATATAATCGGGAAGCGCGCCTTCAAAAGTTAATCGAACAGTCACTTCGCCGTCCCGATCCCAGGAAAGCGGATTGTATGTAAACACAGGGATTCCCGCAGCTCTTGTGTCCGCTCTGTACGCCAAACCTAGAAGGGCGTTGTTGTGAACGTTGGTGAGCAGATTTCTAGCCTGTTCATGCTTGTTAAACGCCTCATAATATAAAGCTGGAACCGAGGAACCAGGTAACACGTCGTGGAATTGGTTTGTAAGTATCCTGTCCCACGCGGTTTCAATACGATCCGAGGAATTGTTTTCAAGGGCTGCCGCCCAGTAACCAAGTGTCGACGCTTTCTCGGCGGTTTCCGCCAGAATTTCGTTTTGGCGGTTATATTTCTTGATTCTGGACCACGAAGTATAGCAACCACGAAACGCTGGATAATATAATTCGCCGGATTTTAATGGGAAATTTCCGGCCCAGCCCGGGTTGTCCGCCGCCAATTCCGTGAAATAACCCTCAAGTGTGCCATATTGAACAGTAGCGGCAGTATTACTGTTTGAAACGGCGACATCACTATAATTTGATGAAGTACCTCCGTTGATGTACGGACCGCCACCGTGGTCACCGGAGCCGAATAATGATAAGGTATGTTTCGCGCCAGGTGTTCTCGCCGTCTGGTCAAATAAGTTTTGTATAGTATCGTTGCTTAAAGGTCCGCCGGCGGATCCGGGCAAGCTGTAAGCCAGCACATCACTGCCGTCTATGCCTTGCCACCAAAAAACCGTAGCTGGGATGGAGCCCATCCTGCGAGCGGCAAAATACTCCATTTCTGATTTTCTTATAAATTGTGGGAAATTTCCGGAGTAGCCAAATGTATCAGGATGAAAACAGACTTTCGGCACATATTCCTTACCGAATTCCTTTTCAAAGAAATGCTGCGCGTACAGCGATTGGCGCACCAACGCTTCGCCTCCAGGACATTGCAGGTCGCTTTCCACCACCTGTCCTCCGGTTACTTCCCATTGGTTGGTGTGTACGAGATCCACCAAACGCTGCCAATCATTATTATAGTATTCCTTAAACCATTCGTAGTGCTTAGAAGCTGACATGACAAAAGAATAAGCCCCTACGGTTGAGTTTTTTGAGGCGTCTGACTCAAGCCCCTCCAACGCTCTGAAAAACGTATCCGGGATGCAAAAGTCAGCGGTATGTTGGTAAGGCCACATCCATCCGGTGTCGAGGTGAGCGTTAGCAACCATGTAAAGTTTGTAGCTTGAATCAAGCGTAACAGCTTGCGTAACGTCTCCCATACTTGATAAGACAAGCATTGAAACTAAACAAACTGCTATAAAGCGTGTTATGAAATTCTTTTCCTTAAGCACAAAGATTTCTCCTTTCTGGAGCCAAGTAGTTCACTTAATTGCTTCAGACTTGACGTGACAGTTACAGTCTGAAGCAGATGAAAATGATTTGCCAAAAGCATTTATTATTATAACAAGCGGTATTTAACATGTAAACAATAATAATTCCCAAGCTTGACAGTTTTATAAACAGCACGTTTTCTGAAGCCCCTGCGAGAGCAAGGGCTTTGTCGGTTGCTGTTGCTACAATAAAATTGCGGTTAAGGCGCCGCACACAAGTTTTGGCTAATACTACAAGTTTTCACCAATATATTAGTACAACGTGTCAACTAAATCTTTACAAATATTGCGAAGTAATCGTCAGCCCCCAGCTTTAACCCTCTCACTTTGTCGTCGGTCGAACCTTTTGCAGTCAGGAAAATGACGGGGATATTCTCGAATATCTTTTGCTCCATCAGCGAAAAACCATCTGCATAGGGGAGCATAACGTCGAGAATGACCAGATCCGGATGTGCTTTACCAACTGCCGAGACAGCCTCGTTTCCATCAAAGACTTGCAGACAGGCATGCCCGACAAGCTTCAGGTTCATCATTATCAAATCGTTGATTGTTTTTTCGTCCTCGACGATCAGAATGTTCGCAATCCGTCCGCTCCCCCTTTTATACTAGTGAGTGCTAGTATATCTTTCAACTTTGGAACAAGTCTATCACAAACTTGTTATAGAACTCATGTCGATTGATGAACTCTCGGTTGAATACAAGATATCAGCGCATTTAATACTATCTTCATAAATTGTATCGGGACAAATATCAATACAAGAGTAGGGGTCTCGGACTCGCGATATATCAAAAGCCAACGTTCCNTTCATGATTGTACAAATGTCTTTGAATGTTGTAATATCATGTATTTCTGTAAAAACACCGTTTTCCAGTAAAGCCCATGCACAGTCGTATTGCTTGATTTCGCCGTTATCGTAATATAAATANACTTTGAAATCGTCTGTCGGAAAGACCTGAAACAGTTTTGGTCTAGGCATTAGGTATACTCCTAACTCAAAGGCTTGATTCGCCTGAATTCTTTATTATTCCACATTTGGAATAATTCTTCTTTATGAAGTTCGTACCACGCAAGAACCAATCTCGCTTGTTTTGATGGAAGCGCTCCTTTTGTAAAGGCTGCTTCACTTAAATCAAATTGTGCCTCAATTCCATTATATGTAGCATGAAAGTGCGGGGGATTATGCTCATTGAAATACATAGTGATGATTATTCCTTCAAATCGCGATATTTCAGGCATATAATATTAATAACCTCCTTGTGCTATGCACAAATTTAGAATCGGCATTTGAAAAGCACCTACTTTGTGCGGGGTCGTTGTTGTTAATTTACGATAACGTGATACCCTGCGTGACCATGCCAGTATAACAGCTTTCGCCCTGTTATTCCATAGGTTCTTTCAAAAAAGTAGATTTGACCTCTTGACAATTCATCACTGAGTTGTCAAGTTTATGCTTTTTATTATGACACATTATACAACCGCTGTATTTGCTATCCTTGTTTATGTATTGATATGTCGCTGGAGGTAGAGAGGTAAACGTTTCTCGTACTGAGATTTACAGAGTTGTGTTTTATCGGAGATAGGGGTATATTTGTCTCAAAGTAGGCTGATTTTTTAACATACGTTTAAAACTTTGTTTAAGGAAAAGGCGGGTTGCAAATGGAAGGACCGACAAAACCTTAAACCTGCGGACTTTGTTGAACTTGACCTTAGGTACGGCATACTCCTTTTCATAGAAAACGGATACGAACGGTTCCACCTGACGGGCACGCAAGATGTAATCGACGAACTTGACGACTATATTCGCTCTCAGCATGAACAGCGTCAAAAATGATTAACTTATTGATTATTAAGACTTTCCGCAATTTAATGCCACCGGAGAAAAGTTTTCTACATGCAACATGCGTAACGTTGATACAACGGCGATACAAACCTAAAAGTGGGGGTAATATGTACATAAATCAATATGGCAGCTTGACTCCCAGTTTGTCGAGGAACAGCTTATCCTGTGTTGTGGTTTCCGTTGACCACCTTTTTGCTGAGAGCTTGGATGAAACCTTAATATCCTCGATAGTGTCGAACCACTGTAGTACTAAATATATAGGCGAGTTATCCAGCCATGCTTTCAGCTTCTTTTCCGGCTTGATGTTCGCTGCTGAATCGTGCTCGGGGTCGCCGTTTGGATAACCGAGCGTATCTTTCATGTTGCGAACCTCATTGCTCAGATATTTGTAGTAGCATAACACAACGAACTGGACAAACATACGCCCCCTAAGCGTTGATAACATATACATAAATAAATTGCAGGTCCTAAATCCGCATTATTACAGGTATTTTCGCTGTTTCGCGACCTAGACTCCGCTGATATTATCGTTTTGTGTACATATTACCCCACTTTCAAGTTGTTATAGACATGTAAAACTATAAATTATTTTGTCAGGTTTGCTTGACACATCAAGAATTATTTGCTATACTGTGTAAGGTAAACATTACACCGCGCTGGAGGTGAGCACATGCAAAATAGGGTCAGAAAATCGCGTGAAGACCTTAAGTTAACGCAAAAAGAATTGGGAGAACGGGTAAATGTATCTCGTCAAGCAATCAACGCAATTGAAACAGGGAAATTCGACCCATCAATATGGCTTGCATATGACTTAGCAAAACTGTTCGATATGTCAATAGAATCTCTTTTTTTATTCGAGGAGGAAGATAGAAAATGAAACGAGTTTTGAAATCTCCGTCGTTCAATGCAGTTTGTATAATTCTTTTTTCCACATTCTACTCATTAATGTTTATGACCCACACTGCCAATACCGAGTTTAAATTGTTATTGCGCTACGAAGGCAGTTCGGCAGTTTGGAAAATGTGGAGCAACTTTCTTATTGCTGGATACCAAATCTATATGGTGTGGTTATTAATTGCTGTGACTATTTTCGTTGCTGTTTTGCTGCTCATACGCCATCGTTCATATGATGAGTATCATACGAATATTTTGACATATTGTCTTGTCGTAGCTGCCGTGCTGACGCTGTTCGCTATTGCGATATTTTATTGGGTAATCCTAAGCGAGCCGATTTGGATCGCTGGAAAGTTTATGCTTTTTATTATGATACATTGGACAACCGTTGTATTTGCTAACCTTGTTTATATTTTGATATGTCGTTGGAGGTAGAGATGAGAATTCTTCTCATACAACCAAAAATGAATAAGCGCCCAATGGACACAGACTTAAAAATCCGTATGTCACCTTCTTTAGCGTTATTAACGCTTTTAAACTTGACGCCGGATGGACATGAAGTAATTATGGTCAACGAAAACGCGGAAGAGCTTGATTATGATTACGGAACGGATTTGGTAGGTATTACGATAACATTGGATGTGTTGCCACGAGCAAAAAATATTGCCGATGTATTTCGAAAAAGAGGTGTACCTGTTGTAGCGGGTGGTATACATGTAACCTGTTGCCCGGAGGATTGTTTACCGCACTTTGACGCAATTTGTATTGGTCCTGCCGAACGGGTTTGGTCAAGAATAATCAATGACGCAAAGGGAGGCAAATTGTGCATGGTATACTGTGATACAAAAGACTTTCGCGGCGATGAAATTGCGTCACCAGCCTATAACTGTATTGACAGGCAAAAGTATCTTTACACAAATATTGTGTTGTCCAGTAGAGGATGCCCAAATAAGTGTAGTTTTTGTTATAACAGTTGCAAAAACAGGTTATATATACGGCGTCCGATTTCTGATGTGATTAAGGATATAAAAACTCTTGGAACGCGGCACATTCTTTTCATTGACGATAATTTTATCGGTGACTATCAGTACACCGGCGAACTTCTTAACGAATTACAAAAAATGAATCTCGTTTGGAGCGCTGCTGTAACAACCAGAGTTTTAGATTACCCTGAATTACTTGATCTTATGTCTATGACAGGTTGCCGGAGTTTGTTTATAGGTTTTGAGTCAATTAATGCTGAGTCTCTAGAAAATGTGAACAAGGATAACAAAGTAGAGCGGTATGAAGCTCTTGTTGAAGCCATTCATAATCGAGGAATTATGATAAACGCCAGTATGGTTTTTGGTTTAGACGGTGATGACGTCGGCACATTTGAACGCACGTTGAATTGGTTGGTAAAAATGCGGATAGAAACGCTGACTTCGCACATTTTAACGCCATATCCAGGAACTGAGTTATATAATAGAATGGAATCTGCCGGTCGTATCGTCATCTACGATTTATCAAAATACAATACAGCAAACGTCGTGTTCACGCCTAAGGATATGACGGCGCAAGAACTTTTCAACGGATATCGGTGGATGTACCGGCGGTTCTATTCTTTCAAAAATATTTATCGCCGCTATCCAAAGAATAAAACTCAACGCAAACCATACTTGATTTTTAATCTAGGCTATCGAAAATTTGGACGATTAACTTCAGCAATCACACATTTTATCCCAATGGGCGTCTTAGGAAAACTTGCAGCGAGAATTTCATATAAAATATGATTTCCAACGCAAAGTAACATTACTTGATGAAATGGTTTATGGCAGCACAAGTAATGCTTGTGCGGTAAATTAAACTGCCGATAATGTCAAATCACTATCACGCTTGTTGTTTTCATTTTGGGACAACGTTGCCTAAAGTCGTAACGCAGATAGTATAACTAATAACGAGTGAGTCCATCATTCTTTAGGTAAACGTTTCTCGCACTGAGATTTACAGAGTTGCGTTTTATCGGAGATAGGGGTATATTTGTCTCAAAGTAGGCTGATTTTTTAACATACGTTTAAAACTTTGTTTGAGGAAAAGGCGGGTTGCAAATGGAAGGACCGACAAAACCTTATGAGGAAGTCAGAGCAATGCTTGGCACAGCGAGCCCTGCGTGTGAAAAACTGCTAGGGCATATCCGTTATCACTATGTCATGGACGAAAAATGGGCGGAAGGCAAACCTACACACAAACACTATAATAATCTGTTTGTTCGTCGTAGTGGGAAATCATTTATAGGTTTGAGCCTTCGAGATGGGTATTTTTTTGCTACTATTACTCTCGGTAAAGACGAACAAGAAAAGTTTGATGAACAACGAGACATGTTTGCAGAAGCAGTACGTAAAAA
>JGI24702J35022_10001384_pt1 | contig 15078 bp, 10 predicted proteins | sample TergutTh196P4_FD_35022 | JGI IMG/M metagenome (IMG submission 35022)
CGTAAAAAATGGTATTTTCGTCGATAATTTTACGAATGGACAAGTCCAAATTGGAGCCGGCGATTTTACATTCTTTGTCAAAACCGGCTATTTGATTGAAGACGGAAAATTAACCCAACCTATCAAGGACATCAATATCATCGGAAATGGTCCNAANGCNTTAGCCGATATTACCATGGTAGGCAACAACCTGAAAATCGACCAGGGNGCTTGGACTTGCGGGAAAAATGGNCAAAGAGCTCCGGTTTCACAAGGTTTGCCGGCAGTATTAGTAAAACAANTAACGGTAGGAGGAGTTTAATTATGATTTCACAAGCACATAAAGAATTAGCCCAATGGGCATTAAAATACGTATTAGACAATGGTTGCTCAAATGCAAGCGTGAGAATTAATGCAGGAACCAACAATTCTTTTGAATATAGGAATACTCAGTTGGATAAACTGGAACAATCGTCGGAAAACAATATGACTGTCCGGCTTTACGTGGATGGAAGATATGCTTCCTATTCCACCAACCGGATGGATAAGAAAGAATTGGAAAAATTCATTTCCAACGGAATCGAAACAACACGTTACTTGGCCGAAGACGAATTTCGTAAATTACCCGAACCCAACCGCTTATACAAAGGCGACGGCAAAGGTTTAGATTTATACGATAACAGCATTGACAATATTTCAGTTGATGATAAATTGGCTTTAATTAAAAATAATGTAAACGAAGTTTACGAAACCGATGAACGTTTGATTTCCGTTTCTGCCAGCTACTCTGACAGAACAGGAGGTTCTTATACCATTGCCTCAAACGGTTTTGAAGGTGAAACCGAAACGACCTATTTCTCTCTTTCCGCCGAAACATCCATGAAAGGAACCAATGACGCACGTCCTGAATCTTATTGGTTCGATTCTACCATCAATTGGGATAAGTTGCAAAAGCAAGGCATCGGTAAAACTGCTTACGAAAGGACGCTCCGAAAACTCGGACAAGAAAAGATCGAAACCGGTGTTTACCCTATGATTGTGGATAATTTATCCATCAACCGCTTGTTGTCTCCGGTGATTTCAGCCATGTATGGAAACGCGATTCAACAAAAATCATCTTTTTTGATTGACCAATTGGGTAAAAAAATTATCTCCGATAAAATTACGGTTATTGACGATCCACATATCAAAAACGCTCGTGGAGCGCGTTGGTTTGACAACGAAGGCGTTGCCACCCAAAAAGCCAATATTATCGAATCCGGCGTTCTAAATATGTATTTTCTTGATACTTATTACAGTGGAAAGCTGAATATGGAACCGACCATTCAATCGCCGTCTATTGTAACCCTGAAATTAGGCGATCGCAATCTCGAACAAATACTTGCTTCTCTCGACAGAGGAATTTGGGTAACCGGATTCAATGGCGGAAACAGCAATGACACTACCGGCGATTTTTCGTTTGGAATCGAAGGTTTTCTGATTGAAAACGGAAAAGCCGTTAAACCGATCAATGAAATGAACATCACAGGTAACTTACTGACACTCTGGCAAGAAGTGCTTGAAGTCGGAAATGACCCCCGCACGACTTCCAGTTGGCGGATTCCGTGTGTTTTGTTCGACAAAGTAAGTTTTAGCGGAAAATGATGCTTCGACAAGCTCAGCACAATATTATGAGAACACATTTATTTTTAGTTCTGATTTTTAGTATTCTTTGTTTCCAACAAACCTTTTCACAAACCGAAAAACCGGTAAGGATAGGCATTGACGGTTTAAGTCATGACCATATTCATGGTTTGTTGAAAGATTATGGAGAACGACTGGATATTCAAATCGTGGGCATTGCCGAGAAAAACAAAGAATTGGTAAAACGATTAGCCGAACGCTACAATTTCAACACAGACTTGGTGTATGATGATTTGGAAATGATGGTTGCAAAAGCCAAACCACAAGGCGTCGTGGCGTTTAACTCCATTTACGACCATCTGCATACCGTCGAAGTCTGCGCGCCACTCGGCATTCACGTCATGGTTGAAAAACCTCTGGCGGTAAGCGTTGCTCATGCCAATCGCATAGCTGAATTGGCACAGAAATACAATATCATGGTCTTGACCAATTACGAAACTTCTTGGTATCCGACAAACCGGAAAGCGTTTGAAATGGCTGTGTCCGACAATGAAATCGGCGCCATCAACAAAGTACTTATTAACGACGGCCACAAAGGCCCGGTAGAAATTGGCTGTAGCGGAGAATTTCTGGCTTGGCTGACCGATCCGATTTTAAACGGTGGAGGCGCTGTGATTGATTTCGGTTGCTATGGAGCAAATCTGATGACTTGGCTGATGAAAAACGAGACGCCGGAATCCGTCACAGCCATTTTGCAGACTATCAAACCGGACGTATATCCCAAAGTCGATGATCAAGCGACAATCATTCTCAAATACAAAAACGCCCAAGCCATTATTCAAGGATCGTGGAACTGGCCGGTTGATCGAAAAGACATGGAGATTTATGGCGTCGCAGGTTATGTGAAAGTATTAGATGCCAACAACTTTGAATACCGGTTGAAGCGTGAAGTCCCCGCAGTTACTCTTCAGCTTACCGAACTACCGGCATTGGAAAACGAACCGTTCAATTATTTTGCCAATTTAATTAATGGCAAATTACAGATAAAACCAACGGACTTGGCTTCCCTCGAAAATAATCTGATTGTTGTTAAAATTCTGGAAGCTGCTAAAGAAAGTGCCCGGACAGGGAAAACGGAAATTTATGTAATTGAAAAGGAATAAGAAATTTGCAACCATATATTCTAATATCATAATTAGTCTTTAATGAAAAAAGTCTTTGTCAGCGGCTGTTACGACCTGCTTCACAGCGGACACGTAGCCTTTTTTGAAGAAGCCGCTACACATGGGGATCTATATGTAGGAATCGGTTCGGACAAAACGTTGCTCGAGCTGAAAGCCCGCCGACCTGTCAACAACGAACAAGAACGCCTCTACATGGTGAAAGCCTTGAAATCGGTAAAAGACGCTTGGGTAAATAGTGGGGGCGGTTTAATCGATTTTCTGGAAGAAATCAAACAGTTGGAACCGGATATTTTTTTCGTCAACAGTGATGGACACAGCAGCCTGAAAGAACAGTTATGCAAAGACTTGGGAATAGAATATATCGTCAGCAAACGGGTTCCGCACGGAAATCTTCCGCCCCGGTCAACTACTTCTTTACGAGAAGATTGCCGGATTCCTTACCGGATTGATTTGGCAGGTGGGTGGCTTGATCAACCCAATGTAAGCAGTTTGTACCCCGGACCGGTTTTGACCATATCCATCGAACCGGATTACGACTTCAACGATCGGAGCGGCATGTCCACCAGTTCCCGCAAAAAAGCCATTGAGCTGTGGCAAGTAGATATTCCCATTGGCAATAAGGAAAAATTAGCAAAAACGCTTTTTTGTTTTGAAAATCCACCGGGCACTAAATATGTCAGCGGATCACAGGATTCTTTGGGAATTGTAATGCCCGGATTGAACCGTTTGCAATATACCGGCGATTTTTGGCCTTCGGAAATTGAAACCATTCTCGACAACGATATTTTGAGTTGGCTGGAAGAGCGGCTTTGGTTAGTGCCTCTGTATCCTCGGTATAGCGATTATGATGTCCTTGCTAACACGAACATTACGACGGCAGAAGCCAAAAAGCTCAGCGATGCGGCGAACAACTGTTGGCAGGCTATCCAGAAAAAAAACATTCTGAAATTCGGAGAAGCGATGCGCAAAAGTTTTGAGGCACAAATAGCTATGTATCCCAATATGGTTTCCGACGATATTTTTGCAGTACTGGGAAAATACAAAACAATGGCGGCCGGATGGAAATTAAGCGGTGCCGGAGGCGGAGGCTATTTGATTTTTGCCGGCGAAACGCCTATCGAAAATGCCATTCAAATCCGTATTCGGAGAGAAGAATAACGGAATTTTTTTTCTCTCGAAGCATTTTTAACACGCCTAATTTTTTATTTTTTTATAAAAATTTGTTTCGTTTTAGAAAATATTCTTATCTTTGCAACCTGCCTTTTACTCAAAAAATGGAGTTAGAAGGGAGCAAAAGGCAGAAATATTAAATAATTTTCTAATTAATTTTAATATTTATTTATGAACCTTCTTGTTGAGAAACTGAGGAAGTATGATATTCCACAAAAAGCAAAAGCCGCAGGCCTGTATCCTTATTCTAAAGAAATTCAAAGTGATCAGGATACAGAGGTAATAATTAACGGAAGAAAGGTTTTAATGTTCGGTTCTAATTCCTATTTAGGGCTGACAAACCATCCGAAGGTCAAAGAAGCAGCCATCGCCGCAACTAAAAAATACGGAACGGGAATGGCTGGGAGCCGACACCTCAATGGGACATTAGATATCCACGTAGAGTTTGAAAAAAAATTAGCGAATTTTGTTGGAAAAGATGATGCCATGATTTATTCAACAGGATTTCAGGTCAATGAAGGCGTTGTATCCTGTCTTACCGGTCGAGAAGATTTTATTGTATGGGATGAATTAGACCACGCTTCTATTATCGAAGGCCACCGCGTATCTTACTCTCAAAAGTTGAAATTCCGTCACAACGACATGGAGTCATTAGAAAAACAGCTTATGAAATGTACTCCCGATAAAATCAAATTAATTGTTGTCGATGGTGTTTTCAGTATGGAAGGAGATATTGCCAATCTCCCCGAAATAATCCGTTTAGCAAGAAAATACAATGCCAATATTATGGTTGACGAAGCTCATGGCTTAGGCGTTTTGGGCAGACAAGGACGCGGCACTTGTGACTATTTCAATGTGCTGCCCGATGTCGATTTAGTCATGGGAACTTTCAGCAAATCATTGGCTTCCATCGGCGGATTTATAGCAGGTGCTGATCCGGTAATCAACTACTTGCGACACAATTCACGCGCTTATATCTTCAGTGCAAGCAGCACTCCGTCGGCAGTAGCCGCAGCCAATGCTGCTTTCGATATTATGGTAAGTGAACCCGAACGAATCGAAAATTTGTGGAAACTGACCGATTATGCGTTGAGTGGTTTTCGCGAAATGGGTTGCGAAATCGGAAATACGTCTACGCCGATTATACCTATATATATTAGAGATAACGACAAGACATTCTACGTAACGCGCGATTTGTTTGAACAAGGAATCTTTGTTAATCCGGTAGTTGCCCCCGCAGTAGCGCCGAACGACACATTAATCCGTTTCTCCCTCATGGCGACCCATACTTTCGACCAAGTGGACAGAGCGATGGAAAAGATAGAAAAAAGTCTGATCAAAGTAGACGCTTTGCACAAAGAATTAGTCTAAACGGAGGTTAAATTCTATCACTAAGTTTTTTAGATTAGGATTCTTATCGGCCATATACAAATATTTTTCCTTATCGGTGAACAATGTTTGTGTGTGGTCTTCTATTTGATTAGCGTGGTCTTTCCAAGAGTCGATTAAATCTTCCTGAGGATTCGCTTGAGCCGGATTTTCTACTTGCGGAGAAACCGTTTCCGGCCTGTCCGCTTCCGGGTCGTTTCCGTTAAGCCTCACGCGGGCTATTGATTTTCCGGTTGTAACACCGGTAACAGGTTCCTTAAAGTTTTCCTCGACGCTTTCTGTTTTCTTTTCAACACTTTCCGGCTTCTTTTCAATACTTTCTGTTTTTTTTTCAATCGCCTCAATTACAATTTTTTTTTTATCGCTTTCTTCTGGAAAAGCCTGCAACTGACAGAGCCGAATCAGCAATAACTCAATGGCAAACCTCTTATTTTTACTGTACCGGTAACTCAAATCCGTTTCATTCGTCAATTCCATAGCTTTGTACAAGAAAAAGGTTTCACAGCGACGCGCCAATTCAAGATATTTCTCCTTGACAGCATCGCCCACTTCAAAGAGCACAATGGTCTGCGGATCTTTGCAAACCAATAAATCCCTGAAGAACAAAGCCATACCGCTGATAATATGTTGTCCATCAAAACCTTTGCTCAAAATTTCATTTAAAAGCAGCAGGCACAGGGTAACATTATTTTGCAAAACAGCATCCGTAATGCGGAAATAATAATCGTAATCCAAAACATTCAGATTTTCGATAACCGTCTTGTAAGTTACGTTTCCTTGCGAAAAACTGACTACCTGATCGAAGATCGACAAGGCGTCACGCATTCCGCCATCGGCTTTTTGTGCGATGATATTCAGCGCTTCCCGTTCGTAACTGATATTTTCCTGTTTAGCAACATATTCTAAGTATTCTACAATATCATTGATACTGATTCGACTAAAATCATAAATTTGACAACGGGAAAGAATGGTCGGCAGAATCTTATGTTTTTCGGTAGTTGCCAGAATGAAAACAGCATGATGAGGCGGCTCTTCCAAAGTCTTCAAAAAAGCGTTGAAAGCAGACTGCGTAAGCATGTGTACTTCATCGATAATATACACTTTATATTTTCCCAGTTGAGGCATAATGCGCACCTGTTCGGTTAGCGCACGAATATCATCGACCGAATTGTTCGACGCAGCATCCAATTCGTGAATATTCAACGAACGATTTTCATTGAATGAGCGGCAAGATTCACATTCATTGCAGGCTTCGCCTTCCGGCGTTGAATGTAAGCAGTTGATTGTCTTGGCAAAAATGCGCGCACAAGTAGTCTTCCCCACCCCACGCGGACCACAAAATAAATAAGCGTGAGCCCGTTTATTATTGATAATCGCATTTTTAAGAGTAGTAGTTAATGATTTTTGACCGACTACCGACTGAAAAGTAGAAGGACGATACTTTCTCGCCGAAACAACATAATTATCCATCTTTAATCAAAAGAATTTTAATACAAAATTAGATGAAATTTTCGAGAATCTCAAACGTGTACAATGAAAAAGTTTTTTTTATAACGCCTTTTCCTTTACCAAATATTCCGCAATCTGCACAGCATTAAGCGCCGCACCTTTTTTAATTTGATCGCTCACGCACCAAAAAGAAAGTCCGTTCGGATTGGAAATATCCTTGCGAATGCGCCCTACATAAACAGGGTCATGCGAAGCGACGAAAAGCGGCATCGGATATAGTTTTTCAGCTGGTTTATCCTGAACGACAATACCTTCTGTTTTTTCAAACGCAGCGGTTGCTTCCTCAACAGAAATCGGTTGTTCGGTTTCAATCCAAACCGCTTCGGAATGGGCACGCAAAGCCGGAACACGTACACAGGTCGCACTGACATCTACCGTAGAATGCATGATTTTCCGTGTTTCGTTGTGCATTTTCATTTCTTCCTTCGTGTAACCGTTATCCAAAAAAACATCAATATGAGGAATCACGTTGAAAGCCAACTGATAAGCAAATTTTTCAATCGTCGGTTTTTCTCCGGCAACAATTTGTTCGTGTTGCTCGATTAATTCGGTCATGGCGGCCGCACCTGCGCCCGAAGCCGATTGGTAAGTCGCCACATGAATCCGTTTAATCGGAGAAATATCATTCAAAGGTTTCAAAGCCACTACCATTTGAATGGTAGAACAATTGGGATTTGCAATAATTCCGCGAGGACGAACTTTTGCATCTTCCGCATTGACCTCGGGAACTACCAAAGGTACATCTTCGTCCATGCGAAAAGCACTTGAATTATCAATCATCACTGCACCGTATTTAGTTATTGTTTCCGCATATTCTTTCGATGTTCCCGCTCCCGCAGAGGTAAAGGCAATACCCACACCCTTAAAATCATCATTGTGTTTCAATTCTTTAACCACGTATTTTTTGCCTCGAAATTCATACTCGTTTCCCGCACTTCGTGGAGACCCGAAAAGCACTAACTCGTCCATAGGGAAATTTCTTTCGGCCAAGACACGCAAAAATTCTTGTCCGACTGCACCGCTTACGCCAATAATTGCTACTTTCATTTTTATAATTTTTTTAAAAAATAATCGACTTTTTTTGTTTATTTAAAAATAACCATTTATATTTGCACCGTAATTCAAATAACTTTTATTTGGATTGCAAAATTAATCAAAAATTCTTAACCAAAGCAGGTTTTATTATGAACAAATTAATTTTTATCGTACTATTTTTCTTGGCACCGTTTGTGTGCTTTTCCCAATTATCGGAAAACTTTAGTGATGGCCTGTCTAATAAATGGTCAGGTGACGTAAACAAATTCATTGTAAATGAATCCCTTCAGTTGCAGTTAAACGCTTCCGGCGCCGAATCTCCGGCCCAGTTAAGGACTTCTTCAACCATGTTGGCGAATACTTCTTGGGAATGGTGGATGAAATTGGATTTTAATCCGACTGCATCCAACTATGCCAGAGTATTTTTATGCAGTGACGAAAACGACTTAACCGGAGAACTGAACGGGCTTTTCGTCCGGGTTGGTTATACGGGAAAAAATGTTTGTTTGGTTCAATCTCAAAAAGGGAAAAACAACAAAACTCTGATTGAAGGAACCGCCAGACGTTTGGACAACGCGTCTGTTTCACTCCGGTTAAAAGCCACATTGGATAATGCCGGAAATTTCTATTTGTATTCAAAGTTAGATGGCGAATCCGATTATGTGCTCGAAGGAAATTGCAAGATTTCAGAAGTGTTTGAGAACAAGTATTTTGGAATAGCTTGCTATTTTACTTCTACACGCAGTAAATTGTTTTATTTCGACGATTTTCTGGTGCGTGAATTAGGTGATGACAATCCGGATCCGGATGATAATACGCCTCGCGAAGGAGATGTTGTTATCAGTGAAATCATGTTTAATCCGCCGACAGGAAGCGAGGAATACGTTGAAATTTACAATAATTCCGACAAAACAATTGACTTACAGTTTTTGAGTTTTACCACTCGGAGACCTTCCGACGGTTCGTTAAACAAACTTTATCCGTTGGCAGAAAAGGAGACCCTGTTTTATCCGGGTGAATATCTCGTAGTTACTAAAAGTAAAGATTTGGTTTGCCAGTTTTTCGACTGTCGTCCAGAATCATTTTTTGCTGAATTGGCCATAATGCCTGCTTTGGCGAATACATCCGGCTGCGCTGTTTTTGTGAACAACAAAACGAATGTGGTGGTCGATGAATTTGCTTATCACGAGAATATGCATACGGCAGGGATCAGTAACAAAAGAGGTATTTCTTTGGAACGTTCCGATTTTAACCGGCCTACAAATGATGCAGGTAATTGGCATTCAGCTTCGGCCGACAGTGGTTTTGGAACGCCCGGTTATCAAAATTCTCAGCAAACGGGTCAAAACGCAATCGAAGATATAAGCGTTATCTATCCCGAATTTAGTACAGACAGCTATTTTGTTCATTATCGCTTGGATAAACCCGGATACCGTTGTCGGGCATTTGTTTACGATGCCATGGGAAGACGGGTGAATATCATCGCTAACAATGAATTACTGGGAACGGAAGGTAAATTGCTTTGGAACGGGAAAGGAAGTTCGAGCCAGTCGCTTGTTGCCGGAATTTACATTATTTACGTGGAAGTCTACAATATGGATGGAAATGTGAAGAAATTCCGTAAGCCGGTGGTTGTGAAGTAATGGTGTATGTAACGGTTTCACTTTGAGTGAAACCGTTATTTAATTGTAATAAAGATGCAAAAAAATTGGAGAAAAAGCGTATCTTTGCAGAATAAGCTATCAATAAATTATCGTATAAAAATATAGAACGGAATGCAGAAAGAAATCGTTGAGACTCCTTTGATGAAACAATATTTAGAGATAAAATCCAAGCATCCCGATGCCATTTTATTGTTTCGTGTAGGAGACTTTTATGAAACTTTTTCGGAAGATGCCATCACTAGTTCCGAGATTCTTGGAATTACACTGACACGCAGAGCGAACGGTGCAGCTCAATTTGTAGAATTAGCCGGATTTCCTCATCATGCTTTGGATACTTATTTACCTAAATTGGTGAGAGCCGGAAAACGAGTTGCCATTTGTGATCAATTGGAAGATCCTAAATTGACCAAAAAATTAGTCAAAAGAGGTATTACCGAACTGGTTACTCCCGGTGTTTCTATAAACGATCATATATTGAATTTCAAAGAAAATAATTTTCTTGCTGCTATCCATTTTAATAAAAGTATTTGTGGAGTCGCCTTTTTCGACTTTTCTACCGGAGAGTTTTTAACGGCGGAAGGCACCATTGATTATATTGACAAACTGATTAACAACTTTGCTCCTAAAGAAGTGTTGTTGGATAGAAACAAACGCAAGCAATTCAATGAAGCGTTCGGAAACAAATTGGTGACCTTTGAAATGGATGATTGGATTTTCACGGAAGATACAGCCAATACGCGATTGCTGAAACAGTTTGAAACTCAAAACCTGAAAGGTTTTGGTATCCAACAATTAAGAAATGGAATTGTTGCTGCCGGAGCAATCTTGTATTATCTTGATCTGACTCAACATACACAGATTGGGCATATCACGTCCATTTCCCGGATTGAAGAAGATCGTTATGTGCGTTTAGATCGGTTTACAGTTCGCAGCCTCGAGCTTTTAGAGCCAATGAATGAAGGAGGAAAATCGCTTCTGGATGTTCTTGACCGAACTATTACCCCGATGGGTGCACGTTTGTTAAAACGTTGGATCGTCTTTCCTTTGAGAGAGGTTAAACAAATTGAAAATCGCCTTTCAGTTGTCGAATATTTTTTCAGGGAGCCCGAATTGAAAGAAATTCTGGAAAAGCAATTTGCCTTAATCGGCGATTTGGAAAGAATTATTTCTAAAGTCGCCGTAGGGAGAGTTAATCCAAGGGAAGTTATACAACTAAAAGTCGCTTTGAAAGCCATTGAACCGGTTAAACAAATTTGTTTGGATTCCAATAATTATAGTCTTCAAAAAATTGGCGAACAGTTGAATCTTTGCGAATTAATCCGTGATAAAATAGCTCGGGAAATAGCACCCGACCCCCCGGTTTTGTTGAATAGAGGAAATGTCATTGCCAAAGGTATTAATGAAGAACTCGATCAATTGCGTGAAATTGCCTATTCGGGGAAAGATTATTTGTTACAAATTCAACAACGAGAAAGTGAAGAAACCGGAATCCCTTCCCTGAAAGTAAGNTACAACAATGTTTTCGGTTATTATATTGAAGTCCGCAATACACATAAAGACAAAGTNCCTNCTGATTGGATACGGAAACAAACGTTGACGCAAGCTGAGAGATATGTTACGGAAGAACTGAAANTTTANGAAGAAAAAATTTTAGGCGCCGAGGATAAAATCGTTACATTGGAAACGAAACTTTTTAATGAATTAATATCAGAATTATTAGAGTATATTACTCCGATCAAGGCAAATGCCGGTCTGATTGCCAAAGTCGATTGCTTGTTATCCATGGCAAAGATAGCGCAACGAAACAAGTACATTCGACCACAAATTAATGAGGAAAACGCTTTGGATATTAAAGCCGGACGTCATCCGGTTATTGAAATGCAACTGCCTTCGGATGAACCGTATATTCCTAACGATGTTTATTTGGACGATAAAAAACAACAAATCATTATCATCACAGGTCCGAACATGGCNGGGAAATCGGCTTTGTTACGGCAAACTGCCTTGATTACCTTGATGGCCCAAATTGGTTCATTTGTTCCNGCCGAATCGGCAATAATCGGACTTGTTGATAAAATCTTTACTCGCGTAGGCGCCAGTGATAATATTTCTCTTGGAGAATCTACTTTTATGGTAGAGATGAATGAGGCGGCCGACATTTTAAATAATCTTTCTCCGAAAAGTTTGATTCTTTTCGATGAATTAGGCCGCGGCACTTCCACTTATGATGGAATTTCCATTGCTTGGGCTATTGTTGAATATATTCACGAACATCCGAAAGGAGCAGCTAAAACGCTTTTTGCCACCCATTATCATGAGTTGAATGAAATGGAAAAATCGTTCAGACGAATTAAGAATTACAACGTTTCTGTTAAGGAAGAAGGAAATCGGGTCATTTTTCTGCGAAAATTAGTGCGAGGCGGAAGCGAACACAGTTTTGGCATTCATGTGGCGAAAATGGCAGGAATGCCTCAAAGTACCGTAAAACGTGCAAATGAAATCCTAGCTCAGTTGGAAACGGACAATCGCAAATCGGGTATTGCCAAACCAATGAAAAACCTATCTTCTGAAAGAGAAGGTTATCAATTGAGTTTCTTCCAGTTAGACGATCCTGTGCTTTCACAAGTTCGGGACGAAATAAATAATTTGGATGTAAACAATTTAACTCCGATAGAAGCGTTAAATAAATTGAACGATATTAAACGGATTGTGAGAGGAAAATAATTGAAAATCTTGATTTCTTCGGTTCAAAAATTAGAGCAAAAAATTAAAAAATATCGTTAATAAAAAACTGATAATCAATAAATTAACATAGAAACAAGTCTGTTAGTAACAACTATAGGACTAACAGACTTGTTACATTCTAAAATTATAATTACCTTTGCTATGCAAACAAATAAAATTTACATGGAAAATCCGTTCATATACGGTGTAGCAACTTTTGGTAAATGGTTTACCGACAGAGAAGAAGATGCAAAACGCTTATTAATGAATTTTACTCATGGCATTAATACGATTATCATATCCCCCCGCCGTTGGGGGAAGACTTCTTTGGTTTTGAAAGTTGCCAATCAATTAAACAATAAGAATTTAAAAATCGTTACTTTAGACGTTTTTTCTTGCCGATCGGCAGACGAATTTTATCGTGCTTTTGCAACCGCAATTATCAAGCAGACGACAAGCAAGTGGGAAGAATGGTCGGAAAATGCACGCAAATTTTTATCTGGTTTGACGCCCAAAATCAGCTTTGGAAGCGATCCAATAAATGATTTCAGCATTTCGTTTGATCTATCTAATAAACGTATACTGGATGAAGAAGTTCTGAACCTTCCTCTGAAAATTGCCCGAGAAAAAGGAATCCGGATTGTTGTATGTATCGACGAATTTCAACAAGTAGCGGAATTTGACGATTCTATCACTTTTCAGAAAAAACTGAGGAGTTACTGGCAATTACAAGCACAGTGCGTATCCTATTGTTTGTACGGAAGTAAAAAACACATGATGAAAAAACTTTTTTCTAAACAGAGTATGCCTTTTTACAAATTTGGCGATATAATCTTTCTGCAAAAAATAGGTCCGGAATATTGGGTTCCGTTTATTCAGCAACGTTTTGAGGAAACGGGCAAATCCATTTCTCAAAATTTGGCATTACAAATTTGTGAAACAGTTGAAAATCATTCGTCCTACGTGCAGCAATTTGCGTGGTTGATTTGGATACATACCCAACAAGAAACTACTCTTGTCGATTTTAACGACGCATACAAGGATTTGTTAAATCAAAATACTCCTCTTTATTATGGCTACATGGAAGGACTTACTTCGCTGCAAATCAATTTTTTACGAGCAGTTGCCGACGGGGTAGAAGACCAATTTTCACGCAAAGAAACCCTTTTCATCTATAATTTAGGTACCTCAGCAAATATATCGCGTTTGAAAAAATCGTTGGAACAAAAAGAGTTGATTGATATAACTGAAAAAAGGGTTACATTCAATGATCCGGTCTTCCGAATATGGTTTAAAAAGGAAATTTTATGACGGAAACAACATTAAAACAAAAAACCGCAAAAGGACTTTTTTGGGGAGGATTTAGTAATATATTTCAGCAACTGATTGTCTTTGGATTCGGCATTTATTTTGCAAGAATCTTAACCAATGCGGATTATGGTTTAGTAGGAATGTTGGCTATCTTTACCGGAATCGCTTCAACTATTGTCAATAGTGGTTTTTCAGTTGCCTTGATTAATAAACAAGACGCCACAGATAAAGATTACAATGCTGTCTTTTGGTTTACTTTTTTCGTAGGATTATTCCTATATATTGTACTTTTTTTCTGTGCACCTTTAATTGCACATTTTTATCGCCAGCCTGTGTTAGTTGATTTATCGCGAGTCTTATTTATCAGTTTCTTCATTGGAGGGATAGGAATAGTATCTTCTTCTATTGTGGTTAAACAAATGATGACCAAACAAATGGCAATTGTAGATATTGTTTCATTATTGACCGCAGCATTGATAACTCTTCTCATGGTTTTGAACGGTTATACTTACTGGGCACTTGCTATACAAAGTGTACTTCATATTTCTTTAGGATCTCTATTACGATTTATAGTTTCTCCTTGGAAACCTTCTTTCTCTTTCGATTTTTCTCCTTTAAAATCTATGCTGACGTTCAGTATCAAAATATTCCTGACAAGTATTATATTACAAATTAATGCCAATATTTTTTCTACCCTATTGGGCAGGTTTTATACAAAATCAGACGTGGGGAACTATGTACAAGGACAAAAATGGATGAGTATGGGACAATCTTTTATAAATGGAATGGTTGCTTATGTAACACAACCGGTATTAGCTCAAGTAAATGAAGATAAAGAACGACAGGTAAATATATTGAGGAAGTTAATTCGGTTCTGTGCATTTGTTTCATTCCCCCTGATGTTGGGCATGGCTTTCATTGGGAGAGAATTTATCATCATTGCAGTTACGGAAAGATGGTTACCTGCTTTACCTTATTTACAGTTATTCTGTATTTGGGGAGCCATTGCATTTTTATCTACTATTTTGACAAATTTGATTTACACACAAGGAAAATCGGGTATCTATCTAAGAGTAACCATAATTACTGGTGTTCTACAATTATTGGCAATTATAAGTTTATTTTCTTTCGGAATATTTCCAATGGTAATCGGATATATAGCGATGAATTACATTGGTATTTTATTTTGGCAACATTATGCGAACAAATTAATCGGATTACGACTGAAAGATATTTTAAAAGACATTTTACCTTACTTGGGAATTACACTTCTTTGCTTTGGTATAACTTGGTTAATAACAAGGAATATTCAAAATATATATTTATTGCTAACTTCAAAAATTCTTATTTCAACTATATTTTATATCTTTGCAATGAAAATAAGCAATTCTGTGATGTTTAAGGAGAGTATGGAGTTTTTGATACAGAGAATTAAAAAACGATAATTATGTTGGTTAAATTGTATAGGAAATACATACCTCCAAAAATCC
>JGI24702J35022_10001385_pt1 | contig 15076 bp, 12 predicted proteins | sample TergutTh196P4_FD_35022 | JGI IMG/M metagenome (IMG submission 35022)
ATAAAGGCGGAAAAAGTAAAGGTCAATGAAGCTAATGGGATTATCAATCTCATTCCGATTTTGGATTCTCAGAAAGACTGCCCCCTGCGCGGGCTTGCCGCCGACAGCAACCTCACTGTGGACAGTTTTCTTGCTATGACCCATGAGAGAAGGAGATGGCGCAGTGAGTAAAACATTTGTTTTAGACGCTTGCGCATTGATCGCAATTTTAAAGAATGAGGACGGTGCTGACAAGGTTGCTGCCGCCTACAAACAGGCGGAATCCGGCGAAGCAGAAATCATTATGAACAGGGTGAATCTTCTTGAAGTTTTTTACGGTTTTTATCACGACAAGGGGAAAGAATACGCAGAAAAAATCATGGACGGCATCAGCCAGTCTATTATTTCAATAACTGAGTTTGACGAGATGCTTTTCCCGGAAGCGGGGCGCCTAGAAGCATCGTATAAAATATCGCTTGCGGATTCCATCGTATTATCGTAGGCGTTAGCCGTAGGCGGTGAGCTTTTGACTGCTGACCATCACGAGTTTGATGCGATTGAAGGTAATGAGCCTATCGTTTTTCACTGGATTCAGTGAAGCTTTGGGTGACTGGTGGGTTAGGGTCGATAGCAACATTTTCCGTTTGAATGATGGCTGTGTCTTAATTAATATTTTCGAAGATGTGGTGGGGAAATGGAACTCATTACACGAAAAGGCAAATCAGATGAATTAACCATTGTCTTTGATTTGCTGTATAATGCCGCAATCTGGCTGAAAAATGAAAAAGTAGATTATTGGCAAAACTGGCTTGCTCCTTCTGAACATCATCTTAATTGGATAAAGGAAGGTCTTGATAAGGGGGAGTTTTATTTTGTTTATAGCAATGAAGATATTATAGTCGGCATGTATAGACTTCAATATTCTGATGAAATGTTTTGGGGTAAAAGAAACGACAAAGCGGGATATATTCATTCTTTTACTACGAATCGTGAATACAAGGGCAAGAAAATTGGCTTCCGCATACTCGAAAGCATTGAAAAAGGATTACTTGAAACAGGTTCTGATTATTTAAGGCTTGATTGTTCACCTGATATAAAAAGACTTTGTAAGTATTATGAAGATTACGGATTTGAGCCAAGAGAAACTGTTATTGTTCATGGTGAAACACTAAGGCTTTATGAAAAGAAAATGGCTATTAATACCGAGTAAGCAGAACGCCGGGGACAGTTCGCGATTTTTCTGCGTATTAATTAACGAGATTTTCTGAAGTGTAGTGTTCGGGTAGTTTTCTTCTCTGCGTAAGTGGACATCAAGCCGTGAGTGTTGCGGTATTTATATATTGTCTGTCTTTGAAAGGTAGTAGTAATGAAGATTGTCGTTTTTCACGGTAGTCCCATTAAAGGGAATACCTACCGCGCTACAAAAATTTTTATGGACGAATTGTCACAGTTTGGAGATGTTCTCTATACTGAATTTACTATGCCTAAAGACTTACCTGCATTTTGCATTGGGTGTAAACTTTGTCTCTCTGGTTTGATTGATAAGTGTCAAAATGCGCAGTATGTCACTCCAATTTTAGATGAGATTACCAATGCTGACGCACTGATTTTTGCCTCACCACATTACGGAGCTTGCAGTATGCCGGGGTCAATAAAGAATCTGTTTGACCATCTGGATTTTTTAGTATTACCCGTGTCTCCCAGAGAAGAAATCTTTAGTAAAAAGGCTTTCATAATTACTACAGGTTCAGGCTCAACAGCGGCAATTAAGCCCATCAAAAGAGTTCTAAAACACTGGGGTATTAACCGTGTATCTTCGCTTGGTATCAGAATGTTTACAGATAAATGGGATAAAATGTCAGAAGCAAAACAGTCTCGATGTGAAAAATCACTACGCCAGTCTGCAAAAAAATTCTACATGGTTAAAAAAGGACGTCCGTACCTTTCAACTGTCTTTTTTTATCATATGTCAAAGCTTATATTGAAAAAATATGTAGGTGAGGGCAAGCATCCCTATGAATTATGGAAAGAAAAAGGATATTTCAAAAAGCGTCCGTTTTGATATTCGTGCAGAAACTAAGCAATTTCCCGTTTCCTGACTACGGTGAATACACTAGCGATTAGTCAGACTATCTGCTTTATCTGCTTTACGCTACGACTTCGAGCCAAATTGACCCGAAGCGAAAACAACGAGCATGTCAACGAGTCGACATTCTCGTTGTTTGCCATTTTCCCTTGCAATTACATGGTTTTCCCGGTATACACAAACCCAAAATATTATTGATTTTTACTTACAACTATTTAGGTATGTCCTGCTTCATCCCTTGCGATTTAGGACGGTGTCCTAAAGGAAGCAAGGCATGATACTCATGGCGGGCGGCGGCGTCAATATAACGGCGTCAAGCCCGATATTCAGTCTGTTCCAGTACGCTCTCGCGGATGAAATGGCAGGTGTATTTGCGCCCTGTGTTCAGGTATTGAACGTCTTTGCGGTACTCGGAACAGGAGTATGAGCCTTCAAGCCGCGATTGCGTCCTGTCCTTGGTCCAGACTGTGCGGGCGAGGAAATACAGCTTGCTCCCGCAATCGGAACAGTAGGCAGTCCCAGAGAATAACCCCGGATCGCGTGGCGCGGGGAGCGGCGCTTGTGTTCCCGCATTTTCCTCACGATTCCCCATGTCTCAGCGTCGATTATCGGCGGGTGCGTACCCTCAAGCACAAGCTGGTTTTCCGGCGGGTTTGGACGAACCTTGTTGTCCTTGTAAGACTTGGTATAAGTCTTGAAGTTGACGGTCACGCCCAAATACTCAGGAGCGTCGAGAATCTTGTGAACGGTTGGTCTATATCATCAAACCGCTCCCTATATAAAGTTCAATGTTGTGGTCGTATCAGCCTTTTCCCAAGTTGGGAAAAGCTCAGGAAGTCATGTTATCTGAAGTATTCCGGCGTTTTTTTTGCCATGATGAATTGCCTGACATCATCAATGTTAGACGTCACCCGGCAGTTCGGGAGGGCTTCAAGCACCCTCGTCCGGTAGTTGCCGACCAGTCCTGTGCGGCAGTCGAGTATCGCCACCACACCGGTGTCCGACTCGGAGCGGATAAGGCGGCCAAATCCCTGTTTCAGCTTAATTAGCATCTCCGGGACAATCACGCGCGCCTTGTATTCGTCCATGCCGCTGTATAATGTCTGTTCATAATCGCTGATGGGGTCAGGCACTGCAAATGGCAGCTTGACGATGATGAGCATGGAGAGCGCGTCGCCGGGGATGTCGATGCCCTCCCACAGAGCGCCGCTTGCGAATCTGATTCGTTCTATACTTTTGGCAAAGTGGTCGGGTAGGCACACTCCAATAAACACAACAATGCCGCCTGATTCTGTTCAGGCGGCATTGTTGTGTTTATTGACAGTCCAAGTTCGATCCTTCAAGCGCTATTTGCACACCTTACTCCATAGCCTCCAAGAACCTCATCATCATCGCAGCTACTTCTGCGCGGGTGGCTTCGCCCTGCGGTTTCATGCCGCCGTCCGGGTAGCCGCCGATGATTCCAGCCCTAAAGAACCGTTCTATCGCTTCTTTTGCGTAATTGGCTATGTCCGCGTCGTCGATGAATTCTGAGTTGCTCCGTGCCGAGGGCAAGCTTATCCCTAAGAGGTCGGCGTAACGCGCGAGGATCACCGCCAAGTCCTGACGTGTTATAGGCGCGTTGGGGTCGTACAGCCCACCGCCTACGCCGGAAACAATACCATTTGCCGCCGCCCATTTCACGGCGTCGGTGTACCATGTTCCGTCCTCCACATCTCCGAATGGGTTGTCGAGGTCAGACACGTCGGGGCTTCCCGCCATGCGGTAGAGTACGGTCACTGTCATGCTCCGCGTGGCGGCGGCGTTGGGGGAGAACATCATCGGGGCTGCGCTTGCGCCGTTCATCAGTCCGTGGGAGTAGGCGAACAACACGGCGTTGTAGTACCAATCGCTGTTCCTTACATCGCCATACGGGTTGTCAATGTCGATGAAATAGCCGAGTGGCGTGTCCATGTCGAGGATAATAACCGCGTCCTCCGGCATGTTGAACGTGTTGCCGAAGCTGTCGGTAATCGTGCCGCCGCCGCTTCCCGATGGGAAGCTGATTTTGCCGCCGCCGTCTATGACTGTTCCCGGTGGTACGTTTATCGTAGCGCCGCCGTTGCCATTGCCGCCACTTGGCGTATTTATCGCGCCGCCGCTGTCAGGCGGGAACGTGATCGTGCCGTCGTCTGCAATGTTCGTTCCCGGAGGGGCTTCTATCTCGTTGCCGCCCGGCGTAGTAATCGTGCCGCCGCCCGGTAGGGTGGTTGAGCCGTCGTCGTTGTCAACGTAGTCTTGGCCTTCGGGGGTGTCTACCGTAGAGCCGCCCGGCAAGTCTTTTGCGCTGGTGTCGTCCGGCGGGTTTGTCGGCGGGTTGGATGGCGGGGTGTAACTACCGCCGTCGTTGTTATTGCCGCCGCCGCTGCTGGTATAAGTGGTAACTGTAACCGTACAGGAAGCTGTGAAGCTGCCATCCGTTGTGGTCACGGTGATTGTCGCCGTGCCGTTGCTGACCGCGCTTACGTTTCCGCTCTGGTCTACCGTAGCGACTGCTGTGTTGCTGCTCGACCATGTAACAGCTTTATCCGTGGCGTCTGTTGGCGAAACTGTCGCGGTAAGCGTTCCAGTGCGGGGGCTGGTGTTGCTATACAATGAAAGGCTGCTCCTGTTCAGGCTAACCCCGGTTACAGATATGGTCGTAATCGGCGCGGCACTTACTGCAATACTAAAGTCCTTAGTGTAATCCGTACCGATTGCCGTGCCGTCTGCGATAGTCGCCCTGACGGTGACTGTTCCCGCCGCCGTAGCGGTTAAGGTGTTGCCGCTTATCGTCGCGCCTGTCGCTCCCGCCCTGACAATGCTCCATGCTATCGTTTGGTTTGTCGCGTTTGAAGGGGCTACAGTACCCGAAAGGACGAGGGAAGCGCCCGCTGTTTTCGTCGTGGGTACGCCTGTTATGTCCGTTACGGCGACAAACGAGGGTATATCCTGCGTCACCGTCACAGTTGCCGAGCCGAACACGGTTGTATATCCGGCAAGGGTTGAGTTTGCCTTTACTGTAAGCGTCGTTGCTGTTTCAGTCGCGGAAATCGTCAATGCGCCGCCGCTGAGATCCATACCGCCTGATGAACCCGCGTTCAAATGTACGCCTAGGTTAGGCACACCCGTGTCCATCGCTTCGCTGAACGTGATTACCACGTTACCGCTCAAAGCTGTGCCCGTGCCGCTAGGTGTGACCGATACTACCGTTGGCAGGGTGGTGTCACCGCCCACAACCCCAATCCGCACCCACTTCGCGTTCAACCATTCAGCGTCACTGTATCCCGCTCCTTCTGTTCCCATGTTAAACGGTTCGGTTTCGAGGGGGGTTCCCGATGCGTCTTTGCTCCACTCCGCAACTTCCAAGCCGGAACCAATCAGCGGTTGCGGGTTACATATTTGCGAATCGCCGCTGCTTACCGTTACGGGACCGTTGATGTAGATTTGGCCGCCCTGGCCGTTGGTGTTAATGGCGGCTATGTTTGCGGCACTGATTTTGCCGATCGTGCCGCCTAATATGACATCGCCGCTCAGTGAACCTGGATCAAAGTCATTTTTATTGGTTCCAATGGCGTAGCCGGCGCCGGTCGCCTGTATATCGCCGACCTTACCGCTTATCACAACGTCCCCGCCCCCATTCGCATGAATACCGTCTTCGCCGCGCGCGATGATGTCCCCGACCATGCCGGCGATAGTTATGCTGCCGGTATCCGAGTATATGCCGACACTTGCGTCAATATTGCCGACCTCGGCGCCCGCGCTGACGGTGACGTTGCCGTTCGCGCTTAGTCCGGTTCCGACGGGTCTGTTTTGGCTGTCGATACCGTTTGCTGTTATATTGCCGATTGTGCCCTTAATCGTGAGTGTGCCGGGGTAGGACGGGCGGCCCTCGGCGACAAGGGACTCGCTGGCGCTGACTGCGCTGCCGGTCGAAGTAATGTCGCCGATTGTACCCTCGATTGTGAGATTACCCTTACAAACAATGGCGTCTTCGATGTAGCCGGCTTCCACATAATTGTGCTTAATGATAACCTCGCCCATGCCGATAATCGTTGCGTCGCCTACAATGAATATCGCGTTGGCGGAGGTGACGTCGATAAGCACATCTTTGAGGGTGAGGGTTTTCGCTGACACATCCCACGCCCAGCCGAGGGTTTAGAGGTCACCGGGGCCGATGTCGCTTACGCCTTCACCGAAGGACAAACCTTCAGTGACAGTATGCGCCGTCGCCGCATACGCCGGAACCGCCGCAATCGGAAGCAGGGTCAGCACCATCGCCGCTGTCAGTAGCCATGAAAGGGCTTTCTTCCCGCAATTCGCAATAATAGCACTGCTCGCTCCCGCTCCCATTGCTACTTTGCTCATTGGGTTGCCGCCTCGCTTCGTCGGCGGCTTGCCATCCATGGCGCCTTCCGACATTAGGGCATCCGTTCAAGCGCCGATGCAATGCAAGCTATCGCCTTGTCCTCGTGGGAGAGCGCGGCGTTCGCCGCCGCAAGGTATATGTCCGAGTATATCACGCCAAGCAGGTTCGGTTTTTTTGAAGCCGTTTCACGCGCCGCTTCCGCTTCCATGACAAACTCCGCGCCGTAGCCGTGTCCGTCGGTCAGTTCGCAGTAAACGGGCATACCCTCCCGCATATGTTCCAGTTCCTCTGCAAGTTTGCCGCTTTCACGGTGGAACATGAGCAGGAAATATAATTTATAAAGTCGTGGATTTTATCTTTATACTTTTTTGCAAAATTGAACGAGTCTACCTCCTTTTCCTCATCACTACTGTTCAGTTTATTATAAAGAACATGATCTAAGTTACACGACATGTAGAACGCTTTGTATGGAGTATCCCATATTACTTTGCGAGCGCTAAGCACGTTAATATTAGAGCGTTTTTGCTGGTTGCGTTGCTCGATTTTTTGTTTATCACTGGTACGGATATCAGTTGTCGAATACATTAGTCTACCAGCTTCCTGATCTTCAACTACATTTTCATTTGGAATGTATGCGCCATCCATATCTATGATGTGGATGATTTCTTTAAAATCTGCCTTTTTATAATGATTTGTTGCAGCATATTGCCGAATTACGTTGCCGACTTTAGAAAGAATTGTGGACACAGTAACACCTCTTTCCGTCGTAATATCACAATGCATGATATGGACATAAACTGTATTGCTACTATATATCCGATTAAGGATTACACCAAGCGCTTCTTCGTCAGACGGGCCTTCAACAATAATAAAAACAATCTTTTTACGAGCCACTCAACTCACCAGCCTCTCTAAATGCAAGGGCAATTTCATAGTTGTTTGTCGGCTCATATACAGTTTCGCTTTGTTCGCCGAGGACAATATCACGGTAATAGAAATCACGCAGATTATTATTTGTTTTTACGTTGTTCAAGCGGATAAATCTATTTTCTTGGTTGGTAGTTGTGAAAGCGACAAAGCCACGATCAAGAGTTTCCAGCGGTCGCAGATTGTGGGATGTGAAAATTAATTGTCCCTTGCCCTTTTCGGAAATGATTCGTAAAATCTCGCCAAGCAGATACTCAAATACACCGGAATCCAATTCGTCAACGGCAACTGTGATAGAGGCTTTATTATAAATAACAATTAACAATTGCAAAATAGAAATGATTTTTTTGATACCCTCCGATTCATATTGTAAAGGGATTTCCTTGCTGTTTTTTTGAGACATTAACTGAATCTTATAGCTGGTATTCCCATTCGCTAAAATCTCAGCGCCCAAGTCCCTGACACTAATCGTTAAGCCCGGAACAAGCCGAGTCAGAACAATATTCATATTACTTGCAACCTTTTTGACAATATCAAATGCATCTTGTGGGATTAAGGACGAGCCGTTTAGCTTTATCATCAAACTACCGGTAGAAGATTTCCCATTCTCTTCATATCTAAAAGCTAATGGTAAAGCATTCATTGTAATTAAGCCTGAATTTGCTGTGTTGATTATGAACAACTCATATGCCCCAAACCAAAAGAGCCTTTCGAACAAAGACAAAAGATATTCTTCTTTACAGTTTTTTCGCATTGAGTTAAGTAACTCTTTGGAAAACACAAAGGATCTCGAAGTCTCAGCCGTGTATTTTTTTGCCACAAGCAAATTGGTTTCAGTAGTCTTATCCTTTCCTACAAGCGCCCTATATTTGGTCGCCGGCCCAAAAACCTCTTTTGTACGTGTATCAACAATCGGTTGAAGCTTTACCTTAGCATCAGCGTTCGAATAGGAATAGGAAAGAACTTCATTAAAGATAGTCGCTTTATACTTTTCGGTATTATCGTCAACATAGTCTGTGTTATGAATAGATTCATCAATATCCTTACGAATATTGACTTCATAGAAAACAGTATATTCTCGTTCCGGATCGTTGGTTTTTACTTTGAGTTCATACTTTATGGCGGCATGATTGGCATCAACGTTAATATAGTCCGCAAATCGTGCGGGAATAGGTTGCATCGTTGATGCAAACTTTAAAAGAGATATAGCATCTATTAGTGCGGTTTTTCCTGAACCGTTTTGACCGTATAGCCCTAAAATACTGGAACTATAGGGCTTTCTCGTGTTTCTAAAATTTAGATAACCTGATTTTACATTTTTAAAGTTTTTAATCGCGATGCTTTCAATACGAACGATTGAGTTTTTCATTATTCAACTCCTCCATACTAGGAGCTTGGGACAAAAGTCCCAAGCTCCTAGAGTACGATATTAGAAGCATACTATAAGACTCCCTTAAAGTCAAGAGAAACATGATAAATGATACATAATGTTTCAAAAATCTATTATGCATCGAATGCATTGCCTTTCAACTTCCTCTTTTCTTTTTTATTACAACGCCAACCATACAAACTGTGCATAGCATAATACTCCTTTCCTCTTTTCTTTTTTATTACAACGCCAACCATACAAACTGTGCATCGCATAATACTCCTTTCCTCTTTCGCTATAAGAAGTTCCCAAACGTATAGCGTAAACTGCCCGCCGATAGCGTGTTATCGTTCTGGCGGGCAGTATTACAGGCAAAATTCCGCCTGATCGCCGAATTGAATTCAGTTTGAGCTATTAGTCCTAAAGCAAACTCCTTTTCTTAGCAGATTGTCGATATAGGTGTGCTTGACTTCAATGTCAGAAAGCACGACACCATCAACTGAGCATACCGTATGCGAAGATGCACTCAGATTACCTCGGTTTTCTTCCAGAAACTCCAATATGGCAGAAAACAACTCGTTAAAAAGCAATTCGCAATATATTTTTTGAACGAACGGCTTTTCACCATACTTCTCCCCCTAAAGCTTACCCATGCTGCAGCATCATTGTTAGGTGTTTTTAGTTAACAAACAGGGGCGAAAACATAAGTGTTTCCGCCCCTGTCCGATTTATTCTGTCACCGAATCGAAAAACTATATAGTAATTTTATTCCACGATGTAACAGGCGCGGATTTGGGTGTTGCCCTTGGTATCGACGAAAACCTTATACCCGCCGATTTCATAAGTGCCCGCCGCGTTGTTGTTGATGCTGAAGGTCATCATGATTTCATTTTCCGTCCCGTCGGCGTACCTTTCGGTGATGATGACAGTCAAGTTGTTCTTGTTGCCGTTCAGCTTCTCCACATATGCCGAGGAGGTCACGTCTTTCAGGTTGGCCCTATACAGCGCGGTCACTGTCAGGTCGCTTGTCACCGATTCAAAATCGGTATCCCAACCGAGGAAGCCGTAGCCTTCTCTTACGGGCGCTTCTGGCGGGATTGCCGCTTCACCGGATTGCACCAGTTGGGTGTTCAGCTCCGAACCGTCCCAATCGACGAAAGTTACGGTGTACATGCCGCTCATGTCTCTGCTGAGCGTGAAGGTGGAGAATGCTCGGTAATTGTCTATGCCATTGATGTCGTAGACTGCCCCGCCGTCCGTGTCATAGACCTTCGCGATCAGGTACAGCACGGCGGGAAGTTTTTCCGCGTCGTCGAGGGTGAACTCGGTCAATACGGATACGCCGTAGAGATCGGCGTCCGAAATGGAGAACTCGCTTCCCTCGATGACAGCTTCGTCCGATATCTTGACCAATCCTAATGCGTCTGCGTACAGCCCCAACACGACGGTCTTTCCGCTAAGAGAGAAGGGGCTTTGGTTGGATACTGTCACGCCCAGTTTCCGGGTATCGTCCGTTTTTTCAGACGAAACGATTTCAACCGCTATGTCGGCGTGTTTAAGGTTGATTACGCCGTCCGCCGCAGCGGAGCTTCCGTCGGCGAAGGTCGCCGTTACGGTATAACTTACGCTGTCCGGCAGAGTATGTCCCGGCGTAAATGGAGCTGTGACGTTGATCTTTCCGTTTGGCAGAAGACTTACAGCCAGCGCCGATTCGTCGCCGTCGTTAATTTTTGCCGCGACGCTTTTGATTTCCGCGAAGCCTTTGTTGGTTACGCTGATATCCAAGTCCGTTTGGCGTCCCGGCGCGAGATTGGCAAGCGCCAAAGAGCCGGAAGATACTGCGATGCTGTGTTTGAACTGTGCCTGCGTTTCAAAGTAGTAAGCTCCCGCTTCCTCGCCGTCGTTATAAACTTCGTATATAGCTAAGATTTTTATGTCTTTGCCGTTTACATAAGCATCGAAGGAATCTACCGCCCCGTCGCCGTTTTCGGCTGCCGCCGTGACGGGCGTGGCGACGATTACGCTGCCGCTTGACACGAACATCCGCGAGGCGAAAAATACGTTTGCGATTTCGGTTTCGTCGACGTCTTCCGTGGCAGGGTCGTCTTCGGCTATTATTTCGGAGCCGTGCCAGACCAATACGGCCGCATCGGAGCCGGACTTCGCGAAGTCGCGGAGTAGCTTAAACTCCCTGCCCACTGCCGGTACGTTTTCAAAAGCCGCGCCGGTGACGAATCCGCTGTTGCTCAGTTCGTACAGTACAAGCCCAAGGACGCCTGAATTCACGCAGGCAAGGGTGTAGGTTTCGCCGTTGTAGACAAGATCGATTCGCGCGGACGAGGGCAGGCTGTTTATAACCGCCGTCGCCGTCCCATCCTCGTTGATCTTGACCGTTACGATCTTTCCGCTTTCCAGATGTATCGCGACTAACGCGCTTCCATCATCGGTCATCGCGACGGGATAGTCCGATACGGGGTCGTTTGCCGGCACGCTGTACAGCGCGGCGGGAGCGCCCCACGATGTGCCGTCATACAGCGAGAACATCAGGCGGCTGTCACTAATGGCAACGGTCGGCAGGCCGCTTTCGAGTCCGCTGACGTCCAAATCGCCCTGCTGCCAAACCACGACGCCTTTATTTCCGTTCGCGGCGGCTTTCGGGCTGAGGTCGGCCCTGTCGTTGTCAGTGAGGGTTTTTACGTTCCAACCGCTGCCGTCGTAGACGCCAGCCGTGATTTCCCCCAAACCTACCGCGTATGTGACGGAGCCGTCCAAATCGTCGGTGTTTATCTTGTTCGCGTCGAACTTATTGTTGTACGCGCCCCATGCGGCGACGGTGTTTCCGTTTCCGCCCTCCGCCGCGTCAAGCCCGAAAGCGTCGGCGGGGATAGCGTCCACCCCGGCGGCAAGGCGAGCCGTTCCGTTTTTGTAATATAGCGCCGGGTTAAAAGCGTCCGCTTCATCTGCGCTTTGCGCCGCGAAAGATGTCGGCGCGAAGGACATAGGCGCGGCAAAAGACGCAGGCGCGAAGGATGTCGATTCCGCGAAAGACGCCGACGCCACAGATGTTTTTTCCAGATTTGCCAGGCTGTTTTTGTTTTCATACGGATCGGGAGAGCCGTTTCTGCTATACGCACTGCCCCAGCCAAACGCGTACGTATCGCATATCTTCTTTTCATTCTTATCCGATATGACTTCGCCTTCGGATACGATGACGATCCGCATGCTTGAATAGCTGCACAAATTGCCATTAATCCAAAAATATAAGTGTTTCGGAATTGATTTGTTCAATCCCGCGGATTCGTCGGATATGTTGTAATAGGCGTTTTGATTAGCGTAACCTTCTACATATCCCTCGAGTTTCACTTTAAACGCGACAAGTCCCAGTTCAATATTCTTGGCGTTGGTTACGATATTATCCCAGTTTTGATAACCCACTTTATCATGCCATTCCCTTAATTGACTATATTCCATCCAGGCGTAGTTGATAGGGGGCTGCGCGCCGCCAACCTCAGCGAGCGGGGCAATCTCCAGTAATGTCTGTACCCGCCCGGTAATATGGGCAAAGGTCCATTGATAGTAATAAGGCAAGTCGAACCACAAATCCTACGGCACATACTGGAACGCGGAATCAACCAGCACGTAGCTATCGTTGAAAACTATACGTACATCGCCTTCCGGGGATATCACGGCCTTCCCTTCCAGATAGCCTTTTATGCCCGGCCATTCATCTTGGATAAAATCGCCGGTACGGGTAGTAATATCTTTGCCGCCTACAGTCGTGTAAAATTTCATAGCGTCAAGCGTTTCCTGCTTTGTCTGCTCATACGCGCCTGAGCCGAAATCATTCCGCCAGCTTCCGTCGTTCATTTTAACCGCGTCTACATAACCCCGGACGATATACTCGTCGCCCTCGCGCGTGACGTCCCATTCGAACGGGTTAGCCGACGGGATGGCGTAGGGGACTTTTATGTTGCCGTATACCGCCGCTACTTCGGGTTCAACATAGTTCCAGGGCTTACCTTGTTCCCAGAGGCCCTGATTATTGTATTTTTCCATGCCCGCCGCTATGTCTAATTCGCCCAGGTCCATGTACATTTCGTCGGGGTTGAAGAATTTATACCCTTCAAGTATTTCCAAAACCTTCTGCTCGGTCGCGAAGGTTACGCCGCCGTCGTCCGATTTAACCTGTGGCGCGTATGCAGTACTTTTCGTCCCGTCGGTGAATACGACGTCTACAAATACTTCCGCCAGGTTGCCCGGCTGTAAAGTTTCATTCAGGTCGAAGCGCAGGGCAGCGTAGTTGTTCGGCGTGAAGCCGTAGGTGTCTATGGATTTCACGGTTACTTTTCCATCGGTGGTCAGCCAATGCTCGTAATCAAACTCGCCGGTGTCCGTGCGTTTCCGCCACTGCTCCAGCCGCACCGAAGCGGATTCGATCAAACGTCCGCCGGTGTTGTATTCGAATTCGAAGATTTCGCCCGGTTTCAGGTATAAGGCGCTATTCACCAGGCTGACATTCCTCGAGGCGCCGTTTTCACCGAAGACTGTTGCGGCTTCGGGGTCTATCTTTAATATCGGCACTTTCCAAAATCCCGTGCCGCCAACCCCCTGGTATTCGAATGAAACCGCCGAACGGTTCTTGAACGCGCGGTCGAGGGTTTTCAAGTCGTAATACCTTGCGTACTTCGCGTAATCCCCTGACCTGCCGAAGTCGTATTCCACCATCAGGCGGGAATCCGGGTTTTCATACATCGCCCCGTAGGGGACGTTGAAGGACGGCGACAGTGGGCTTACGTTAATCTCCCCGCCCGTTCCCGTGATGAAACTGCCGTCCGCGCCGATAACGCCGTAGCGCACGGTAAGCGTGTCCGATCCGTCAATGTATTCAAAGGGTCTGAACGTGGCCATTGGGTTGGAAAGCATATACACTGAGGTATACGCGAAAGGCGTCGTGCCGCCGCTAGTCGGGTTCGATGTTTCGTAGACGCTGACTCCCAACTGGGTTCCGTTTCTCAAAAGGCCACCGCGCAATACATTCTCCACGCAGTAGCGGAAGCTGTCCGCGCCGGATTGGTATAGCCGTATTTGTCCGCTGAACCCGTCCGCGTCGTACAGGAAGATAAACCCGTCGTAGGGGACGACTGTCCTGTTTACGGACAGACCCTTGCCGTTGGTGTAAGAAACGCTGACCGGCGCGTCGATGCCGTTTTCTATCTTATACGCGCGCAGCTTGTCGGAAAGGTCGTCGCTTTGGTAAGTAAAGGTTAATTCGGTATCCACGTTTGCCCAAGCCAGGGTCTGCGGCATGTCGTTGGTTTTTGAGTCAAAAAACCTAGTCGACCAAACGCCGGCGCCGTTTACGGTCATCGCTCCCCAGTACACGGGGGCGACGACGTTCAGCGATTGCGCCTGCCACATACGGCTCAGGGCTTCATAGACCGCTTGTTGGTTATCCGCGCCGTACGCGGAAAAGAGCTGCGCGATTGTGCTTTCGCGCATTCCGTACAGTATTAAGTCGTCATTATCGTCGATATCCATCTCGGCCGGCGAGCCGTCGTAGCCGTCCTTATATACGACGTTTAATGCAGCAAGTGACGAATCCCCAGCACTGATTGTCTGCGTTACGGATTGGCTGTCCTGCCCGTAGGCGGAACCGGCGCTAAAGGTGATATAGTGCGCGCCTTCGGTCGCCGGCGTGAAAGCAACGCGCGCGGTGAGGCTAATGAGCCCGTTTGCGGTTTCCTCATTTGTAATGCTCACTTCGCCCTTGTCTGATGAAAGCGAGTAGCCCGGCAGCAGGTTTGCTAACGCGTAGTCAAAAACCGCTTCCTGCCCGAGAAAGACAAAGGCTGAATTAGTCAAAGGCTCGATTACAACCGGGGGAGGCAGCAGGTACACCTCCGCCGCCGCGGAAACCGTTTCGAGTCCGTTATTCGCCGTTAGCGTAATTGTGTAGACCGGCAGATATTCGCCGCCTGCATATTCCGAAGCGACGGCGGGGGTGGTCGCGTCGAAATCCATCCGTACCTGCGTGCTACCAAGCGCGTCGATGCGCTGCGCCGTTCCCGTTTTTACTTCGCTCCCGAGAGCGTCGTTTACGGAATAGGTAAGCGCTGCATCGTCCCAGGCGCCTTCCAGCGCGCCGAAGTTGTCATAGAACACGGCGTAGACATTCTGCCGGCTGCCCATGATCAGCGAAACGTCGCTTGTCAAAAGCTCGGCGTCGTCGCCCTCGATGACAGGCGGTTCGGAGATCTGCACCCATTTATGATTGCTCGACCAGGGATACGAATCGTTCGCGCCGTCAAAGGGAACGCCGCTCACGTCC
>JGI24702J35022_10001386_pt1 | contig 15068 bp, 11 predicted proteins | sample TergutTh196P4_FD_35022 | JGI IMG/M metagenome (IMG submission 35022)
TGGAGCCGGGGAGCAACAGGCAGATACCCAGGCCCGCCACAAGCCAATCGATCCATGGCAGGACCTGAACGGCACCGGCCAGCGCGGCGAACTGTGGCCTGACAAAGATAGACGCAAAGCGGGAAAATGTCAATGGGACATCCCGGTAGATGTCGAAGGCCCGGATGAAGGCCATGAGCAGGAAGGTGCGCGCGACCTGGAAGGCGTCGTAGGCCTTGCCTTTCATCTTGGGGAAGCGCTGGTGGAATTTGCCGTAGAGGGGCTGGAGCTCCTGGGAGATCAGGATCACGACGCCGTTGGCAAGGCCCCAGGCCACGAAGTGCCACGCCGCGCCGTGCCAGATGCCTGTGACGAACCAGGTGACGATGGTGGCGAGGTACACCGGCGCGCGCCGGGCCAGGCCGGGGTGTTTGACCTTGATTTTCGCTGTCAGCTTCTGTAATGGCTTCGATACGGACACGGGGTAGAACACGTAGTCCCGGAACCACGTGCCCATGGTGATGTGCCAGCGCCGCCAGTATTCGAAGATGTTCTTCGAGCGGAAGGGGGAATCGAAGTTCTCCTCCATCCGGATGCCGAAGCACTCGCCGACGCCGATGGCGATGTCCATCCCGCCGGTGAAATCGCAGTAAAGCGCAACGCCGTAGACGAACATGGTGAACAGGGCGGACATGCCGTCCAGCTGCGGGAGGTAGAGCTGCTTGGGGTTGTTGCCGAAGATCACCGGCAGCAGACGCTCGACAATCACCAGCTTCTTGAAATAGCCCAGGATGATCCTCTGCGCCCCGGATTGGAAGGCGTCCCAGTCAAATTTGTGCGGGGAAAGCAGGCTCTCGCCGATGTAGTCGTAGCGGCTGATGGGGCCCATCCACACCTGTGGGAAGAATATCGTGAACAGGGCGAGCTTGGCGGGGTTTTTCTGCGCCCGCGTCTTGCCCCAGAAGACGTCGATGAGATAGCCCATGATCCTGAATGTGTAATAAGAAATGCCCAGGGGAATGAGAATCTCGAATTGGAGGGCGCCTTCCAGCGTGCCCTTCAGCGAGGTGCTTTTGAGGACGATCATGAATGCCATGATGCCGATGTTCGCCGCCATGCCTAAGACCAGCCAGCGGCGCTGCGCGCGCTTTTGCCCGGCGTTGTAGGCCTTGCGCTCCTCCCGGGACATTTCCGAACGGTGCCCGGCCACGTAGGCCTTCTGTTTTGCCTGCATGGCGTCGATGCGCCAGGCGATCAGCCAGGTGCTGATCACCGTGAAGACGACGAAGCACAGCCCCTGCCAGCCGTCGCAGGCATAAAAGCCCAGGCTGGCCAGCAGCAGCAGGGGCCACTGGGCCTTCCTCGGCAGGGTATAATACAGCACGAACACCAGCGCAAGCGCGCCGATGAACGCCAGGGACGTCAACGACAATTATTCGTCCTCCAGACGCTGGATGAGCTCCCAGATGGCCTGCGCCGAGTGGAAGTGGTCGGGGTCGCCCATAAGGCTGGGCGGGAACTCCACGTCGAATTTCTCCTCGATGGCGGTGATGAGCTCCACCATCTCCATGGACTGGATGAGCGGGCCGTCCACGCGCGCGTCGTAGGCGGCGAAGTCCACATCGGGGTAGAGGCCGTTTAGGATTTCGAGCAGTGCTTCCATAGTATCTCCTTATACTTTTGCACCCCCCGCCCTTCGGGCACCCCCCTCTGAAGATGGGGGCTTTTTGTGCTTCTATCGCAGCCTTCGATAAAGGCAGGGATAGCCCCCCTCTTCAGAGGGGGGTGGCTCCGCAGGAGCCGGGGGGTGTCATAAATATTGCTCCTTCAGCCCGTTCCTGTCGATCTTCCCGTTGGGCGTCAGCGGCAGCACATCCAGCTGGTGTGTCACATTGGGCATCATATACTGCGGCAGCTTGGCCTTGAGGGCCTCGTTCAGGTCCGGGCGGGCGATCGTGCCCGCGTAGCACAGCACGATCTTCTTCTTTGCGTCGTCGAACAGGCAGCAGGCCGCGTGCACGCCCTCCACGCTGTGGGCGGCGGACTCGATCTCCCCCAGCTCGATGCGGTACCCCGCGCGCTTGATCTGGTAGTCCTTCCTGGACAGGAACATCAATTCGCCGGACTCGTTGTACTGGGCCAGGTCGCCCGTGCGGTAGATTTTCTCGTCGTAGCGCCCGTGCAGGGGGTTCTGCGTGAAGCTCTGGGCCGTTCGCTCCGGATCGGCGTAATAGCCCAGGGTCAGGCAGGTGCCGCGGATGCAGATTTCGCCGGGCTGGCCGGGGGCTTCGACGCGCCGGTTGCCGTCATCCAGCAGAAACACGTCTGTATTCCTGAACGGACCGCCGATGGGCACCTTTTCGCCGCCGAAGCCGCCGGGCAGCTCGTAATAGCAGCTCATGCCGGTGGCCTCCGTGGGGCCGTAGAGGTTGAGGAAGCGGGCGTCCGGGCAGGCCTTCAGCCAGGCCCGCAGCTGCTTGGCGGGGAACACCTCGCTGCCGAAGGCGATGGTGCGCAGGTGCTCGGGCCGCAGCTCGTCGAGGATACGCAGCGCCGCCACCATGGTGAAGGCCGAGGCCACCCAGCAGACCGTATTTACCCGCTTCGCGTTTAAAAATTCAATTAATTTTAGGGGGAATGAAAAATATGACTTGGGCACGAACCAGGTGGTCGCGCCGAACATCAGCGTGGGGTAGAGCTCCTTCAGGCAGGCGTCCACATAGAGGGGGGCCTGGTTGCCGAAAATGGTGTTTTCGTCGATTTGCAGCACCTGGGAGAGATTTTCAACGTAGTCGATCACCGACCTGTGGCACGCCGCCACGCCCTTGGGCTTGCCCGTGGAGCCCGAGGTGAACACCACATAAATTGGGTCGGTATCGATGGCCCTCGCCCGGATTTTTTGCAGAACGGGCTCGTCGAACTCAGCTTGAATTAATTCGTCATAATCCAGCGCCGCGCCGTGAAAATCCAAGCCCGCCAGCGCGGCCTGCGTCGATTGGTCATAGATGACAGCTCTCGGTTGGAGCAATTCGAAGATCAGCTCGATGCGGTGGCGGGGCATCTCCTCGTCCAGGGGGACGTAGAAGCACCCGGCCCGCACTGTACCGAAGAAGGCCGCCGCCGCCGCCGGGCCCTTCTCCATAAAGACCACCACCGGCTCGCCATAGAAGCCCCGCGCCGCCAGCGCCGAGCCCACCGCCCGCGAGCGCCTGTCCGCCTCGCCGAAGCAAAGCTGTATATGATCGTCGCAAAACGCCGGCTTGTCCGGCAGCCGCGCGGCGATTTCATCCAGGTATTCCAGTACGTTGATGCGTGGCATGCTATCTCCTAATAACGCAATAATTCTTCGGCCAATACGCGCATGGCGTCGATGTAGATTTCCGGCAGGCCGGCCTGCGCGAACAATGAGAGCTCCGTGCAGCCCAGGATGACCCTTTCGGCCCCGCATTCGATCAGGGGGGAGGCCAGGGCCTCGAGCACTTCTGTGCCCGGCATATGCCCCGACTTGATGCCGTAAATTACGTCCATCAGGGCGGTGCGGCCCTCCCGGGTTGGCAGCAGGGGGGCGATGCCCTCCTGCGCCAGCGCGGCGGCGAAGGCCCCGGAGACATAGCTACCCTCGGTGGCCAGCAGCGCGGCTTTCGTGACGCCCTGGCCGCGCAGCGCCTTCGCCGTGAGCTCGAGCATGTTGAGCACCGGCACGCTTGCGGCCGCCTGCATCTCGGGATACCAGTGGTGCGCCGTGGCGCAGGGGACGGCGATGGCCGTGGCTCCCATGCGTTCCAGCAGGGCGATGCCCGCGGTCAGGGCCGGCTGGGGGGATTCCGCGTTTTTTCCCAGCAAATACGCCGAGCGATCCGGGATGGATGCCTTGCTATAGAGCAGCAGGTCCGGGTGGTCCTGGTCGCACTTTGCGGGGTACAGGCGCACGAGCATGTTGTAGAAATAACAGCTGGCGGCAGGGCCGAGGCCGCCTAAAATGCCGAGAGCGTTCATGCATGGATCCCCTATTATTTGTTGTATACTTGAAGCACAGCCCCTATTTTTCTATTTGGGTCATACAAAGGGTCTGTCACATACCCGTGGCCTTTCACATACATCCTGCTGCTGCCGCCGCCGTCCAAATTGAGGACATTGACGGCCCCCATATCCTTAAGCCGCTGTTTTCCTTCGGCCACTGTCATTCCGGTGTTGCGGCCGTTGCTGTCGATCACCATCAATACCGCGCTGCCGTCGGCTCTTACGCCTATCATCGTTCTCTGGCGGCTGATTTCCGCGCTCGCGTTGCCGCCGCTCAAAATGAGTACGGCATTTTCGGCTTTTTCATTCACCTTCGCCGAATCCAAGGTGTTCGTCTTTACGATCTCAGAGCTTCCGTCATTGTAGACGAAAAGGGTGCTAAAACCACTGGAAGCCGGCTCGTTATATACCTTTCCGTCAAGCTTCAGCCCCTGCGGGACAATCATATTCGGGCTGTAGATATACCCGATATTTTCAGTGCCATAAAATCCGGCGTTTATTTGAACCTTCGGCCTTTGTTTCCTTACAATCTTGGCGAAATCCTCTGTGCCTGCCCGCAACCCAAAACTGACCTCAAGCTTCTCGGTGGCGGGGTCAAATTCATACGTGAACACCCTTGTGACGACGTTGCCCCTGCTGTCCCTTGTTTTTTCTACGCTGAACGGCCTTCGCAAAAGAGAGTTGATGAAGCCGCCTATCGCGTCCCTGATCGGAGCATCGCCTGCCGCCTGCGCCGAAATCGGCGCGAAGCCCAGTGTCATAACCAGCACAAGCACGGCCCCTATGGCCTTTTGGGCCGCGGCGGACAACAGGGATTTGCCGAGCTTTCTCTTTATCATTTTCATCGGATAGACCTCACTCCACAATCACAACCCCCTCCGGCAGCAGCGCCGGGTCATAGGTATAAAAGTCGGGCTGATGCGTGGCCCTGCAGAAGGACTGCGCCTGGCTCTCGGTCATCATGAAGCCGTTGTTGGGGCGGTATTCCGCGGCCTTGACGCGCGTGGCGTCGTAGTGCCGCCAGCCCTCGCCGAGATCCAGCAGCAGCCAGTAGTGGGCCATGTCCGTGCCGGGGATGCGCTCGATGTCCACGCTCCCGATCCCCACGCGTTCCAGCATATATTTCGCCAATGCGTAGTAGGTGTAGCAGTCCCCGCGGCGCAGGGTCAGGCCGTTGTACGCGCCGTCGAGGACGTCCTCCTTCTCGCCGTCGTTGTTGTAGGCGATGTTGGCGTTCACCCAGGCGTGAATGGCTTTTGCTTTTTGGGTGTCGGTCATGCCGTCGTCGATGATCTGCGCCAGGATGGGGTCGGCCAGGGCGTCGACCTTGTCCTTGCCCACGGGCAGGACAGTCACCTTCACGCGCTGCTCGACCGTTTGACCGGCGGCGTCCACGGCGCTGTAGAGCGCGGAATACGCCCCGGGGAAATCGGTGTCCACTCCGCTGCTGTCCACGTTCAGCTCGATCTCGTTGCCCCGGGGGTCGTAGGCCGTCACGCCCGCGCGGTAGGCGATGGTGCCGTAGCGCTCCACCTCGATGTCCTGCGCCCCCACGATGATGGGCGTCACGGCGTCGCCGGTGATCTTCAGCGTGGCCTTGATTTCGGTGACGTTGCCCCCTTCGTCGGTGATGATCACGGTGATGTTCTGCGTGCCGCGCAGGAAGAAATCCGGCTTCTCGGCGAAGCGAAGCGTCACTTCGGATTGATCGGTCACATTCTGCACGAAGTCCTCGGGACTCCACACCTGCCCAGGCTGGCCCTCGCGGCTGACGGCCTTGGCCGCCGGCGGGATGGTGTCCGCCACGCGCAGCGTGAGATCAAAGCCCTGCCTGTTCACCTTCAGCGTCACGGGGTAATCGCCCAGGGCGCTCAGCACGGGCGGGGGCTCGGCGAAGGAGACGGCCAGGTTGTTGGCGCTGTCGGGCAGCAGGTCCTGCGGGGTGAGCAGCGTGGGGGCCGCCCCGAGCTCGAAGGTGAGCTCACGCAGGCGCAGCAGGCGCAGCCTGGCGGTGGCGCGGCCCTTGTGGCCCTTGCCGTCGGTGAGCAACAGGCGGACCCGCTGCGTGCCGTGCTTATCCATATCCGGGGCCTTGCGGAAGCTTACAGATACGCCTTCGGGCGCGTTGGCGAAGTCCTCCGGCCGCAGCTCGCATAGGCCCGCGATGCTCACCCTGTCAGCCGCCTCGGCCTTGAGCTTTCCGCCGGGCAGCAGCAGGCAGAGAACCAGCACAGCCACCGCGGTCATCCCCACAATGACGACCGGAAGCGTCCTCTTCTGTTTCAAGACGTTACCCTCTTTCACATCAAGAACATCCTGATTAATATGTTTCATATCTCCTTTAATTATACTATATATGCGCGCGTTTGTCAAGGGGTGCGCAAGATTTTGGGCGGGTGATATTATTGACGGCGCAGAGAGGGTGCACTTCAAAAGAGATTTCCTCCTTGACTTTATTATAGAAAATGTAGTATAATCGAAAAAGGGAATTTGCGTTGGATTCTAATGAATGATTATGAAGGAGGCATCTCATGGAAATGCGCGAGAAAAAACATAAAAACTGGCTTTCGAAAGTATTTTTTGCAGCGCTTATCACTGCGTGCGCGCTGTTGCTGTTGGGCGTCGGCGCTTCAGCGGCGCCCGCGCTGCGCGAGGAGCAGCAGTTCACGCAGCCGAACGGCGTTGAATTCAGGGGCACCCTGCGCGGCGACGAATATTTGCACTTTCTCGAAGCGCAGGACGGTTCGATCCTTGCACAGGGCGACGATGGCTACTGGTACTATGCCGAGGAGCGGAATTTCGTTGTGGATGGCGAGGCGGCGGCGGAGCTGGCGCCCTCCCAGGCGAAGTATCTCATCGGGCAGGCGCCAAGCCAGGCCAATCAACTGACAAAAGAGCAATTGCGCGGCGCGCCGTTCCAATATCGCCGCGGCGGTAAAATGGCGGCCCCGCGGGCCGCGCGGGATGATCTGGGCGAACAGAGCCTGCTCGTGATTCTTGTCGATTTCAACAACGCCACGATCCAATATGAGAGCCAATGGGCGGCCCAGGTATTTGGCGACTCAGGAAAAACGGTGAAGACTTTTTACGCGCAGGCCACCGGCGGCATGGTCAATATCGTGCCCGCGCGGGAGACCTCCGGCGCCCAAAACGACGGCGTCGTGCGCGTAAAACTCAGCCGCAACCATCCCAACGTCGACATCAGCACCATGGCCGACTTCAGGAATATCATTGCGGCGGCAAGCAGCTATGTGGATTTTGCGTCGTACGACATCAACAACAACGGCGTGATCGACAGAGACGAGCTGCATATCGTCCTGGTCTACGCCGGCTACGAAGCGGCGTATTCCGGCGATACCCCCAGCGTGTGGGCGCACAACTGGACCAGGGATATTTCCGTCCCCGCAATCGGTAAAACCTTTGTCAACTACTCCTGCCTCGGCGAAAGGCAGGGAAACCACATGGCGACCATCGGCGTGGTGTGCCATGAGCTGGGGCATGGCCTCGGGCTGCCGGACCTCTATACCAACGACTATTCTTCCGACGAGACGTCCCTCACGGGCATCAGCGTTATGGGGGGCGGCTGGGAATACCTCTCGGGCGAGTACCACGGCGCGACGCCCGTTCTTCTGGACGCCTATTGCCTGGAGCGGCTGGGCGCCGTGACGCCGGAGGAGGCGCATGTGGGGCAGACGCTCACGGCGCAGGTCAGGTCCTGGTCCACCAACGGGAAAAACACGCTCAGGGTCCCCTCCGGCGTGCCGAACGAGTATTTCCTGATCGAGTGCCGCAGCAAAGAGGGCTTCGACGCCGCGCTGAACGGCGTGGGCGGCGTGGCCGTATACCGCGTCAACACATACAACGCGAACAACCTGACCGCGGGCAAGTTTCTTGTCGATTGGCTGTGCCTGGATCCGTATGACGGCCCATATGAGGAATGGTATACCGGCAGCCTGTTCTACAGCACAAGGCCCTCCGGCCGCACCTATATCAACGCCTACACATGGCCCTCCAACAGGCTCAGCGGGCGCTACGGCTACAGCTGGTTCCGGTTCGACTGCCTGTCGGGCAGCGGCCCGTACATGGACATAACAATACAGCCGGACCAGCCCGGCGGAACGTACGCCGTCACCTTTGACGCCGCCGGCGGCAGCGGCGGGCCTGCCGCGCAATACAAAAAGCAGGGCGATAGCCTGGTCCTCAGCGGCGCGGCGCCCGCCCGCGCGGGGCACGCCTTCCTTGGATGGGCGATCAGCGACACTGCTACAACCGCGTCTTACCAGCCGGGCGCAACCTACGCGCCGGACGCCGACATCACGCTGTACGCCCTGTGGAGGGCGAACACCTACACCATTAGCTACAACGCCAACGGCGGCATGGGCGTGCTTACCAGCCAGACGAAGACCCACGGGATCGACCTGGTCCTCAGCGCCGCGGTGCCGACCCGGACGGGATACAATTTCCTTGGCTGGGCAACCGACAGTACAGCCGCCGCGGCGCAGTTCCAGCCCGGCGGCGTGTTCACGATCGAAGCGACCACCCGGCTGTACGCCGTATGGGCGGTCAGAACCTATACCGTCTCCTACAACGCCAACGGCGGCGGCGGCGCGCCGGCCAATCAGACGAAGTCACATGATATTGCGCTGACGCTGGACGGCGCGCGGCCCACCCGCGGAGGGTATAACTTCCAGGGCTGGGCGACAAGCGCCGGTTCGTCCACAGCGCAGTACCAGCCGGGCGGGAGTTACACCTCCAATGCCGACGTCACTCTCTATGCCGTTTGGACAGCGGAAAAGGGCATCTTCGGCACCAACGCCAAGTGGAACGGCGCATGGTGGCATTACCTCTTGTTCTTCGTCGGCTTCGGTTTTATCTGGATGTGGTTTTGATTGATCCCAAGGGGCATCGGCTGCTCCATTCCTCCACTCGTGATATCCAGGCCCAGGATGATCTCCTGGGCCGTTTTAGCGGTGTTCCGGGTCAGGGCGGCTTAATATTTATCCATGCTCTCCACATCAAGCACAAAGACAGTCGCGCCGCCCACTTTCACGGCGGCGTCCTCGGGCAAATTGCCGGCGGCAAGCCCGATGCCGTAGGAGCCCGTGGTGTGCGCCTTATGCCTGCGGGTCTTCGAGTATTCGTCTATGATCTTTTTTGCCGTCGGGACGTCGCCGTCCTGTGCGCCAATGAGAAATGTGACGTTGCCCGTCATAAGAAAGCCGCCCTGCGAAGACAGCTTGGTGACGCAAAAATTTTCCTTGGTGAGAGCCGAGGCGACCACGGCGCTGTCCTCGTTGTTGACGATGGCGATGATGAGCTTCAATTTATCAGGTCCTTTCATAATTATCTCACAGGTTCGGCAGGATCATCCGCTTGCTGCGGCTGTCCAGGGCGTTCACGTTCGGGATTTCATACCTGTTATCGTTTGCGTCCCGGATCAGCACGCGACCGTCGAACAGCAGCTTGACGGAGTTGTTGTGGTCGCGCACCTCAAAGGTGTATTCGCCGCGGTCGGTCTCGACGGTCCACATCCAGATCTTGAATTGCTCGCTCATGCGTACGAAGCGCTGGATGCGCGGGATCATATAATATTCCGCCAGGCTGTTTTCCAGCACCGCGCGGCTTTCCGGCAGCAGCTGCGAGATATCCCGCACAATGGCCTGTTCTATGCCCTCGCTGTCCAGCAGGGTGATGTATTTATCCAGGCCGCTGACAGGGAACAGCCGCCGGGGCTCCAGCCCGGTGAGCTTCTCCCCGCCGAAAAACTCCACGTCCACGAGGATGCCGTCGTTTTCGGTGATGCGGGCCTCGGTGGAATCGATGTAGCGCAGGATCATGACGCTTGCTCCTTAAGCTCTTCTCAATATGTCTTCTTTTCGTATCGCGAAGATTTTTTTCGCGCACTCCAGCGCTTCGGTGTCCGGGTTGTTAAAACGCAGCACCGAGCCGCAAACGGGTTCGAATTCCCTTCCGAAGATCGTTTTACGCCCCGCCGGGTTGCTCTGGCTGCCGCAAGTGCCGAAGTCCACGTGCCGCCAGGCGATTTCCCGTGTGCGTTCATCTATCGGCGCGTCCTCGTACCACTTCGAGCCGCTGTCGTCCGACCAGATAATCCAGCCCTCGGGCTCGGTTTTGTCCTGCGCGGGCGAGCCGTTGAGCAGAACATGGCACACATCTTCGCCCCGGCACCTGGCCGCCCAAAAGCACTTGTCCTTCCAGTAATTGTTCTTGAAGCGCACAGGCTCCATGCCGTTCGCCCGCAGATGCGCGGCGAATTCCAGCGCGTTTGCCTGCGCCTCCCCGGTGAGGAGCTTGCGGATGTGGTGTTCGATTTTGTGGGTTAGCATCTAAAAATTCTCCTCCGCCCTCTGTGTCTCGGCTTCCTCCGCCATGCTCTGTATCTGCACGAGCTTATAGTACTTGCCCTTTTGCGCCAGCAGCTCCTGGGGCGGGCCGAACTCGAGAATCTCGCCTTTGTCGACGACGATGATCTTGTTGGCCTTGCGCAGGGTGGACAGCCGGTGGGCGATCATCAGCGTGGTGCGGCCCCGGATGAGGCGCTCGATGGCCTCCTGGATCAGGTGCTCGGTTTCACTGTCCACCGCGGCCGTGGCCTCGTCGAAGATCAGCACGCCGGGGTTTTTCAGCACCGCCCGGGCGATGGAGATGCGCTGCTTCTCGCCGCCGGAAAGCCCGGTGCCCCGCTCGCCCAGATAGGTGTCGTAGGCGTCCGGCATGCGGGCGATGAAGCCGTGGGCGTTGGCCACTTCCGCCGCCGAGAGCGCCTGCTCCACATGCACCTCCCCCGCGCCGTAGGTGATGTTGTTGAAGATGGTGTCCTTGAACATCAGGGGCTCCTGCTGCACATAGCCGATCTGCCCGCGGTAATACTCCATGTCGATATCCCGCAGGTCCCGCCCGTCGATGAGGATATCGCCCTCGTAGTCGTCGTAGTAGCGCATGATCAGGTTGATGAGCGTGGATTTGCCGGAGCCTGTCGTTCCGACTATGCCCACGGTGTCTCCGGGTTCGATGACCAGGTTGATGTCGGACAGCGCCTTCTTCGAGCGGTCGAAGGAAAAGCTCACGTCCCTGAACTCAATGCGCCCCTCCAGGCGCCTGGGGACGGCGCCCTTGCCGAAGTCCCGCTCCGGCTCCGCGTCCAGAATATCGAGAATTTTCTCCACGGAGGCCAGGGCGTTCTGGTAGCCGTCGCTGAGGGTCGCCAGGAAGTTCACGGGGCCGTAGAACTGGGAGGCGTAGGAGATGAAGGTCACCAGCGTGCCTATCGTCAACGCGCCGCCGGCGCCCCGGATCACTTCGCTGCCGCCCACCCACCAAATGATCAGCGAGCCGCAGGTGACCAGGAAGGTCATCACGTTCGGGAACACGGCCGAGATTTTGGCGGCCGTCTTGTCCTCTTTGAACCACTCCTCGCAATAGCGCCCGAATTTCGCGATGGCGGAGGCCTCGTTGGTGAAGGCTTTGATGACCCGGACGCCGGGGATGGTATCCGCCAGCAGGCTGTTGATGGCCGCGCCCCGCCGCCAGATGCGCCGGTATTTCGGCGCGGTTTTTTTACCGAACATGCGCCCGCCGAAGACCACCAGGGGCACGGGCGCCAGGGAGAACAGCGCCAGCCTCCAGTTCATGGCGAACATGATGACCACCAGGCCGACCAGCAGGAAGGCCTGCACGATGGCCTCCTGGCTGATGCGCAGGATGAACTGCTGCAGCACCGCGGTGTCGGAGTTGACGCGGCTGATCACCGAGCCCGTGGAGGTCTTGTCGAAGAAGCGCATGGGCAGGTACTGCGCCTTGGCGTAGACGTCTTTTTTCAGGTCCACCACCATGCGGTCGCCCGCCATGCGCAGAAAATAGGCCCGGATGCCGCCGACGAGGTATTGCAGCATATAGACGCCCAGCAGGAAGAGGATGGCCAGCAGCAGCCCCCGGGTATCCCTGCCGGGGATGACCTTATCCACCATGATTTTGCCCGTCACATAGGGCGGGGCGAGGGCCATGGCGGTGGTGACCACCGAAAGCGCCAGGCAGCCCGCCAGAATGTGCAGCTGCGGCTTGATGTAAGCCCAAAATTTTTTGAAAGCCTTGCCGCTGCCCCCGCAATTGAGGCAGGGGGCGTCGATGCCGCGCAGCTTGCGCCCGCATTTGGGGCAAAAGGCGCGCAGCCGCTCGAAGCTTACGCGCACGCTCGCCAGGGCATTTTCACTGTATCCATTCTCACGCACATCCGCTGCGAAGCGCGCGGCGGCCTCCGCCACATCCGCCGCGGCGTAGGTGAAGCGCAGCAGCGTCACCTTCGCGCCCGCGATCTCCGCCTGGAACAGCATGTTGCCATACATCCTGCGCGCCTTGACGTTATGTAAATCCTTGTAACAGAATATTTCGGGCTCGGTGCGCCGCGCGGCGTCGTACGCGACGACCTTGCCGCGGCAGAACAGCAGCGCGCCCTCGCCGTAAGCGCCGTCAAGGGTCAGGTCGCTGACCACCGCGAAGCAGGCTTGGTCCCGCAACCCGGCCTGGTCAACGTATTTGTCAAAGGCAGCCGGCAAAGGCCGGTTGCTGAGCAGGTTAGGCTTGGCATCGTCGTCCCCGTGGTCATGTGTTTCCATATCCGCTCCTCCGATGTCATGTCATAATTGGTTTTACTTCTCCTCCTGCGCCGTGTGCCGCCTCTCGTTCAGCTCGGCCAGCACTTTCTTGTGCTCCTTGTTGCTCATCGCGTATTTCCAGGTGGGGATGACGGCCAGCAGGCCGCCGATGGCGGGCGGGACGGTCATCAGGAAGAACAGCACCGTCATGAAGCCGTCGTATTCCGGCATGGCCCCGCGCAGCGCCGGGCCCGTGATGCCCTCCGCGATCAATTGGTTCAGCTCCCCGATTTTCGCGTCGGAGAAGCCCACCATGGAGTAGCCCACGCCGCTGATGATGGTGGCGATGCCGGCGGTCAGCTTGGCCAGGAAGGTCTGGCCGGAGAAGAACACGCCGTCCGGGCGGATGCCGGTGCCGTGCTCCTCCAGATCCACCGCGTCGCCGATCATCAGCGTCTGCATCACCGTGTTGATCCCGTTGGTGACCCCCACAAACGCGAGCAGGACGCTCAGAACGGCGACATAGCCCATGCCGGTCACGTCGTGGTTCGGCGCGGTCTGATACAGCGCGAAGGCTGCCAGCAGCGCGGGCACGCTGGCGTAGTTGCTGAAATTATAGAGGGTTTTCTTCTCGAATTTTTCCGTCCAGCGCGGCGTGAGGCCCTGACCGACCATCATGCCGATCATCAGGCCGCCGCCCAGCAGGACGATGTACATCAGCGCCTTCGCGGGGTCCTTCCCGGCAAAATAGTAGTTCACGATGGGAAGGGCCACGATCATCACCGTGTTCTTCGCGCTGCCGAGGATGCCGGACAGCAGCACCTGGCGGAAGGGCCTGTTGTTCCACATCATCCTGAAATTCTCCATAACGCTGTTGTGCTTCTCGGAGGGCGCGATGCGCTCCTTCATCTTGATGCCCGTCACCTGGAACATCGCGCAGCCCACCAGGGTGAGGCCAGCGGCCACCATAAAGAAGCCTGTGCGCTCGCCCCGGATTAAATCCCCGCCGAAGACGTTGTCCCGCAGATAGTCGCTTACCATCTGGGCGATGGGCAGGGCGCCCAGCATAGTGACGCCCCCGGCGATGCTGGCCACCAACCGCATCATGGAATACAGGCGGCTGCGGTCCTTCTCGCTCTCCGTCATCAGGGAGGGCGCGCCCCACAGGGGGATATCGCCAACGGTGTAGGCCATGCTGTACAGCAGGCAGAACAACAGGATCCAGCCCACGATCAGGACGTTGCGCCCCCCCCAGGGGTTATTCGCCTCGTAGCTGCCGAAGCTCAAAAAGCTAAGGCTGACGACGAGAAAGATCGGCACGGGACTGAACAACAGGTAAGGGCGACACTTGCCCCATTTGCTACGGGTGCGGTCCACGATCGTGCCCATGATGGGGTCGTTGAAGGCATCCCACACGCGGCCTATGGCCAGGATGACGCTGACCGTTATGGCTGGCACCAGCAGCACAAACTGCGCGAAGTGGGCGAACAGCGCGTTGAACACGTTGTAGATAATATTTTGGCCCGCCAGGCCCGTCAGGTAGAGCCGCATTTCCGTTTTGCCGTAGGTTTTCAGTTCAGGCCCGTTCGCCCCGGGATTTTCAGGATTCGCCATACGATGTCCTCCGTTCATGATTTGGTAAGCCCTCACAGCCCCGCTGCGCGTTTGACTCTTTCTATGATATGCCCATTGCGCGAAAACCCATTTTCCGTGCGCAGAACCGCGCCCCACTTGCGCAGGATTTCATCGTAGCTGTCGCAGGTGGTGTCGGCGATCTCGCAGTCCCTGTGCACCCAGGCGCTGTCTTTGGCGGGCTTGCCGGACTTGTAGCCCCATAGGCTCCAGTGGACGCCGCGCGCCTCGCACAGCCCGATGCCATCCAGATTCCAGAACTCGCCCACGTAGGCCGCGACGCCGTAGCCCGCGCACACCTGCGCCGCCTGCCGCACCAGAGTCCTGAAATCCTCCGTGCTGTCATAGAGATGCACCTGGTACATCATGTTGTCCCAGCCCTCCACGCGCGGGTCGGGGAGATTCGAGATGCTCCAGATGCCTTCTACTGTTATTGTATGCTCCGGGTCTGCGGCACGGATCGCCCGGATCATCTCGCGGTAGACGCGGTTGGTCAGCCGCCAGGAATACTCGTCGCCCGCGTCCCAATTGTTGGGCGGGTAGGCCGCGTAGTCGTCGTTGTTGTTGGGCTCGTTCATGATGTCGTAGGCCGCCACGGCCGGGTTGCCCCGGTATCGCTTGGCGATGGCCACCCACAGGTCCTTCATCACCTGCTGATACAGCTCGTTGGTGTACAACTCGTTGCGGCCCCAGGTGCCGCAGCAGTGGGCCTTGCACTGCCCGCCGGGGCAGCCGTGCATGTCCAGGATGCAGTACATGCCGCGCTTGCCCGCCTGCTCCACGATCCAGTCCAGCCGCTTGAACCCCGGGTTGTCGTCCGGGCAT
>JGI24702J35022_10001387_pt1 | contig 15062 bp, 10 predicted proteins | sample TergutTh196P4_FD_35022 | JGI IMG/M metagenome (IMG submission 35022)
TACGATGCAACCATACATTTTTTTAAAGAATTGTTGAAACTTTTGCACCCATTTATGCCGTTTATTACCGAAGAACTTTATCGTACTCTTTCAGATGAAGATAAAAATGCAAGCATAATGTTTGCACAAACAGAGACAGGTAAAATTTTTGATGATAATATATTAAACGATTTTGAAAAAGGGAAAGAGGTAATTGCAAATATTCGTAACATTCGCTCCTCTAAAAACATTTCGCTCAAGGAAAAACTGACCTTACAGATTTTGGGAGAACATAATGATTTTTTTGATGAAATAATTGTAAAATTAGCAAATGTAACGCTCGAAACCGTGAACGAAAAAGCGGAATTTGCAGTCTCCTTTATGGTCGGCACAACCGAATACGCCGTTCCCATCGGCAATTTGATAAATACCGAAGAAGAGATTAAAAAAATCGAAGCAGACATAACCTATTACGAAAAATTTCTTGCATCGGTAGTAAAAAAATTATCTAACGAAAAGTTTGTCGCCAATGCCAAGCCCGAAATTGTTGAGATAGAACGCAAAAAACAATCCGATGCACAAACAAAATTACAAACTTTGCACGAGGGATTGAAAAAACTGAAATCCTAATTACAAATTCCTATCAGGATACATTTCGTTCCACCATTGCGGTTGGTCTTTGAGCCATTTGTCGAACCAAGCCATGATGGTTTTTACCCAAGCGATGCGTTTGTGGTAATCCATTATGCCGTGATTTTCGCCCTCGACCTGAATCAACTCAACGGGTCTGCCCAAAATACGCAAGGCGTTGAACATCTGGATACTTTCCCCTACGGGAACATTGGTATCGTCATCTCCGTGCAGCAGCAGCAACGGCGTTTTTATCTTATCTGCCTGAAACAGCGGACTTTGCCCTACAAACAATTCGTGATTATTCCAAGGATAACTATTGGTATTGGCGGCGGCACAATAACCTATTCCCCAATAACCTTCTCCCCAATAACTTGCAAGGCTGCTAATTCCTGCATGACTGACGGCGGCGGCAAATATATCTGTCTGTGTTTGAAGGTATTGCGTCATAAATCCGCCGTAACTTGCACCAAAACAACCTATTTTTGTACTGTCAATAAAGGAGTTTGTTCGGTAAAAAAGTTTAGTGCCTTGAATGATTTCATCGGCGGTGCGTTTTCCCCATGCGTTTACGTGTCGGGCGGAAAATTCCTGTCCAAAACCTGTTGTCCCGCTCGGATTTAAGGTATAAACAACGTATCCCTGTGCGGCGTACATGTGCATGGAATAACTGAACTCCAACAAACGCGAAGTGGGATTGGTGCCGCCGTAATAATAGACCAACAAGGGATATTGTTTCGTGGAATCGAAGTCGGGAGGCAGGTAATAACGTCCTGTTATGGTTGTTCCATCGGCGGAAGTAAAATCAAAATCGTGCATTTTTCCCAAAACGATGTCTTGCATTTTTTCAGCAGAGAGGTCGTATATACATTTGATTTTCATTGTTTTAGCATTTACAAAATACAATCTGTCGGCATTGGAAGCACTTTGTCCGTAGCAAATCAACACGGGAGATTTTGAGGCAACGGAAAAGGATTTAATCACCTCTTCGGCAACGGCAATTTTGCTCGTTTGGGCTGTCTTGGGGTCAATGGTGTAAATGGTTTGGCAATCTTTATCATCGGTTAAAACGTATATTTTCCCGTCCGATTTATTCCAAAAAGCGGCTTTTATTGAGGGATTGAAATCTTTGGTAATCGCTTTGGCTTGTTTTGCGGTCAAATCGTAAATAAATAATTGTCGGTCGTATGAATTTGCAATCGGCTCATTACCAATATTTAAGCCTATCCCGTCAAACGCATCGGGACTTGCATTGACAAGCAACTGTTTCCCATCGGGCGAAAACCTTGCACTGCTGATATGCAGTTCGTTAGAAAAAATAGTATCTATTTGAAACGTTTGTAAATCAACACGATACATATTGACCGAAGAAAAAGAACGAACCGTATAATCCCTGTTCGATGACGAGAACAAGACATAACGGCTATCGGGGCTAATATCGTTTAAATGCGTGTTTCTGTATCCGAATGTGAGCGGTTGCAACAGCCCTGTTTGCAGGTCGTAAACCGCCAAAGAATAACGCGTTCTATTTTCTTTTTGTCTGTCGCTGTTATCCACAATTCGATTCATGGATTTTTGCTCTTTCGGACCTTCTTCTTTGATGGAAAACAGCAATTTCTTTTCATCGGGCGTAAAGGAAAAACTTCCTTCGGGAAGATTGTTTGCCAAAATCGTTTCTTGCATTGCGGCAGGATTTAAGGCAACTAACTCTTTGCCTTTCAGTCCATTGCGCGTATAATACAGTTGTCCGCTGGCGGGCAGCCACCCCGCAGAACTCAAATACGATTTATCCTGAGCCAATATCTTACCGCTCTCTGCCTCAATCAGTTGGGTATAATTTTCCGTTTTGGCATTTATTCGCTCGGAATATCCGACCAAAGCATATTTTCCATCGGGAGAAATAGCGGCAGAACGAATGGTTTTTCCATCTTGGATATGCTCGATGGTGTATCGTTGTTGCGGGTTTAAAGTCGTTGCTGTTTTTCCGTCTTCCGTAGCCGATTGAAACGCCGCTTTCACCGTAGGAATATGGTTTTCCGCTTTGGGAGCCAAGTATTTAATCACAATTTCGTAGCGTTTCGCCTCCAAAGAAAGTTCGACCGAAACCGAAGTTGCCGCCGTATCGAATTTGGTTTTATCCTTTTTCTTTTCGCCGTCCACGTAAACCTCGAACATGCCCGTGCCGCTGACTTCCAATTTTTCCTTTACAAATTGATTGGCATTGACATAGAACTTCAATAAATGCAGAGAATATTGGTTATCAGGCACATCGAAAGTTATCACGCCTGCTGTATCCGCATTCAATATTTTGGCGTTTGTCCACGTATCCGTTGCGGAGAGGTGGGTTTTGAGCAAATTCGCCTCTTCAAACGCTTTCCCATTCACGCTAAGGCTGTCAGACAGAATGGGTTGGTGTATGGGATACGCCCCTGTATAATAATATTGCAAAACGATAGTCCCTTGTCCCCTCAGGGAAATGCTGCTAAAAATAAGCAAGCCTAAAATGCTGATTTTGAATTTGTTATTCATTATTGTATGTTTTTATTGTAATGGGTACAAAGATACACTTTTTTTGTTAAAGTTTAGTGATTTTTCTCTGTGCAACTTTGTGAACTCTGTGTAAAGAATATTTTTTTCAGCACAAAGAACGCAGAAAATTAAAGTTCAGATAATGTCTATATTTCATTCTCCAATACCGCCAAAATGTACATTACTATCTTTGACGTCATATAAATACAATTGTTTGCCCTTATAAACTTTAATAAATGTTTGATACCAGCCATTATCGGGGCGACCATCTTTCTCATCACGATAAGAAAGACTATTTTTATAATTAGATGCTATATTTTGTATTTTCTTGAACACATTTTCTTCATTATCGAAAAGAATTTCACAACCTTCTATTACTGTTACCTCTTTTTTTGTCTCTATTACTATTGTAGTAAATGTTGACCATGGCATAGGAAAATGATTAAAAACAAACATGGTATCATTTGTAATAAATTTTTTAGAAATAGATTTTGTAATACCGTCATCTTGTGGTTCTTCCGGTACTTGATGATACCAAAATTCTCCTTTATTAATGTATTTTAGAACATTACTCCTATCGTTTGACTTTATTACAAAAATAGTGTCTAACTCTTTTTTTACAAGCACATAAGGTTCTTTAATATTAAAGCGTCCTACTCCCTTTAATTTATATTCATCGAAAGTTTGATATTTGACATATTCTTTATTGTCTTTCATTTGAAAAGATGTAAATAAAAGCAATATAAGTACCGTTACTACGACTCCTCCGCAACCTATAAGCGATGCGGCTCCCCCTAAACTTCTCATGTTATTTATCTGTTTAATATCTGTTTTTGCAAAGATACACTTTATTTCTTAAAAGGAGTTAGTAGTTTTTAGAAAAATCTTACTAAAATCATAGTTTAGGTTTGCTGTTCTATTTTCCTCTCTATTATTGTTTTTACGATAAAATTATACGCTAAATTTAAAAGAATACAAGGAACAAACATTGAAAGTTTAAGCGGGTAATCATAATTATAGTTTTCTAAAAGATAACAATATAATACTATCAATGCAGTATAAAACAAACAAGGGGAAAATAGAATCAAATACCTTCTTTTCTCAATGTATAGATTTTTCCGTTTTAAGAAAAAGTAAGGAATATAAAAGAAAAACGATAAAAAGAAAAAATATACATAACATAACATTACAGAAATTCCATCTGAAATATCTCCAAATATATTAGGCTTGTTACAGCAAATGAATATTATAAATACTGCGGATATAAAATTTACGAGTATGCCTACCAGATACAAACCACGCATATTGAAATTTTGACTTTTCATTTGATTATTCATTTTTTTATTTTTTATCAAAAACGTACCAACCTGTGCAATTATTGTGTGGAAAATTCAAAATTCATAATTAAAAAAGTGTATCTTTGCAAATCAAACATAAATTAATACAAAAACATGAAAAGACATTCATTTTCAGCGATTTGGGTAGTGCTGTTTGCCGCAAATTTTGCGTGGGGACAGACAAAAGAAATTACATTGGAAGATATTTGGAAAAGTTCCAAATTTTCACCTTCGGGCGTGGCGGGATTTTTACCCATGCCGCAAGGTGATTTTTACTCCGTAACAACAGAGGAAAGCATTGATAAACACAGTTTTGCAACAGGAGAAAAAGTCGAAACCCTGCTTACAGACGAAGATTTGAAAGCGGCTTCTTCTCAAGCAATTAACTTGAAAGCGGTTCAGCGGTACAGTTTTGACCATGCGGAAAAACAGTTGTTGCTCGCTACAAAATGGGAAAGCATTTACCGCCGCTCTTCCAAGGCGTTTTATTATGTGTATGACTTGAAAACGAAGAAGTTACAACCGCTTTCCGATACCGCAAAAGGCAAACAAAGTTTCGCAACCTTTTCCGAAGATGGTAAGAAAATTGCTTTTGTTCGTGCTAACAATCTGTTTATCAAAGATTTGGAAAACAATATAGAAATTCAGGTTACGGCGGACGGACAGGATAGAAATATCATCAACGGTATGGCGGACTGGGTTTATGAAGAGGAATTGGATATGGCTCAGGCTTTTTCGTGGTCGAATGACGGAACGAAATTAGCCTACCTCCGTTTTGACGAAAGTCGTGTAAAAGAGTTTTCCATGACGATGTGGGGAGAATTGTATCCGACCGAACACAAATTCAAATATCCCAAAGCGGGTGAAGATAACTCGCTGGTGGACATATACTTATACGATTTGTCGAGCAAGCAAAAAACAAAATTGGATTTGGGCGATAACTCCAATTGCTATTTCCCGCGTATTTATTGGTTGCCCAATGGAGTGGATTTGATTGCCCTGAAACTAAACCGCCACCAAAATAAATTGGAGTTTTTCCGCTACAACACCCAAACGAAAAAGCAGGATTTGATTTATACGGACGAAAATTCGTACTGGCTGGAGGTCAGCGATGAATACTATTTTTTGGAAGACAACAAAAGTATGTTGGTTACTTCCGAACGGGACGGTTTTAACCATATTTACAAAGTGGAATTTGGCGGTAAAATTACGCAACTTACTTCGGGCAAATGGAGTGTTGCCTCCATCAGTTCGGTGGATTTTAAGAATAAAAAGATTTATTACCTGTCCAATGAGTCCGAAACCTTGAATCGTGATTTGTATTGCATTGATTTTCAAGGAAAAAACAAAAAAATGCTCAGCGATGGGAAGTCTTGGAATGCGGCAACTTTCAGTCCGACATCTTCTTATTACCGCGGCGTTCGTTCCGATATGAACACGCCGCCCGTTTACGCTATTTACGACCGCAACGGAAAAATGATTCGCTTGCTGAACGACAACGCAAAATTCAAAGCCACGATGGAAGAATACGGTTTTGTGAAAAAAGAACATTTTGCGTTCAAAACGCAGGAAGAGGTTGTTTTGGACGGTTGGATTATGAAGCCCAAAGATTTTGATGCTAATAAAAAATATCCTGTTTTGATGTATGTATATGGCGGACCAAGTTCGCAGGAAGTGAATAATTCGTATTTTCGCGGAATGGATTTTGCTTGGTATCAAATGCTTACGCAAAAAGGGTACATCGTAGTTTGCGTGGACGGACGGGGTACGAAAAAGCACGGCAATGATTTTGAAAAATGTATCTATAAACAAATGGGCAAATTGGAGGCAATAGACCAAATTGCTGCGGCAAACTACTTAAAATCACTGCCTTACATAGACGGAAACCGCATCGGCATTTGGGGTTGGAGTTTTGGCGGTTATCTCTCTTCCCTTGCGATGTTTACGGGTGAAAATGTGTTTAAAATGGCGATTGCCGTTGCTCCCGTTACCACGTGGCGATATTACGATAACATTTATACCGAACGATTTTTGCAAACACCGCAAGAAAATCCAGCGGGTTACGATGAAAATTCCCCGATTACGCACGCCGCCAAACTAAACGGCGCCTATCTTTTAGTACACGGAACGGCAGACGATAATGTTCATTTTCAGAATGCCATAGATTTGGCAACTGCACTCAACCAAGCGGAGAAACAATACGAACAGTTTTTCTATCCGAATAAAAATCACTTTATCTACGGAGAAAATACACGGTTTCACCTATATACGAAATTGACGGAGTTTATTTTGAGGAATTTGTAATTGAAGTTTGAGAAAATAGTGTATCTTTGCGAAAAAATTATAAAAATCATAAATACCAATGATAGTTAAAACGTTTGGGAGTTGTATATACGGCGTGAATGCTACAACCATCACGGTTGAGGTGAATGTAGATGCGGGCGTGAATCTTTATCTTGTGGGATTGCCCGACAGTGCGGTGAAAGAAAGCCAGCAACGGATTGAATCGGCATTGACGTACTACGGATACAGGATTCCCGGGAAAAAAATCATTATCAATATGGCTCCCGCCGACCTGAAAAAAGAAGGTTCTGCCTACGATTTAACCATCGCTATGGGTATTTTAGCCGCATCTGAACAAATAAAAGCAACCCATATCGCACAATATATTATTATGGGCGAACTCTCTTTGGACGGTATGCTTAAACCAATAAAAGGCGCATTGCCCATCGCAATAGAGGCTCGAAAACAAGGGTTTAAGGGTATTATTCTCCCCGAAGAAAACGCAAAAGAGGCGGCAATTGTGGATAATTTAATCGTACACGGCGTTCACGACATCAAACAGGTAATTGATTTTTTCAACGATGAGATAGAATTAGAACAAACCATCGTAAACACCCGAGACGAGTTTTATAATTCGTTGAACGAATACGAATTTGATTTTGAAGACGTAAAAGGACAGGAAAACACGAAGCGAGCCTTAGAAATAGCAGCAGCAGGAGGACATAATGCCATTTTAATCGGTCCGCCCGGAAGCGGGAAAACGATGTTGGCAAAACGAATTCCGTCCATACTTCCGCCGCTGACATTGATGGAAGCATTGGAAACAACGAAAATTCACTCCGTTGCGGGCAAAATGGGGCGGCATTCTTCGTTGATTGCCGTGCGTCCTTTTCGTTCTCCGCATCATACCATTTCCGATGTTGCCTTGGTCGGCGGAGGCACCAATCCGCAACCTGGGGAAATATCTTTGGCGCACAACGGCGTGTTGTTTTTAGACGAATTGCCCGAATTTAAACGTACCGTATTGGAAGTCTTGCGGCAACCTTTGGAAGAGCGGACGATTGCCATTTCACGGGCAAGGCTCAGCGTGGAATATCCTGCATCGTTTATGTTTATCGCTGCCATGAACCCCTGTCCCTGCGGCTATTACAACCACCCCAAAATAGAATGCACCTGCCAACAGGGCGCCGCTTTGAAGTATTTAAACAAAATTTCAGGTCCTTTAATGGATAGGATTGACCTGCACGTAGAGGTGATTCCCGTAGAGTTTAAAAATCTGTCCGACAGCAGAAAAGGGGAAAAAAGTACCGTTGTAAGAGAGCGGGTTGCCCAAGCGAGAGAAATCCAAAAGGAACGTTTCAAAGATTACAAAGGCATCTATTGCAACGCACAAATGACAACCAAAGTATCCAACCTGTTTTGCAAAATCAACGAAGAAGGCTTAGTTTTGTTAAAAAATGCAATGGAAAAATTAGGACTTTCCGCCCGTGCCTACGACAGAATATTGAAAGTCAGCCGCACCATCGCCGATTTGGATAAGAGCGAAAACATACAGTCTGGGCATTTAGCAGAGGCAATAAATTTCAGAAGTTTGGATAGGGATAATTGGGGGAGATAGGTGATTTGGGTTATTTGGAAGATTTTCCATTTTCAACTAAAAAGTGTATCTTTGCAAATTGAAGTAAAATTATAGTAGAAATAATATTTAATAAAATTTTGATATGGTAGAAAAGGTTACGTCAAGTAAACAGGCTATGGAATTGGAAGACAAGTACGGGGCGCACAATTATCACCCGCTTCCTGTTGTTCTGTCCAAAGGGGAAGGAGTGTTTTTATGGGACGTGGAAGGGAAAAAGTATTATGACTTTCTTTCTGCGTATTCCGCTGTAAATCAGGGACATTGCCACCCGAAAATTATCAATGCGTTGAAAGAACAAGCCGAAACGCTTACGCTCACTTCCAGAGCGTTCTACAACGATTGTTTGGGTCCGTATGAAAAATACATCACGGAATATTTTGGGTACGACAAAGTTTTGCCCATGAATACGGGTGCAGAGGCGGACGAAACAGCATTAAAACTTGCTCGCCGCTGGGGAGTTGTGAAAAAAGGCATTCCCAATGATGAGGTGAAAATCATCTGTTGCAGCGGTAATTTTCACGGTCGGACGATTACGATTGTGTCTATGTCGAGCGACCCCGATTCGTATGCGAACTACGGACCGCTTACGCCGGGATTTATCCGCATTCCTTACGATGACCTCGACGCTTTGGAAAAAGCATTGGAGGCAGAAGGCGGTAAAATTGCAGGCTTTTTGGTCGAACCCATTCAGGGAGAGGCGGGCGTGTATGTGCCGCAAGACGGTTATTTGAAGAAAGCATACGATTTGTGCAAAAAACACAATGTGTTGTTCATCGCCGACGAAGTGCAGACAGGCATTGCACGTACAGGAAAATTGTTAGCCTGCGACCACGAAGATGTAAAACCCGATATTCTTATTTTGGGAAAAGCACTTTCGGGCGGAGTAATCCCTGTATCTGCCGTATTGGCTGACGATTACATTATGCTTTGCATCAAACCGGGCGAACACGGCTCTACCTTTGGCGGATTCCCATTGGCAGGAAAAGTGGCTATCGCTGCTTTGGAAGTGGTAAAAGAAGAAAAATTGGCGGAAAGGTCTGAAAAACTCGGAGAAGTTTTCCGCAATTATATGTGCGGCATCAAATCGGATATGATTACGTTGGTTCGCGGGAAAGGTTTGTTGAATGCAATCATTATCAAGCAAAAAAACGGCAAAACAGCGTGGGACGTATGTATGAAAATGCGGGATTTAGGCGTGTTGGCAAAACCGACGCACGGGGATATTATTCGTTTTGCACCTCCTTTGGTAATCACCGAAAAAGAACTCCTTGAAGCCTGTGCGCTTATCAAAGAGGCAATTCTTTCTTTTGAATAGAAATTAATTTATATTGTATAATACTTAGGTCGAAGCGGAGAAATCTTGTTTCGACCTTTTTTTTACACAATATTTCACCAACTACCTGCGTTACGTTTAGAGTTTCACAGCATTTCAAAAAATTGCAAAACATGGCAAAACTATACATTGTCCCGACTCCTATCGGGAATTTGGAAGATATTACCCTACGGGCATTGCGGATACTGCAAGAGGCAGATATTATTTTAGCCGAAGATACGCGTGTAAGCAAAAAACTGTTGACGCATTACAACATCAATAAACCTGTTTTGGCATATCACCAACACAATGAGCATCAACAACTTAACAATTTTCTTTCCATCATTTTACAGCACAATACGCTTGCTTTGGTAAGCGATGCGGGAACGCCCGGTATTTCCGACCCGGGTTTTCTGTTAATCCGTGCCTGTCTGCAAAACGATATTGAGGTGGAATGTTTGCCCGGCGCCACCGCCTTCGTTCCTGCTTTGGTAAATTCGGGTTTTTCGTGCGATAGATTTTATTTTTACGGTTTTCTTCCTCACAAAAAGGGCAGAAAAACATCTATTGAACGACTGTCCGTTTTGGAAGAAACAATCATATTGTACGAATCGCCTTTCCGCCTGCTGAAAACATTGGAACAGTTAAAAGAAGTCATGGGAGCGGAACGAAAAATCTGCGTAAGTCGCGAACTGACAAAGATATACGAAGAAAATTTTCGCGGAACGCTTACCGATGCGATTGCCCATTTCTCCGCAAAAACAGTCAAAGGGGAAATTGTAATTGTAATTGAGGGCAGATAAAAAAAAATATTGATTTGATGCAACTTTTTGGGTGTTTTTTACGTCTATACAATAAATGAACAATAATGTCGTTTAACGATAAAAATAAAAATAAAGATAGTATGAGGATAAATAAAAATTTGGTTGCGGGAATTTTCCTTGCAATTGTTGCAGTTGGAAACGGTGCGTATGCACAAAAGGGCAAAACGACCCAGAAACCCGCCTACGAGGTGAAGTTTGTTATGCCGGGCTTGCCCGACTCGGTTTTGTATGTCGCCTATTATTATGACGGCAAAACGTTTATGTTTGATACGCTGTATCTGTCTCGAAAAGAGCCTTTTACGTTTGTGATGAAGGGCGACACCCTGAGATTGCAAAGGGGACAGTATGTCGTGGCGTCTGAAAGCAAGATTCAGTACTTTAATTTTATTGTGGATACTTCGTATTTTTTCACCATCAAAACGGGGCAACTCAACCCTGATAAATTGGATATTATGGGAAGTATCGAGTATGTAAATTCGCCCGAAAATGCACTTCCCACCGAATTGGGGAAAATGATGTCCGTTCACGTAATTGCCATACAAACGCTTGGTAAGGAGTTGAAAGACAGGGAAGATTTGAGCGAAGAGCAAAAAGAGAATTACAAAACAGCCATTCGGGAACATCAGGACAGCATTCGGGTAACCCGAGAGAATTTTTTGCAGGAAAACGCAAATTCGCTGTTTGCAAAAATGGTTCGTTTGGGAGATGAAATTTCCATTCCCGACCCTCCCAGAAATCCCGATAGTTCGTTGGTTGATTCCTCTTGGGCTTATCAATATTATCTCGACCATTATTGGGATAATTGCGATTTTTCGGAGTCCGCTTTGGTTCGGACGCAAAGTTTTGGTCAAAAAGTTGTCCAATATTTTGAAAGCGTTGTTTTTCCCATTCCCGATACCATCAACAAATACACGGATTTGCTGTTGGAAAAAACGAAAAACACGCCCGATATGTTTAAGTACATTATTTGGTATGTTACGCAAAAATACGAACGCAGTCAGTACGTCGGACACGATGCTGTTTTTGTCCACATGGTAAAAACATATTACGAAAAAGGGCTATGTCCGTGGGTGGACGAAGAGGTTTTGAAAGCCATGGTGAACAAAGCAACCCGTTTGGATAAGATTTTAATCGGACGCGTGGCTCCCCACCTGTATATGCCCGACAGCACGGGAACGCTCCGCTCCAATTACGATTTTGATAAAAAATATACAATTATGTGGTTTTGGGATTTGAACTGCGGACACTGCAAAACGGCAACCCCCATACTGAAAGAATTTTACGACAGGGCGAAAGACAGTCTGGATTTTGAAGTGTATGCCGTTTGTCTGGGTACGGATACCGTTAAATGGAAACAAGCCATCATAGAAAAGGAACTTACGTGGGTAAACGTGGGTATGAACACCGCAAATATTGACTTCAAAGAGGTTTACGAGGTGAACACGACCCCCGTCGTTTTTATTTTAGACAGGGAAAAACGGATTATTGCCAAAAAAATTGACGCCAAAGAAATCGAAAACGTTATGCGAAACCACGAAGAAGGGAAACGGATACGGTAAGTTGAGCGGAAGAAAAACCAATTTCTTACTTTTTCCCAACGCTTTCTCCGCCAAAATTATATTTCACGCCGAGTAGGAAGTTTATCCGCTGACTTGGATAATCGTAATAGTAATAATTGCGTTGATAGGTAAAATTGTTCACGTTGGCGAAAAATGCCAAACGTTTCGACCAAAGATATTCAAATCCGAAATTGAAATCAAAGGCGGGACGCAAAGTTTTGGCACGCGTATTCCATTCATAAGTATTCGTATTCCACTCAAATTCGGGATAAAAAATGCCCGTATGTACAAAAGTTGCCAAATTGAATACAAATTTGTTCAACAAAATATAACGCATATCCAAATTTCCGACAAAAGCGGGTTTGTACCAAGGTTTGTACAGGTCTTCCGTTTCGTATCCGTTGTAATCCAAATTGAGCGTTAAATACAGTTGTTGCTTGTAGGTATAGGACAAATCAAAATGCAAATTTAGCCATTTGGTATTGTTGTAAACTACACTAAATGTATGTCCTAATTGGAGGGAGATAATGAAACCATTGGAATCCCGAATCCCCAATGCGTCATTAATAAAAAACGGCATATCTTCACAAAAAGAATACGATGCCTTTGCTCCTATGGAAAGGCTGCGGGAAAGCCCGATTTTCATTCCACCGAACATACGCAGTTTTTCATTCATAAATCCTGTAAAGAATAAATTATTTGAAAGATAGGGATTTTCTTGAACAAACGATAAATAGGAATTTCTTCTCAAACCGCCGTCAATACCCGCATAAATCGTAAAAATATTGGGAACAATATGCAAACGAGCCTGTATATCAGGATAAAAATAGACTCTCGTGTCATCCCTAATAATATTAGGAAAAAGCATTACAATGTTAAAACCCGCTTTGAGAAAATATTCCTTATAATTCAACGAAGCGTAAGGCTTGAAATTTAACGTAACATCATTGGGAAGATAGATTATCCTTCCCAACCATTCATTATGGTAATAATTAACTCCTATTTCTCCTCCCAAATTCAAATAGGTAATTTTTGCAACCTTTATATCTTGATTCAAGTCCGTTTTAAATCCCAATTGGTGTTCTCCTGAACAATAATTGTAATCAATGCCATAAAATTGATTAAATACGTGTGCATCTTTCGGAGCATTTCTGCTAAAATTTACTTGTGTACGAACATGGTGAAATTGATTGCGAATATCTTTTGCAGTTACTTTAAACGGAAATGTCGAATCAGGTATTCCATAACAAGTTACCATCAAATAGTTGTAGTCGGCACCTGCATACAAGGTATAATCGTTGAAAAATTTTTGTCCGAACACGCCTATCCGCGTATCGCTGTGCTGGGCAGGAGCATAATCTTTAACTCTTCCCCAAGTCGAATGATGAAACGCCCTCACCCCAAAGGCATAGCGCGTAGAGCGAAGATTATTCACTTCAAAATCAAGGTAAGGCGTCCAAGGATAACCGAACCCGAATTTAATAAAATTGCGGTACAGACGGGCAATTTGGTCTCGTCCCACTTTGGGAGCCGCAATCGGTTCAGGCGTAAACTGCGAAATGTACACGGGAGAAGAAATATTGTACGATACCTCTTGTTTTACCGTGTTCGTATCAACGATATTCGCCTTTTCGTTGATTTTCTGTTGCGCATCGCTAATGGTCGGACTAAACGTTGACGTTACGATTACCGTATAACTGCTATCCTGCGACTGTGCCGCCGTTGCCATCATCAACAACAAACTTCCTACTAAAACTCTTTTCTTACTCATAATCAATCTCTTTTTGTTATTATCGTTATTATTCTTTTTTTATTGTTTATTTTATTAAATTTTATTTATTTCACCTTACCTGCCGTTTCCGTTTTAAAATCTTTTTCTTTCCAATCTTCTTTTACATCTAAATTGACATAAAAAACGTAAGCGTTTAATCCTTTATTTTCAATGCAATCTTTTATTGTTTGTGCCAAATCGGCAGTAATAATCTTATTAAATTTCCCTGCAAAAGTCGCCCAATAAAGAATAATGGTAAAATCTTTATTTTTATTTTTCTGTTTAAATTCTTCGTTGTTGAAATTATAAAAATTATCATTGTTAACAAAATCCGATAAAAATACAGAATCCATACCGATATACGATGCAGAGCCTTGCAGATTGTTTATAAATTTACGGTCTTCTGCGGGACATACTTTCTCTACAACAGGTTGCAACAGTTTACCGTCTTTAAATATCAAAAATCGGGTAATGCTTGTTGAAAAATTGTTTTTGGAAAGCACATCAAAATAGGAATAAAAACCTTTTTCTGTTATATTATAATGGTCGAAGTAATGCAAGCCGTACTTATTTTTCTTTTTTTCAATCTTTTTATATGTTACCTCTCTGGGAGTTGAAATTCCATAAAAGACCGTTGCGATATACTTACAACCTGTTAAAGTTGATGAAAAAAGTAAAAGGATAATAAAGTATTTTGCAGTTGGGTGTATTTTCATTTTAGTTATTTTCTTTAATTAATTTCAAATTCTTCGCATTGAGTTTAGAAACCACTTTTTTCCCTGTTTCCAACTCTAATTTTTGTCTTGCAACGGCGGCGACAGATGCACCTTGTTCTGCCGCTTTTGCATTTTCGGAGAATGTGTTGGGTTGTTTTTCTTTTGATATTTCTGTCGTTGATGCCTCTGCAAGCATATTGAGTACCAATTCCAAGTTGGTCATATTGTCCCGCAGGCTTTCCGTTTTCAGACCCTTGTGTTGTTTGTATTGTTTGGTGGTTAATCCCGACCACGTTTTGGTGATAATATCGGTTAGTGCAGCAAATTCTTGTCCTTTTTTAACGCCTCGTTTTTCCCATTCGTCCGTTAGTTCTTTGCGTACTTCGATGGATTTAAGCCGTTGATTAATCCAATTTTCAGAGTACCCCTTTCGGTGATAATATTCCATTAGTCGTTCTATACCCAGTTCGGGGTCGTCCATTT
>JGI24702J35022_10001388_pt1 | contig 15055 bp, 15 predicted proteins | sample TergutTh196P4_FD_35022 | JGI IMG/M metagenome (IMG submission 35022)
GCCTGCAAACACACAGCTTAGTAACAAAGCTGTAACAAGAAATAAATATAACTTCTTCATTTTTCCCCCATTTCCCCCTGCGGGGCAGTAATTGGATTTGTTCGACAACCAATATGGCTTGGCAATGCCAAGTCCGTTGTCCGAACAACTCTACTATATTATATCAAAAAAAAGTAAAAGCGGCAAGTATTTTACACAGGCTCCTGGCTGCGATAGCCATTAAAAAAAGAGCGCTAATTGGAATTTGGTTCAGTTCTATTTTCATATTTTTTTCCTTTTGACAAGAATTCTATGATACATATTTTTGCCTTTTATCATTGCAGTTGGATTATCTCCAATTAAATAATTTCTGGCGCTAGATTTATTATTAGTTTTTCCCAAAATTTCAAACTGATCAGGATTATATTTATCCAAGAATGATATTGGTACCCCCATTGTGTCAAAATAATCCATAGGAATTTCATGCGTTTTATCAACATTAATAGCATCGTAATTATCGTATTTTGGATATTTCTTTGGCGAGTATTTTTTATAAAGGAATAATTTCCCGTATCTTTTTTTATGCTCTATGTTGGTAAACCAGATTGACTGTGATCTTCCTTTTACTACGCCATTTACAATTTTATATGCACTTCCTTCTTTTTTGGTGGCAAGCAATTTTTTTGCAAAATGTTCCGGCACATCAAACAGCATATCCATTCCCATAGGCGTTTTGCCCACCCACATTTTATTTTCTTTAATCAATTTAAATATTTCTTTATAAGTAATAGCATTTTTATTGCCAATAATTACAAATTTTTTATCGTACTGGATCAACTGTTCCACATATTCACGGAATAAACTAAAGGGCGGGTTCGTTACTACTACATCCGCTTCTTTAAGAATTTCTATACATTCCTGCGAACGAAAATCACCGTCTCCTTTTAGACGGGTTAAATGATTTTTATTGCTGGCTAACAGTAATTTAATATCGGTTAAATCTACAATCCCATCTTTGTTCATATCGGGAATTTCGGTAATTTCAATTTTATGGGGTGTCCTTGTGGTCTTGATCTCTTCAAACTCATCATTTAACAGAGACAACTCTTTATTGGCAATTGGAGACCGGGCATAACAGGTTGTAATAAGCTTTTTAAGCCCTAAAGATTGAAAGCTCATTGCAAAATGCTTAAAAAAATTGCTTTCGTAAGGGGCATCACAGTTGCAAAATATGGTTTTTCCCTTAAAAAAGTCCCGGTAATGCCAACATTCGTTTTCTATGTCAGAAAGCTGGGTGTAAAACTCATCGTTTTTTGCATCTTTTGCCTTTTTTAAGGATTCATTCGCCATATAATGAATATGCCATTTATCGGTTTATTTATCAACAGCCAAGACAGCCATGCTCCTTGTTTTTTCTATATATAACACAGAGCCTTGCAACAACAATGCAAAATACAATAATGCTAATAATTTGTGATGTTGAGAGTCCAAATAAAAAGCCCCTGTATGCATCTCCGCGCAAAAATTCAATAAAAAATCTGCCTGTTGAGTATATTATAAGATAGACATAGATTAATGCGTTTTCTATTTTTCTTTTTTTAAATAAATAATTTAGCAAAAAGAACAAACATACATTAAACAATGCCTCAAACAAAGGGGCGGGGAAACGCACAATTCCGTTAGCTTCTATAATTGGATTATGTGTATAGGTAAAGCCAACTTTACAGGGTATCCCATAACAACAGCCCCCTAAAAAACAGCCAATCCTTCCAAAAAAATGAAAGAGCGGTATATTTAACGTAACTATGTCAATATATTTTCGGTATTTATCATTTTTCTTGATAATAATTAAACCGGCAAGGATCGCTCCGATTAAGCCGCCGTAAAACACGCTGCCGCCAAAAATAAATCTAAAAACATCAAAAATATTACCGGTTATATTTATTTTATCAATATTTTCAAATACATAAATAATATTTTTATAATTTACAGCAGCATAAAGCAATCGGCTCCCCGCTAAAACTCCTATTAATAAAAGCATAATAAATATTATTAAATCAACACAGTTATATTTACGCCTGTTGGCCAATACACAGGAATAAATACTGCAGGTAAATAAACCCAATATTGTCATTATCTGGTACAGCCCAATTTGGCATCCAAAAATATAAAAATACGGAAACATAATAAATTTCTATAAGTAAGTATATTAATTATAACATAAAAAAGGGATATGTGTTGTTTTTTTACCCTAAAAGATATTTTTTACTTGCCAAATTTATTCCTTATGAGCCGAAGCAAGCTCGAACTAAAGGTTCGGCGGGGTATTAAACCAGGCTTTCAAATAATGGAAATATTTATTTTTTTTTACAATTGATGGAATATTGATGGAATATGACTTGACAGATTCCGTTATTTTTAATAAATTCATAAGTAAAGTATCCTAAGATACAATAAGTTATAGGAGTATATTATGATTTTATTTGGAGTTATTTTATCCATCGCAGGAATTGCATCCTTAATATGGGGAATTTATGCAAACAATTCCCTTGAGCAGCAATTTTCAAGCGTTATGAGCGGCGGATCCGGAAATCCCGGAACAATTTTTATTATTATCGGTGCGGTTGTGCTAGTAATTGGCATAGTATTATTGATTATGGGATATACCAAAAAATCAAAAAAATCTAACTAAGAGATTGCCGCATTAAGCAGCGCACCTAAGTTATTTGCCAATTTTCTGTTTTTTATTTCTGTTCATGGCTTTTTTACGGCGGCGTTCTGCAAAGCTGAACAGGAAATAACGCATCTTCCTGTAAGGATAATCCCAGGAGCCGGGGCGGTGCAGTATTGTGCCGCCGAAACCGGTTTTAAAACGGTACAGGCCTGCCATTGGATGATGCGGGTTTTCATCGGGCGGAATGCCAAACAGGTCATAGTCTGCACAGCCCTTTGACTTGGCATCCTGAATGGCTTTCCATTGCAAAAGATACGGCGCCATTAAGTTGCGTTTTATGTTTGACGAAGCCCCGTACAGATACACAGCCTGCCTGCCACGGAACAAGACTATAATTGCAGCTAAGGCATCGCCGTCATGCCATGCGGTGTACAAATGCAGGTCCCCATCGCCGCTTTTACATTCTTCAAAAAGCGTTTGGTAATATTCAATGCCGTGAACCGCAATGCCGTCCCGCCGGGCAGTTTCGGCAAGGAGCCGGTAGAAAATTTCCATGCCGCCAGTGCCGCTGTTTATAACTTCAACATTGCGTTTTTCCGCAAGGCCGATATTGTACCGGCACTTTGCTTTCATTGCTGCACGTATCTCCTCTGCAGGCGGCCTTAAATCTATTATTACCGTATCCGGCGGCTGAATGTCCGCAGCGGCGCGCTTAAAAGGAGCTGGCATAGAAGCCTGGAAACTGGAGGGCTGCCCGCCTTCATTTGGCAGGAACCAGGGAAAATCAAAGCGCGCAAAGGCAGCGCCGGGCAAAAAAGGCTGCAGGGCATGGGCAAGCTGCGCCGCTGCACAGGCCCGCTGTTTGGGATCGTCCGGAAACGCTGCCGGCAATTCAGGGCCCCAGGGAATGTATGCCATTGTAACGCCGGGGGCAAGGCGGCGGGAAAGCGCCATTAAGGGCATAATGCCGCAATTCCACTCAACTTCAAAGGCATGCGCTTTCCAGCCAAAGCGGGATTTAAATCTTCCCCACAGTGCCGATTGCAAAAAAGACCCTGCCTTTTCACAAGCATCAAGATCAGCCGCTGCAATATTTTTAAGATAAAAATTATTCATTATTTACGCTAATGCACTTCGCCTTCACTGATAATGCTGGTGCGGACAGGATTCCCTGCAAGGCAAAGATTTTTTCCGCCCTGCTGCACTGCAAAATTCTTTACTGTTATTGGATAAGAAAGGAAAGCATCAATGCTGATTTCCGCCGGCATCGAAGATGACTGCGGCATCGAAGATGACTGCGGCATCGAAGATGCCGTAGCGCATTCTTCGGGCAAAAAGCGGGTTCCGGTGGGGGCATCGCCGGCATCAAGCACTTCGCAGCGTTCTACAGGCTTTCCGTCAGGGCCAATCCCGCAGAAGTCTCCGGCAGCCAGCAGCATCCCCCTGGATTCTATCCCCCGGAGTTTGGCCGGTTTAAGATTGTAGGCAAGGATAATCCTTTTCCCCAGCAATTGTTCTTCGGTATAAAACGGCACCAAACCGGAAACAATGGTTCGCTCTTCCCGCACACCGCTTGTCCCTTCGCCGGTTTCAAGGCCTATAACGTATAACTTTTCCGCCTGCGGATGCCGTTCAATTTTTTCAATTTTAGCAACCCGCAGATCAATGATTTCTTCAAACGGTTTTTGTTCCATGCCGGAAGCGCCGGAAGCATTTTTTTCACTGTTTCTTTCTTTCTGGCTGCCCGAATAACGTTCCCGTAATGCGTCAACAAGTCCGTCTTCCAGTTTTGCAAACAGCATTTCGCTTTTTATTCCGCTGCCTGGGGCAAGCCCTTCGGCTTTGCCTATATCTTTCCAGCAAAAATTTTTTCCTAACGCAAGGCCAAAAAACGATGCCAGCTTTTCCGCCGATAAAGGCATATAGGGCTCAATCAATACCGCAATGTCACGCACAAGAAAGCAAAGGCCGCGTATTACCGATTTGGCCTTTGGAGGATCGGCATTGCGCAGCCGCCAGGGTTCGGCATCCTGAAAATATTTATTTGCATACGATGTAAGTTCAAAAATTTCCCTGAATGCATCCCTAAGTTCGGCGTGTTCCAGTTTTTCTGCAATGGAATTTTCATGCTTTTGAACCGCGTTCCAAAATGCCGGATCGTCTTCTCCTTCGGGAAGTTTGCCGTCAAGATAGCGGCTAACAAAGGACAGGGTACGATTTACAAGGTTGCCCAAATTTCCAATAAGCTCGCCGTTTACTTTTTCCTGAAAATCTTTCCATGTAAAAAGGGCATCCGCTTTTTCGGGACGGTTGTAAAAAATATAAAAACGCCACACATCTGCCGGAATGCCTGTTTCCATTGTATCGGTGCCAAAAACGCCAATGCCCCGCGATTTGGAAAATTTCCCGCTTTCATAGTTAAGGTATTCGGAACTAGACATATGGTGCAGCATGGTCCAGTTGTCGCCTGAACCCAAAAGGCTGGAAGGGAATATTACCGTATGAAAAGGAATATTGTCCTTGCCCATAAACTGAAACAGCTCAACTTCGTCCGGGCTTTTCCACCAGTAATTTAAAAAATCTCGCCAATCAGAAAATTTATTGCCGTATTTGGCCTTCAATGTATGCTGCCCGTTGATAATTTCATCGCCCAGACAGCCGGTAACAGAAATGTAGCCGATTGGGGCATCAAACCACACATAAAAAACTTTATTTTCAAAACCGGGCTTTGGCACGGGAATGCCCCATTTTAAGTCACGGGTAATCGCCCGTTCCCTAAGCCCGTCTCTTATCCACGCCTGAGTCATGGCTACTGCATTATTTGCCCAAAATCCCTTTTCGCTGGCGGTTTTAATCCACTCTTCCAGCCGGTCTTTTATTTTAGGCAAATTGATGTATAAATGGCTGGTAGACTGAGGATGAGGCTTTGAACCGCACACCGAACAATGCGGGTCTTTCAAGTCGGTGGGGTCAAGCAGTTTCCCGCAGGCCTCGCATTGGTCCCCTCGGGCCTCTCCTGAGCCGCAAACAGGGCATAGGCCGCGAATGAAGCGGTCGGCAAGGAAACGTTCGCATTTTGGGCAATACAACTGCTCGACAGTCTGCTCGGTAACATAACCGGCTTTGTCGAGTTTTTGAAAAATATCCTGCGTAACCTCGGTATGGCAGGGAGCCGAGGTGCGCCCAAATATGTCAAAGGCAATATTGAACCATTGGTATATTTCAGCATGGATAACATGGTAGCGGCTGCACAGTTCGCGGGGAGATATTCCTTCTTCAGCGGCGCGGGTTTCCGTAGCCGTACCGTATTCATCGGTGGCGCAAACATACAGCGTCTCGTATTCCCGCAGCCTGCAAAACCGGGCAAAAGCATCGGCGGACAGCACTTGAATTAAATTTCCCAAATGAGGAACATTGTTTACATAAGGCAGGGCCGAGGTAATTAATCTCCGTTTCATAAATCTTCCTTTCATAATGAGAATTATAACATAAAGAAAAGGAAAATTCTACCTAAAAGTTTTCGCTATATCGCAGATGCGGCGGGCCATTTTATCCAAGGGAACCTGTTCCATTACATGACCCATTTCATACGCAACCCGGGGCATGCCGTACACAATGGCGCTTGCTTCATCTTGCCCTAATGTTATGCCCCCTTCTTTGTAAATGGTACCAAGGTGCTGCGCTCCGTCTCTGCCCATTCCGGTCATTATAACTCCCAGGGCATTATTCTGATAATTCATTGCAACCGAAGCAAAAAGCACATCAGCAGAAGGCCTATGGCCTGAAACCAAAGGGGCATCAGAAAGCCTGACTATGGGATTAAAAGTCTTTTTCTCTACCTCCATATGTTTGTTCCCTTGCGCGATTAAAATTCTTCCGGGCTGTATGGAATCGCCGTCTTCCGCTTCTTTTACCTCCAGAGGGCAAATTCTATTCAGGCTTTTTGCAAATTCATTAGTAAAGCCGGGAGGCATATGCTGCACTACCACAATCGGAACTTTAAGTCGGAATCTAAATGAGAAAAAACAACCCTTAGCGCGTCGGGACCGCCTGTGCTTATTCCTATGGCAATTATTTCAGTTTTACCGCTCTTGCGGGCCTGGACAGGCGGTTTTGCTGGTTCCGGCCTTACGCTGCTTTGGCTTAAAAGAGAAAGCAAGTCTACGCCGGTATTGCTGGGCGGCGGGGTTTTCTTCGTGTATTCCGAAGGGGAAAGCAACCTTCTCCCTTCTGCCTTACGAAATGAACTGCCGTAGCCAAACAACATACCAACAAGAGTATCCCTAACAAGATGAATGTCTTCAGATACCGAACCGGAAGGTTTTTGTATAAAATCACTGGCGCCAAGAGACAGCGCTTCCATAGTTATTTCAGCGCCTCTGCGTGCAATGGACGAAAGAATAACAACCGGAATTTTTATGCCGCGTTTTCTCCTTTCTTTTAGAAATTCAATACCGTTCATTTCCGGCATTTCAAGGTCAAGAACAATTATATCCGGATTTACCCTGGCAATTTTGTCCAGTGCAAATCTTCCGTTCATTGCTTTTTCTGCAACGATAAGACCCGGCGTCTCATCTATCATTCTTCCTATCAAGTTGCGCATTAATGCTGAGTCATCAACAACTAACACAGAAATTTCATCAGCCACAGTAAACTCCATTTACGTAAATTTTCGGTATAAGGTTGCCCACTCGGTTTTNAGGAATTCAAATTTTGTATCCATTCCGAAGAGAGATTCCGAATGACCGATAAAAAGGAATGATTTAGGCGCCATTGCGTTCCAAAAACGGTCTATTACCGCTGCCTGGGCAGCCTCATCAAAGTATATAATAACATTTCGGCACATTACAAGATCCAGGCCGCGCTGGCCGGAATCATTCTTTAAATTATGATAGTCAAATTTTATTTTTGATTGAATATTTGAACGGATATGATAACCTCCGTCTACTTTTTCAAAATATTTATTAAGATAAGCGGGAGGAATGCCATCGATTTTTGAATCGCCATAAAAACCTTCTTTGGCGATCATCAGGCATTTTAAACTTATATCGCTGGCTATTATTTCAAATTTCCAGGGGGCAGGCAATATTTCATTGAGCAGCATGGCAACAGAATACGGTTCTTCGCCGGTAGAACAGCCGGCGCTCCATATTCTAATGGTTTTATTTCCGCTGCTGTTTTTTATTTTCATTATTTCAGGAATTACAAATTTTTCCATGGCGTCAAAATGAGGCTGATTCCTAAAAAACCGTGTTAAATTAGTGGTTATTGAATCCAGAAAGTTCTTCAATTCCTCTTCGTCTGCGGAAATTAACCTAAAATATTCCCCAGGCGTTTTAATGCTTTTTTCCCGAAGTTTTTCTTTTAGCCTGCTTTCCAGTATAGCCCTGTTTGCCGGTGAAAAAGTAATGCTGCTTTTATCATAAATAAAAACACGATATTTTTCAAAATCGGCATCGCTTAGAAATTGATCCTCTACCATGAGTATATTATAAGATAGTTCGAGATACTTTGTCAATAGAATATTTTCAATTTTTCTCTTTAGAACTAAAGCTTTATGAGCTAAAGCTCTAAGAATTGATGCTGTTCAAATACCTTAATTTTTGCTTAAATTTGGGAATAGACGGCATTTTAATCTCATCTGTCGTGTAAATAATTGCTTTTTACGGAAAAATTATTCAAATACGGTTTTTACCGCAAAACACTGGTTTTTTTACTGTGTTTGGTGTATATTATGTATTAACTATGAAAAAGCAAATTAAAGTATTGTTCATCGGGCTGTTGGCCGCCGTGCTGGTTTTGCTCTTGCCGTCCTGCGATTATTTTTTAAACAATCTGCCAGGCAAATCCAATAACAGCCTTAGTTTTCTTGATGAAGGCGAATTTTATGCTCAAAATATGAACACCAGAAAATTTTATGTAGTAAAGGCAAATCTGCTTGCAGAAGGGGACCGGTGCGCCATTTGGGCCGAAAAAGGTTCTGCTGTTACCAACGCAATGGCTAACGATTTTGCAGCTAAGTTTGATAATGTTATTCGGCCAAAAATGGTTAACGCTTTTAGCGAAAAAAACCTGCCTTATATTAATAAAGGCATAACATATAATTTTGATGATATACTGGATTATGCCAACTGGCTTGCAGGCAGGGATGACAACAAACTTACCATACTATTGCTGGATATAAAAGACGAGTATAAAAAACTGGGAGATACTTATGTCGCAGGATATTTTAGCGGTGTTAACTTTTTAGAACAGGGCAGAATATCCGGAACCGATATGTACTCAAACGGCAGGGATATGATTTACATAGATACCAAGCCCGGGCTTAATCCCAGTAATATAGAAAAGACCTATGCAACTTTTGCGCATGAATTGCAGCATTTAATGAATTTTGCTTCATCAGAATATTTAAGCAGGCCTTCTTCTATGGATTTATGGATTAATGAAGGATTATCTTCACAGGCGGAACATATTTACCTTAACGGAAATCCTAAAGAAAAATGCGAATGGTTTAGAGACGATAGAAACGGGACTATAGCAAAAGGGAATAATTTTTTTGTATGGGATAACCATGCAGGAGACATGGCTATTCTTGATGAATATGCAACTGTGTATTTATTCTTCCGCTGGTTATACTTACAGGCGGATGCCGGACTGCAAGAGCAGCTTTTTAAAAACATTATTAATTCTTCCTATTCAGATTATAGATCCATTATTATGTCAACGCAAAAAATAAATGCTTCATGGGACAATTGGGAAACAGTGCTAAAGTTTTGGTTTGCAGCGAACCATCATCCTTCAAGCAGTAATTTTGGTTACAAAAATGATGATTACATTAAAAATACAATCAAAGTACATCCAATAGACGGAACAAAAATCCTGTTGGCTCCGGGCGAAGGCGTATACAGTATTATTGACGGCCCTGTCAGCCAGCCGTCAACCGGTACCGGTTATATCCGCTATGCCGGGCTGGATAAGACAAATGCAGTAAACACTGTCTCTCCGTTTAACCAGGATATGCTTCTTACCTTCAATGCAAATTCAAACAAAAATGCTTCTTCCGAACAAGGCAATCTTACCGGTACGGAAGTTCCCGTTTCCGCATCAATATCTGAAAGCGCTAATTTAGATACACATGCAGAATCGTATGTTATGGATGCATGGGATATTTTAGGACGCGGTAATGAAGAAGATATGTATCGTTTGTATTTGAAGAACCGGGGAAATTAGCCTCTGATGAAAAAAATTGCAACTGCTGCAATGACACTTGTTTTTCTGCTGACAACTGGAAACATTTTTTCTTTTGGCAAACAGGAAGAAGACACAATAGAATTAACAGCGGTAGAGGCAAGGGGAATTGTCCGTCTTGTAGGCAGCGATTTTTCTAGGTCGCTGGTAATAAGCGGAGAAAACCGGGAATGGATAATACAGGAAGACGAACAAAAAAAGTTAATGCATTTACAGCAGCAGGCTGTTGTTGTTGTTGCAGTAGAATACTATTATGACCGGTTTTATGCCAACGGCCTTCCGGCAGGAAGGCAATATTATTTAAAAAATATTATCATTATTAGTGCGGGGCAATAAGTGAATACTCTGTATCTGTCAGAAGAAAAATGTCTTTAAGCCCGTCAGTAATAATTACATCTTTATTGCTAAGGATAAAAAGAGCCTCGACGCCGGGAATGGAATCGGCAAGGGCTTTTCCGCGTTCAAGCCCCAGGGTAAAAAGCACTGTTGATAAAGCATCGCCTTCGATGGACTTTTCTGTAACTATGGAAACAGACAAAATATCGTTGTCAACAGGATAACCGTCTGCGGTGGAAAGAATGTGATGATAACGCTTCTCGTTATACATAAAATAACGCTCATACACGCCGCTGGTAACAACACTTGTATCATTAACCGAAATAATCCCAATATAGTTTTCTGTATTTAGCGGATCTTGAATGCCTATTCTCCAGGGCTTGTTTTCTCCTTTTTCCTTCCGCCATCCAATTGTTAAAATATTTCCCCCAAGATCAATAACAGCGCTGGCAACACCGCCCTCTTTGGCAATACGGGCAGCTTCATCGGCGGCATATCCTTTTGCAATTGCCCCAATATCCAGCGCCATGCCTTTTCTCCGCAGGAAAACAGTATTCTCTGCCTGGTTTATCTCTACATCCTGCCAGTTTACCAAAGCCAAAGCCCCGGCAATTTCATTTTCATCCGGCACATGCTGGGACTCAGTGCCTATGCCCCATAATTTTACCAGCGGCCCAACCGTAGGATCAAATGCGCCGCCGCTTAATTCGGCATAAAACAACGCTNTTTCCAGAACTTCAATTATATCCGGGCGAACCTTTACCGGGTTAAGCCCCGCNTCTTTGTTAATTGCTGCGATACCGGATCTAAGGGAATCGGCGGCAATTTGTATTGACAAAGAAGTTTCGCTGTCCGGCTCAAATGTGCCCATGTCATCGAATGCATTCTGAAATTCAGTTGCATTAACAGTCATTGTACGGTCAATTTCCTGGATTCGCGAAAAAATTCTTGAATAAACCTGATCGTCTCCGCTGCCGTACAAATTTATTACGCATACAGTTCCCAAAGCCAATTCAATTTGAGGTTTACTGACAAATGAATCCGAAGAATTGGCGGAATTGGCGGAACTAGGTTTTTTTGTGCATCCATTTAAAAAAAGAAAGGCNATAAAAACAGCTATAAATCCTGAATAAGATATTCCGGAAATTAAATATTTTAAACAGTTCTTTTTAATAACCATCGGACATCTCACGGTTTTTATCGCGCTGGCATAATTCCTGATACACATAACTTCGGTTCCGCAGTTTTTCTTTTATCTCTTTTGAAAACGGCATATGGCGCCAGAAGGCTCCCCGCACTTCCTTATCCAGTTTTTGTATTCCTTCGGCTTCTTTTGTCATCCAAAGAATATAATCCTGAATAAAAAATTCTTTTACGTCGCCTTTTAATTTTTGGGCTGCAAACCACTGATAGTAATGGCCGGTAAGCCCTTCTTCCATCCAGTAATAGGACGCTCTTTCCTTTGCAACTTGCCAGCGGAGATCCGCAACAGCGCTTAAAACTGCCGCATACAAATTTTTTGGATACATGGGAATCATCACGCGGCCGCGGCTTGTTGCCCTGTTATGCTTATCGAAGGGTTCCCAGCACATTCCGGAATCACCGTAAGTAGGAAGCAATACTATATACGGCACAATCCTGTGTATTTTATTTTTATAATAACGGCAGAATACTTCGGGGTCTATGCTTTCTATTTGCGCAAGCAAACTGATAACATTTTCGCGAAAACCTACATCATTTGGGCCTGAATGAAAATATTCACTGCTCAGAATAGGGAAGTGATTCCCCTGCCTGCCGATAGTCATCTTGGCCGCTTGCCTGATAGTGTCGAATTCNGCATCTATTGAACGAAGGTCAAGAATTTCCTCTCCGCCTTCATCTTCNATTTTTTCTTGCAGCATANTAACATCAGCTTCTGCCTGATTATAATCTCTTAATAAAATATTAAAGTCATGATCGCACCTTATAAGGCCCTTAAGGGTTTCCTGAATTTCAGAAAAAGTGCGCCTTTGTGAATCGCTGTANGCGGAATTTATCTCTTCAAAACCATCCTGCGGGGAANGATCGGTTATTACAGTTATAAGATCTTTCAAGGAATCTTCCAATTCGTTGCGTTCCAGATCTTTTTCCCTAAGCAGGGTTTTCGCGCCGTCCCTTTTTCCGATAGCTTTTTCCAAAAATTGCTGTACTTTCATTTGGCCTGCGGTTTTTGCAACTTTTACTTCGTCGCTCGTTGACACCCGAATAACGCCTGTTCCAACGGCTTTAAACCATTCATCCAGGTAATACACAGGCTGGTTTAGATCGCTGCTGCATATTAATTTCGCAAAGAAATTCCTGGTTTCGGCATCAGTTAAATTAGGATGCAGCAAATTAAACCTTAGCAGGTATCTTTTCGGCTCGCTTATTTTTCCGGGGGCTTTTCTGGCCACGCTGCGAAGAACTTCCCAAAAAGCGCTTATTATTTGCCCGCGGAAAACACTGCGGTCCTTTGGGTCTTTGCAATTTACATATTTTTGCAAAAGAGCATTAACCCTTTTCGCAACATCGCCCTCATTTGAAAGAGCAGTTTTGTAGTAGTTGGGATCCGCAAAGAATTTATGCGGAATTGACTCAAAGCGTTTAGTTATTTCCGGAAAACTACCCGCGCCAAGATTCGCTTCATTGTTATCATTTTGATCAGAATCATCTTCATTATCAAAATTCTCAAAGTCATCTTCCATCAAATCAGATTCTAACTCATCTTCATAGTCTGAATCTGTGTCATTATCAAAATCATTCTGTTCCATAACTAAATTATACAAGGACTGTACAAAAATGTCAATGTATGTTTAAAATATATAGCATGACAATACATGAACTTTTTTCAAACGCACGAAAAATTGTCTTTAAATTTGGCTCAAATACGCTTGCCGCTGATAACGGCAGAATTAATGTGGGTTTTTTAGAAGAATTTGCCGATCAGGCGGCAGCATTTATAAAAAAGGGGAAAAAAATTATAATTGTCTCTTCCGGCGCGCAGGCAGCGGGCCTTTCAACTCTGGGCAAATGGGAGCGAAAAAAAGATATTCATTACCGGCAGGCGCTGTGCGCTGTTGGGCAAGTGCAGCTTATGGATGCCTGGCGAAAAGCATTTTTGCCTCATAACTGTTTTATTGCCCAAATTTTACTTACCAGGGAAGATTTTTGCGATCCCATTAGAACGCTCAACATGAGAAACACCCTTTTTACCCTTGTTGATGAAGGCATAATTCCCATTATCAATGAAAATGATACCGTTTCTGTGGAAGAAATCAAAATTGGGGAAAATGACACCCTTGCAGCCCAGTCTGCAATACTCTGGAGCGCCGATCTGCTGGTGCTTTTTAGCGACATTGACGGCTTGTATTACAAAAATCCCAAGGAATTTTCTGACCAAAAATTGCTTGAGACGGTTACTGACATCAAAACTATCAAGGAAAATATTGAAACGGGCGCTACCAGCAGTTTTGGAACCGGCGGGATTGCAACAAAACTCGAAGCGGCGCAGCATGCCTTGTCTTACGGCATTCCCACTGTTCTTGCCAACGGCAAAACGCCCCGCTGCCTGGAAGCTCTTGCCGAAGGGCGCCAAAAAGGCACTGTTTTTTTGGGTTAATCTTAAACACAAGGAGTGCCTTACAATTTTTACCGTTTATTCACAAATAAGCATTTGACAAATAATTTCAAAAAAGTGTAGAATATAAAGTAAGAGAGGAAAAGTTATGGTAAACAATGATTATGTTCCTGGATTTGACGATGACAAAGATGACAGTCTAAAAATTAAAATCCAAAGCATTCTTGAAGTAGATTGTTGCTTGTTGCTTGTTTTAAATGGGTATATAGATACGTATAATTCCAATAATTTTCAAAAACGGGTTCAACATGCAATTGAAGCAGGGTATAACCGTTTAATTTTTAATTGCAGTAATTTAAATTATGTTTCATCCACCGGAATAGGTTCTTTTACTTCTTTCCTAAAATCGGTCAAACCAAAGGGCGGCGATTTAGTCCTGCTGCAGATTCAGCCAAAAGTGTTCGAAGTGTTCCAGTTACTGGGCTTTTCTCAGTTCTTTAATATTAAAGACAGCCTCAACGATTCTATTGATTTTTTCCTGGGAGAATCAGGCGAGGAAAAGAAAGCCGGTTTCGAGAAAATTTTCTTTTGCCCAATCTGTTCCAAAAAGCTAAAGGCAGTAAAACCTGGCCGGTTTCGGTGTTCAGAATGTAAGACTATTTTAGCTATTGACGAAGAAGGAAAAGTTTCCTTAGGGTGAACCTTTTTAATGAAACTGCGAAACTACGGTTTGCGTCAGTTCTGGGATGGGTATAAAAAAAATATGTGTATAAGAAAAGATACTCAGAAACAACCTGTGGAAAACCTGTTTATAACATTAGGAAACATCATGCAGGTGTATTGATTTTTATACAGTACTTGTTTTTTATAAAACATAATAAATAACACATTTTGCTAATTCATTGCCAGGCAATGAATTAGCTGTTTTAAAATATAAAATTAAGAATTATCATGCTAAAATTCATTGCTTTTTTTGCCTCGAAATCCCCATTTTTTTTATTTTCCAGAAATACCAGCTTGTGGAAAACATGTGGATAAACGGGATAAGAAAATGACAACTGCTTCTTATGATATAACAAGATAAATTCCTTGAAAGCATGATGCTAATGAAAAATTACTGTAAAAAAACAACCGTAAAACATTGACAAATACAAAAAACCGTGATATAATAAATATGAAAACTTAAGAAAATCACAGATGGGTTTTTAAGGGTGTTTTAAAGA
>JGI24702J35022_10001389_pt1 | contig 15049 bp, 12 predicted proteins | sample TergutTh196P4_FD_35022 | JGI IMG/M metagenome (IMG submission 35022)
CAGCTTGAAACAATTGATTCGTTTAAACCTGATGTAGCTTCAATACTCAATGCAGCGCCGGACCATCTTGACAGATACAAAGATATCCATGAATACTATGAAGCAAAAAAACGTATATTCATGCGTCAGGATAACTCCGATTTTTTCATATATAATTGCGATAATGAGATTATTGAAAATAGTAAAATGAATTTTCCTTCAAATTCATTGCGCTTCTCCGTATATGATGACAGCGCGGATTCATTTTACAGAGACGAAAATATTTATGTTGTTTATGACGGATATATAATTCCGGTAGTTGATGTTAGGAAATTGAGTATAATAGGAATTCATAATATATATAATGTAATGGCATCTCTTCTCATGGTAGTATCTCTCCATAAAAAACTTAATATAACGCCGGATTTTAATAAAATAGGAGATGCATGTTGTTCCTTTAAAGGGCTTGACCATAGAATGGAGTATATCGGCAAATACAATGAAAGAAGTTTTGTCAATGATTCAAAGGCGACAACAATCAGCGCTGTGGAGATGGCTGTTAAGAGTATTAAAGATAAAGGCGTAATTATATTAGGCGGAAGAACAAAGGGTGATGATTATTCAAAGCTAAGAGATATTATAGATGAAAAGATAAGAGCTGTTATTCTCATCGGAGAATCTAAAGAATTTTTTTTAGAAATCTTTAAAGGCTTTAACACTGTAGCGGCAGATAATATGGAAGATGCCGTGTTAAAGGCAATGAAAAATTCCGAAGAAGGAGACATGATACTCCTCTCTCCGGCATGCGCTTCTTATGATATGTTTGAAGATTATGAAGCGAGAGGAAATATTTTCAAAGAGTGCTTTAATAAATTATCGGAGGGTAAAATCTCTTGGAATTAAGGAATGTTCTTGATACAAGAAGAATGGGGGAACCTGATCTGCTTTTATTTGCTGCAATCTTTACACTTGCAGGTATAGGATTTGCCATGAGTTATAGCGCAAGCGCAGTTTATGCCTATCGGGTTTTTGGCGATTCCTTTTACTTTCTTAAGCGGCAAATAATATGGGGAGTAATAGGTCTTTTAGCGCTGTTTATTTTTCAACGGATTGATTATAGAATTCATGCAAGATATTCAAGAATAATGATCTTGCTATCAATAATAATACTCACTGTCGTGTTAATACCCGGGATCGGATCAAGCGTTAAAGGTTCATCAAGATGGATAAATATAGGGTTTATGAATATCCAACCTGCGGAGTTTGTAAAGCTTGCTGTAGTGATATATCTTGTAAATGTCTATTCTGCAGAGGCTAAGAAAAATCGGGTTATGCAATTGCTTGCGCCTATGATCATCATCAGTATTATCTTTGTTCTTATAATGCTGCAGCCGGATTTCGGAACTGCAATGAATCTTTTAATAATTTCAGCTTTTATTATTTTTGTATCGGGATTTCCGATGCTGTATATCTTTTTTATCTCAATATTGAGCGTACCGATGTTTTACCTAATGGTATATCAGGTTTCATATAGATGGGATAGAATTCTTGCCTATATAGATCCATGGAAAGACAGATATGGTGTAGGCTACCACGTGATTCAGTCTTTTACGGCATTTAAGAAAGGCGGGCTGCTTGGAGTCGGTCTTGGATTAGGAGCGCAGAAACTTGCAAAACTTCCCGAACCTCATACTGATTTTGTATTTGCCGTAATAGCTGAAGAGGCCGGTCTTATAGGAACTGTTTTTATAGCTATTATTTTCTGTTTTGTTTTTTGGAGAGGAATGCTCATAGCAATGGATGCGCCTGATGATTTCGGCAGATTTCTGGCTATAGGATTAAGTTTATTGATTACGGTTCAGGCATTTGTTAATATGGGAGTTGTTACAGGTATTCTCCCTACAACAGGTGTACCTCTTCCATTTATAAGCTATGGAGGTTCTTCTCTACTGAGCAATATGATCGCAGCAGGAATAATTCTAAATATTTCAAGATACAGAGAAACGTCTACCCGTGGAGTAAAATTAGAAGAGGTATGGAATTATGAGTAAAAATATAATGATTATCGGCGGAGGTACAGGCGGACATATAAGTCCGGGCATAGCTATTTATGAGAAACTCAGTGTTGATGGCGCTGTGACCCCGTTTTTTCTTACTGTAAAGGCTGATATGAAATTAGGAACTTTTAATGATATAGGGAATGATAAATTATCTACATATAAAGCTCCGGCGCTGACAAAAAATCCGTTTAAGATGCCAATATTTATTATAAGATTTATAGGTTCTTTTTTAAAGGCAATAAGATTAATAAAGAAGAATGATATATCGGCAGTGATCGGTATGGGCGGATATTCGTCGGTTCCGGCACTTGTAGCTGCAAAATTACTTAAAAAGCCTATATTTCTTTGTGAACAGAATAGTGTGCCAGGTAAGGTCACTATTGTATTTGAAAAGTATTGCGAGATGATATTCGGTACTTTCCCCGATGCTGTTTCATATTTTAAGATGCCGGAAAAATATTTACATTGCGGGAATCCCATAAGAGACAATGTATTAGTTGAAACACCGAAAAATGAGGCAAGAAAATTTTTTAATCTTGGACACTGTGATAAGATAATATTAGTAGTCGGCGGCAGTCAGGGAGCTCTTAAGCTTAATCAACTTGTACTTGGACTTAAGAAAGTCTATTCGCGGGAATTTAAAAATACCGGGATTATATGGAGTACGGGAGAATATTCTTATGAGGAATTTAAATATAGATCACAAAATGAAATAGAGGCAGGTTCTATTTTCCTATCGCCATATATCAAAAAGATAGGGAAGGCATATAGGGCTTGCGATATAGCTATATCAAGATCCGGGGCAGGGGTTATGATGGAATTAGCCGCAGCAGGTGTTCCCTCAATATTGATTCCCTATCCGTATGCTGCAATGGACCATCAGAGCAAGAACGCAGAGTCATTTGTCTCGGCAGGAGCTGCCATTGTAATAAATGATAATGAAGCCATACCTGAAAAGGTCGGTCCTGTGCTTTTTGATCTTTTGAATAATCCGAGAAAACTTACAGCAATGTCAAATTGCGCTAAGTCCGTTTCAAAAATAGATGCGGAAGATATAATAGTAAATAAAATTAAAGAAGCGTTGAATATCAGGAGTAAGTAACTTGTTTAGAAATTTAAATAAAATACATTTTATCGGTATCGGCGGAATCGGAATGAGCGGGATTGCCGAAATACTCAATAATATAGGGTATGAGGTTTCAGGCTCTGACCTTCGGTCATCTGAGCAGACTAAAAGACTTGAATCCTTAGGGGTAAAGATATTTATAGGTCATTCGGCATCCAATATTTTAGATTATAATGTTGTAGTAACATCAAGCGCAATAGATACAAATAATCCGGAGATCATTGAAGCAAGAAAGAGAAAAATTCCTATTATACATAGATCGGAGATGTTGGCGGAGTTAGTCAGGCTTAAGCATGGAATCGGCATAGCAGGTACTCATGGGAAAACAACAACTTCATCAATGCTTGCTTCGGTTTTAAGTGACGGAGGAATGAATCCGACAGCAATAATCGGCGGTAAGGTCTTTAATTTCGGATCTAATGCAAGGATAGGGCAAGGTGAATATATTGTTTTTGAAGCGGATGAGTCCGACGGTTCGTTCTTAAAGCTGCTTCCTACTATTGCAATAGTTACTAATATTGATGCGGATCATCTTGATCACTATAAGTATTTTGAGGGATTGAAGGAAGCATTTTTAACATATATAAATAATATACCATTTTATGGTTATTCGGTGCTATGTACGGATGATGATGTAATAAGAGAACTTCTCCCGCGTGTTGAAAGGCCGTACTATACATATGGTTTTAATGACGATGCCGATTTTACAGCTCATAAGATAAGAATGGAAAATGATAAGACATGTTTCTCATGCAATTATAAAGGAAAGCCCATTGGAGATTTTATTCTTTCCCAGCTTGGCAATCACAATGTGTTGAATTCATTGTCTGTTATTGCAGTATCATTAGAGATCGGCCTAAAGTATGAAGCAATCAGGGACGGATTGAAAAACTTTGAAGGTGTCGGTAGAAGGCTTGAACGGATAGGAGAAAAGAATGATATACTTGTAATGGATGATTACGGTCATCATCCGACAGAGATAAGAGCGACCCTAACAGCTCTAAAAAATCTTGGAAGACGCATAGTAGTCATATTTCAGCCGCATAGATATTCCAGAACAAAACTCTTATGGGATGAGTTCGGCAGATCATTCGGACATGCAGATGAGATATTTTTAACAGATATATATCCTGCAGGAGAAGAACCGATAGAGGGAGTCTCAACAGAGCTTATTTGTCGGTCGGTACAAAAACATGGCAATAGAGATGCAGTATTAATTGATAGATTTGAAGATATAGCGGATTCTGTAGTAAAAGTTTTGAAAGCCGGAGATGTAGTAATAACTTTAGGCGCAGGAGATATCTATAAGATCGGACCGGCAATACTGGAGCGGATAAAGTGAGATAAAGAGAGATAATATGAAAAAACTAGTTATTGTATTAATTCTTCTGTTCTCTGTTTCGGCAATTAGCTCCGATACGCTGATTGATGTCAAGGGTATTGAATTTCGCGGTATAAAGAATGTTGATAAAACCGAAATTATTAAAAAGTCCAATGCAAGAACTTCAAAGGGAGGGATATTAATTGATATTCAGTCTCTTAAGAGTGTCATGGATAGTGATGTTAAAATAAAAGATTATAATCTTATTGTTGATAAAAAAATTCTTATTATATCGGTTGAGGAAGTTTATCCCCTATTTATGATATTTAGAGTTGATAAAGAAATAAGTGTTCCATGCCTTGTTGATGAAAATAGAAATGTCCTTTATTCGGGTAGATTTTTTAAAACAGATATGCCGATAATAATTATAGAGAAGAATTTTTTAGAAGATGCAAGTAGTAGTGAATTTATCAATATATTATTTAGTAATCTTATCCATATTGCTAAAACAAGCAGGGGTTTTGCCGAAGAATTGGCTGAGATTAAGATTAATAGAGACATGGATTTAATAGTAACATTAAAGAATAGAAAAACATATTTTATAATCAAGAATAGTTTGAGCGGTTTTAAAAAGATTGAAAAGAGCGCCGCTTATCTTGATTCGGTTAATACTTATCCTGAGGTTATTAACCTTAATGACAGAAGAGCGCTCATCAGATGATTGTTGGAGGTTATTGAATGGAAGATATTATTGTCGGTCTTGACATCGGAACTACTAAGACATGCGCTGTAATAGGTTTCCTGAATGAGAATAGTCAGGTCGAAGTCGCGGGTGTAGGAACTGCATTTTCAAAGGGATTGAAAAATGGTGTAATAGTTAATATTGATGATACCTCAGCTTCGATCGTGAAGGCAATAGAAGATGCGGAATTAATGTCCGGATATGAAGTTAGTAGTGTATTTGTCGGGATAAGCGGACAACATATTAAGGGTGAAAATTCTAAAGGCGTAGTAGCAATAGCAAATAGAAATAGAACGATTACGGCTCTTGAGGTTAAGAGGGTTGTAGAGGGTGCGCAGGCAATCGTTATTCCTGTTGATAGAGAGATAATGCATGTTTTATCAAAGGAATTTAAAGTAGATGATCAGTCCGGAATCAAGTATCCTGTGGGCATGAGCGGAGTCAGGCTTGAAGCTGAAGTTCATATCATCACTGCTTCAACAACAAGTATACAGAATATGATTAAATCCGTCGGCAAAGCGGGATTTCAACATAGGGATATAATATTTAATCCCATTGCATCTGCCGAAGCAGTAATAGGGAAAGATGAGAAAGAGCTTGGGACTGCTTTAATCGATATAGGCGGCGGTACTACTGATATTATAGTTTATTTAGAAGGCGGAGTAGCATATTCATCAGTACTTCCCGTAGGCAGTATTCATGTAACAAATGATATATCAATCGGATTAAGAACATCTTTGGAATCTGCAGAGATGATAAAAAAGAAATACGGATGTGCCGAGCTATCTCTTGTGGATGCATCTGATATGGTAGAGGTGCCGTCCGTAGGAGGGCGGGCGCCACGAAGGCTTTTTCGGCAGGAGTTGACTCAAATAATTCAACCGCGGGTAAGTGAAATTATGGAGATGGTAGATCATGAACTTATTAATAGCGGCAAAAAGGATATGCTCGCAGCAGGGATTGTACTAACAGGCGGCGGCAGTATGCTCGATGGTTCTGTTGAGGCAGCGGAAAGAGTATTTAATATGCCGGTGAGAATAGGTTTGCCTGTAGATATAGTTGGTCTTAAAGATGTTGTAGCTACTCCGCAATTTGCAAATGGAGTTGGGCTCTTAAAATATGGTATCAGGATGAATGAATTCCGCGGCAATAAAAATTTTAAGAGGGGTAATAAACCCGGTCTTTTAAGCAGGATTAAAAAAGCATTTGAGGAATATTTATAATGGTAAAATATCAAAAAATTTACTTGACAAATAAAGCTACTAATTTTAGTATAAATGCTTTCTTAGTTAATAATAAAATTTACGGTATTTTAATTAATTGTCTATTTCAAAATAATTATAATACAAACATCGGGGCGATCCATATCGGTCGCCCGGTTAACGGTTAATGACGTATGGGCGAATTGTATTTGCCCGGTTAATGGTTAATGACGTAGGGCTGATGTGGGTGTCTGCCCAAATTTAATGAGACATAATATTAAATAAACAAATATTTATCGGGAGGTCACATGTTCAAATTAGAAGAAACCAAGCCTTTATCGACAATTATTAAGGTAATTGGAGTTGGAGGAGCAGGAACAAATGCTGTTAACAGAATGATATTAACAGGACTGAATGGTATTGAATTTATTGTTGCTAATACGGATGCTCAGCAACTTGAAGCTTCTTTGGCTCAGGAAAAAATTCAGCTTGGTTCCAAGTTAACAAGGGGACTTGGTGCGGGAGCTAACCCGCAAATAGGCAGAGAAGCTGCAAATGAAGACAGGGATAAGATAACTAAGGCGCTTCAGGGCGCTGATATGATCTTTATTGCTGCAGGTATGGGCGGTGGAACAGGAACAGGAGCAGCTCCTGTAGTGGCAGAGATCGCTAAAGAATTAGGCGCTTTAGTAGTCGGTGTTGTAACAAAACCCTTTAAAGCCGAAGGTAAAAAAAGAATGTCTCAGGCAGAAGAGGGCATTAAAAATATTATAACTCAAGTGGATACATTGTTAACTGTCCCCAATGAGCGTTTGCTTAAAATAATTGATCGAAAAACGCCGATTGAAGATGCATTCAAGTTGGCAGATGATATATTAAGGCAGGGAGTTCAAGGTATAGCTGATTTAATTATGGTATCAGGTCTTGTGAATGTAGATTTTGCAGATGTACGAACTGTAATGAAAGAGACAGGCGATGCCATCATGGGAGTAGGATTAGGATTTGGCGAGAACAAGGCTATTGAGGCGACTCGAATGGCAATTAATAGCCCTCTCCTTGAAGAGACAAGCATTGAAGGCGCAAAAGCCGTACTCATCAATATCGCAGGGGGAAATGATCTATCTCTACATGAGGTAAATGAAGTAATTAATGAAATTACAAAGTTAGTAGATCCCGATGCAAATATCATATTTGGGGCGACTGTTGATCCTGGTATTGTTGAAAAGATAAGGGTAACGGTAATAGCAACAGGATTTGATAGAAAAAAGAATATGCTGTTTATAAAATCCGGTGATATGAAATCAGGAGAATCCGGACCAGCCCTTACGCTTATTGAAGGGAAACAAGATTCTCATAAGCATAAACCAGCAGCTATGAATAAAACATTTTCTTTAGATTCTTTAAACTATGACAGGAAGAATAAAAAAGATTATCCTAAAGAGGATCTTGATATACCTGCATTTTTAAGGCGAAGCATTGAATAATACCAACCGATAAATTGAAGGCTGTCCGACCATGTCAGGCTCATCGTGATTATATCAGGCTCAGCGTGACTATGCCATGTTTAGCGTGGCTATGTCAGGCTCAGCGTGGTAAATAAAGGGCAGCCTTTTTTGTTCAATCTAAGTCCTCAATAATCTTAAGAGATGTTTTTTCGCCATTTGACGGTTCATCGCTATTTTTGAATATTAAAATAATCTCTGTGCGGTAATTTTTTTTCATGATGAAGTAATAGTCTGCAGAGAGTCTTCTTACAATGTCTAAGCCGCGCCCGGTTTCCGACACAGATTCATTTATATCTTTGCCTGTTATAGATGATTCTTTAATTAGTAAATTCTGCTTAATCATATTATTGATACTTTCAAGTATTCTTGTCTTTGTAAGTATGCCGTTTGAGTCAATAATCGATATTGCATATGTGTCATCTGTATAGCAAAAATGGATATCCACAAATTTATCATCAGGCAGTTCAACCGGTACTCTATTTAGCTTTTCATTGGTGAATCCATGTGCATGGTAAACAGCATTTATTATGATTTCATTGAGAATTAATCTTAGAGTCGATTGACCTGATATTTTAAAATTCCAACTTTCTATTTGGTCTATAATAAGGCCAATTGCACGATTTATCTGGTTAGATTTTTTTATCTTCAATCTTTTAGTTTCAATTATATTTTCAAGATAGTTGTTTAATCCAAAGATGTTTTTTTTGGTAATTAGCTTTTGTATTAGATTAAGTATATCCTTTGTATTAATAGGTTTTTGAAGAACATTGCCAATACCCTGTTTAAATATTTTATTAAAAAACAGATCAATATTCTTATCTGTAATCATAATCATTGGGATAGCAGGGTAGTTTTCACGCATATATTCATAGAGTTGAAAGGCATTGTCTCCGGGTAATTCTACTTCGGATATAATAAGATCAAAATCATATGCTTTAATTTTTGAAATGGTGCTAAATGCAGAATCGCATAGTACTACATTATAACCATTTTTTCCCAAAATGTCCTCTAATGTATTTTTGTATTCTGATATGTCGGCAATTAGTATATTATACATATTTCTATTATCGGAAGCAGGATTAATTTTTGGGAATGATTTTTTTGTTTGATTTTTTATCCGTAGGGGCTGCAATCTGCCGCCCGAATAATTATTATTTTTTGTTTGATTTTTTATCCGTAGGGGCGACAACCTGCCGCCTGAATAATTATTATTTTTTGTTTGATTTTTTATAAGCAGATAAATTATAATAACAAATGCGTAGGGGCGATCTGCGATCGCCCGAATAATTCATTATCGAGACCGAATAATTATTACCGAGATTAACCGGAGGCGTTGAGTTGAATATTAGTAAAATAAGCAAGACCATATGCATTATTATATCTTTAGCGGCAATTATACTATCCCAATCAATTACGAGCGCGCAAAATGCAATTTCATTAAATAAGGCCGGATGGGAAAGCTTTAATAGAACCGAATATGATAAGGCGCTCTTTAGCTTTACTAATTCACTTAGGTTAAATAACAGATATTCCGATTCAATGATCGGCGCTGCAAAGTCATACTATGAGCTTGGAGTATATGATAGGGCGCGTGAACTTTTCTCCGATGCATTAAAGATTGATAGCAATTCAATTGATGCGCTCAATGGAATAGGTATGGTTTTATCCGAAACCGGAAGATTCAGCAATGCAATAGAATATTTTGACAGAGCATCAAAGATATCAGGTGAATCAATAGATTCCGAATACGGTAAGGCATATGTTTATTATAAGATGGATAAAAGACTATGGGCAAGGAGAAAGCTTGAAGATATATTTAAAATTAATCCCTATCATTTTAAATCTCTCCTCTTAATGGCTGATATTAAATCAGATGAAGGTAGATTAAAAGAGGCAAGACAATTTATAGAGCGAGCTATAGATAGCGTACATGAATCGCCGGAGGGTTATATTAAATACGGCGATATCCTCTTGAAGAATTTTATAATGACAGGCGACTCGGATTCATTGCTTGAAGCGCGTGAATCATATTCAACTGCGCTCTCCATTAATAGTCTAAATTTTAAGGCAAATATGAATATGGGGATTATATCTCTAATGGAGATAGATGACTATAATTATAACATGGCTCTTCAAGGGTCGGAGAATAATGATCAGATAAGCAGTTTAAAGGATTCGGCAATATCATATATCTCAAAAGCTGCAGAGGTAAATAAGAATAAATCGGTACTATATACTCTTGCCCTTGCATATGATATGTCCGGAGATAAGACTGGAACTCTTGACCGTATGCTCTCTACATATAAAAGCTTTCCTTCATATTCGTTTCTTAAATGCAGGTTGGAGGATTTTCTTGTGTTGAATGGATATAAAAGCGAACATCCTGCAAGGATAATGCTTTCAAACGAAAATATCGAACTGTCAAGAATAAACCGCAAAGAGAGCCTCCATACAAATGCTATTTATTATTTGAGAAGAGCCCTCTATATGAATCCGTTAAACAGGGATGTGCGTGAACAACTTATAAACTACTACTCAATTTTTGACTATAATAAGTTGATGATTGATGAGATGAAAAATCTTTTAATGCAGTATCCCGAATTTAAATATCAGGATATGCTTAGCATTGCAGTTATGAAGAGAAGAGATAAACTCTATGCAAGGGAGGGTTATATAACCGATGATCTGCCGAGGAATGTGCCGTTAGTTTTAGTTCTTAATTTTAATTCGGCAGGTAGAATTACGGATCAGTTAGATTCTGGTAAGATCATAGGAAGAAATCTTACCTTTGCTATTCAACAGTTCGGAAGAATGAAGACCATAGGTCTTACCGGAAGAGAGGAATTAATAGGTAATCTTAAAACCGATGGTGATAATCTTTTTAAAAGCATAAAAAAAATAAAAGAGATAACTGATAATAGTGAACAGAAATTTGATTATTATATTTATGGAGAAATATCGGATGTTGATGATTATATAAATATAACATTAAAGATAATGGATGTAAATAAAGGTTATATTATATATGAATTATCCGAATCAAGAAAGGGGAGAGAGAATCTAAACCTAATATCATTATCAATAGCTGAAAAGATATATAATATAATTCCTTATAGCGGTAAAGTTTTGAAAGTAAAAGATGACGGCATTATTGTCAATCTCGGACTTTTTGACGGAGTTAACGAGGGGACAGAACTTGTTATATATGTGGACAGCAGATCAAGACTTAACAACGAGGCAATAAGGTATGCTGAAACCTTTACAGTTAAAGAGGCAGATACATTTATATCTTATGCCGAACCGAATAGATTGGATGTTTTGAAGGAGATAGATTCTACAAATATTGTATATCCATTGATGAAGCGAAGGTCAAGAATGATAGAGTAGGGGCCGGCCTTGCGCCTGCCCGTAGGTGGCCTGCCCGTAGGTAGAGACAAGGATGATTGGTAGAGACAAGGCATCACGCTGAGCCTGACATGGTGCCTTGTCTCTACTCCGCCGCCTTAAAATTATATATAGGCTTAATAACCTTAACTATTTTAGCTGTCGGTCTGATGTTGGCTGCAATTTCATTCATACTTTTGTATGCCATGGGACTTTCATCAAGAGTGTTATTGTTTATTGTGCTTGAATATATTCCTTCCATTGATTTAACAAACTCCTTCATGTTCAGCTCGGCAAAGGCTTTTTTGCGGCTCATGAGGCGTCCTGCTCCATGGGGAGCTGAGTAGTTCCAGTCCGGGTTACCCAATCCTTCACAGAGGAGACTTCCGTCACGCATATTCATGGGAATCAATAGTTTTTCTCCGGGTTTTGCAGAGACAGCGCCTTTGCGTAAAATCATTGCGTCGGTATCTATATAATTATGAACGGTTGTAAAAGAATCAATAATATCTGCGCTCCCAATGCCAAGCCCGCCACAAATGATACTCATCATCGCTTTGCGGTTCTGCCCGGCAAAATGTTGGGTGATTTTCATGTCATTGATGTAATCGTCAAACAATGTACCCTCTGCAAATGCCAGCGCTTTTGGGATGGATTCTTTGGATTCAATAGCTGTTTCTTTTTTGCTAAGCCGCTTCCATGCCTCGGCCTGATAGTAATTTGCAATCTCAAGCCCCAAATGTCTGCTGCCTGAATGTACTACAATATACAAATTCTCTTCATCATCAAGGGCTGCTTCGATAAAATGATTACCGCCGCCAAGTGTGCCTATACTTTTTCTTGCGCGGTTAAGGTCGATTTTAGGACAGCGGATATCATCAAATGGGATATCCTTCGCATAGTCATGAACTTGATTTCGTATCTGTCTGCTGCAAGGTATTTGCGAATAGATGAGTTTGTCTAATTTTTTCGGATCAAAAGATTTGGCATGCGGATTGTTTGCAGCTATAATTATAGTCTCCATTCCGCAGCCTATGTCAACTCCTACAAGATTAGGAACAATTTTATCCTTGATAGTCATTGTAGTTCCGATAGTACAGCCTGCGCCTGCATGAACATCAGGCATTAAGCGTATGAGGCTTCCTTCTGCAAAGGGCTGATTGCATAGTGTTAAAATTTGTTCTTTCGATGCCTCGTCAACATTTTCTGTAAAAACCTTTGCTGTGTTGTATTTTCCCTTAATTTCTATCATACTGTTATATATTCCATCATATTCCATCAGAGTTGTTCTATTTGAGTATCTGTTATATAGTTGAACTATTGTCAACAGAATTACCAAATCAGCTTTTATGTTTAATTCGATTTTAAAAAAATCTTGACACAGCGCTTATTCACCTTATTTTTAGGACTTGATATGTTTTTTTACTATAGCAGGTGAGTGTTGTTAATGTTAGAAATTATTGTTCCTTCGGTATCATCAATAGTAAGTCTTTCATTAGTCGCTTTTATATCAGGACTAATTCTCTCTTATGTGAAGATAAGACTTAAAATTGAAAAGGATGACAGAGAAGTAGAAAGTGTTCAAAGCGATGTTGCTATGACTGCAAGAGTAATGTGCCGCGGCGGAATAAATAAAGCATATTCAAAGTTTTTATACGAAGGCCCAAAAAGTTGTAAAGCTGCAAAGAGTATCATGGGCGGATTTAAAATATGTGAATACGGCTGCCTTGGTCTATGCGATTGCCAAAAAGCATGTCCCTTTGGCGCAATTACTATGAGTGCTGCTCAGTTGCCTGTTATTGATATAGATAAATGTACAGGCTGCGGGAACTGTGTTGCCGAATGTCCGAAGCATATAATTAAACTTGTTAAAAAGGATATATATGTACATATCATGTGCAGCAATAAGGAGAAACCCGATGTAATGAAGTTGGGATGCACTGTCGGCTGCACAGGGTGTAATTTATGCGTAAAGGCTTGTGCAGAGGTATTTACCGATAACACGGACATAGATTCCGCTATTGAAGTTAATGATTTTCTTGCAGACATTGATTATGATAAATGTATCAATTGCCTAAAATGCGCAGAGGTATGTCCTGTCCCTGTAATAAATCCATTGTCTGCAGCAAAAAAATTTAAAAAAAAGAATAGGTTAGGAAAAATTTCATGAAATCTATATTTGACGACATGACAGGTACCGAGAAGGCTGCGGCTCTGCTTATGATACTTGGTCCTGATATAGCTTCGGAAATATTGCGCCATCTTGATGAAGAGAGTATAGAGAAATTGTCTGCCGCTATTGCGCGCATGCAATCACTTCCTGAAGATGAAAAGGAAGAGTTGATAGGAGAGTTTATCATTGAGATTAGAAGGAGTCCGAAGAATTCAACAGGCGGAATAAATAAGGCAAAAAAAATAGTGGTAGATGCCTTTGGCGAGGAAAAGGCAGACGAATTGATAAAGAAAATTGAAAGCCGTGACGTTGAATCAAACTTTAAGTTTTTAAATGAGCTTCAAGATTCTGATCTGTTAGATTTATTAAAAGATGAGCAGCCTCAGGTAATAGCATTAGTCATTAAGTTTTTAAAACCTCAAAAGGCCGGGATGGTATTGAAAAATTTGGCGCCGGCTAAATCTAAAGAGGTTGGAGTAAAACTTGCAATGATGAAGAATCCGTCTTTAGAAGCTGCCGTTGCAGTAGCCCGCACTTTAAAAAAGAGATGGAAAAGTAAAGAGAATGTCTATGAAAATGATAATATCGGAGGAGTAAAGTCTCTTGCAAATATACTGAATCATATGAGCAGTGATCAGGAAAAAGAACTTTTAAAAATAATGGAAATAACAGATCCGCATATCTCTAAAGAGATTATGGAGATGACATTTACATTTGAAAATATTCTCAATCTTTCAAACAGAGAGATTCGCATACTGATTGATGAAATCAATAATGATTTTGTAATTGCAAAGTCATTAAAAGGCGCTGATGATGATATAAAATTTAAGATATTGCGGAATATGAGTCAAAACAGGGCTGAGTCCGTACTTACGGAAATGGACGCCATGGGTCCGGTAAGGTTAAAAGAAGTATTGGAGTGCCGCGATTATATTGTAAATATTATGCATCAACTTGATGAGACAGGAGTTATTTTAATTAAGAGAGACGGAGAAACATATATTGAATAGTAGATTAAGTCATAAACATTAATTTCTGTCTGATAGCCATTCCGAGCCGTCGGTATAAAATTCCTTTTTCCATATTGGGACGCGTTTTTTTATTTCATCAATTATATATCTTGAAGCAGCGTATGAAGAATCTCTATGAGGAGATGAAACAAGAATTAATATGGATGATTCACCGGCATTTACTCTTCCGTATCTGTGAATAATTATAATCCTGCCCAGATTGTGTTTCGCTCCGGCTTCATCTGCAATTTTATTTAATTCCTTTACAGCCATTTCACTGTATATGTCGTAATCGATATATAGAACTTTTTTATTTTGCGATGAATCTCTTACTCTTCCGATAAAGATTAGATCGGAGCCGTCACTACTGCTCAATCCTTCATTAATAAGATCATTAATGTTAATAGGATCTTTTTGCGTTAAGATAAGAATCATATTATCCGCCGCTTACAGGTGGAAATATTGCTAATATATCTCCATCTTTTAACATCATATCCATTGTACAATATTCTTCATTAACGGCTATGAGGAAACTATCTTTTTTTTC
>JGI24702J35022_10001390_pt1 | contig 15048 bp, 13 predicted proteins | sample TergutTh196P4_FD_35022 | JGI IMG/M metagenome (IMG submission 35022)
GGAAGTAGGAAATTCGTCGAAGAAGCCAGATTGAAACGGAAAGTTATGGGTGGTGGCATGCGTCAGGCAGGTATTCTTGCCGCGGCTGGTATAGTAGCACTCGAGGGACAGACCCTTTGTTTGCAAGAAGACCACATAAGGGCAAAAAAAATTGCCTGTGAACTGGCGAAAATACCCGGCATCAATATAAAACCCAAAGAAATTGAGATAAACATGGTATTTTTTGAATGGCTCCCTGCAAAAGACAAGAAAATTGCCACTCGCATTGTGGAAACCTTTAAAAAGTACAAGATTGTCATCAATCCCCCTGAAAATGGGTTATTCAGATTTGTTACACATTATTGGATAGGCGATAGGGAAGTAGAATTGATTCTATTGGCTTCCCGAGAAGCCTTTGGAGGGACAGACCCCACTAACAAAAGCAGAAAAGAATAACTGGCTAAAAGATACGGTTAAAAGGGACGGACCTCATGAGCAATTATCAAAGCAGGCGGGGGAAAATCTACGATTGGATGGCTAAGGAAGGGATAGCCCTGTTAATGCTGGACGATTCAGAGAAGCATAGAAATCCTTCAATCAGGTGGCTTTCGGGACAACCCGGAGATGCCCTGCTTTTCCTTTCAGTAACCAGGCAATCCCTACTTATCCCTTGGGATATAAATATAGCAATGCTGTATGCCGATGCGGACACGCTAATCCCATACATGGAGTTTGAGCGAAAGCAATCAAAAGCCCTCATCGGCGCTGCAGAGCGTCTAAAGATCCCAAAAGGTTCAAAAATAGAGGTCCCAGGGACAACCCCATATCCCAGGTTTTTAAAACTAATAGAAGAGGTGCCCAATTTTGACATTATATGCCGTGAGGCTGGACTTTGGACAGAATTAGAAAAAGAAAGGGCAATAAAAGATGACAATGAATTGAAAATTTATAAAAAGGTAACAGCACTTACCAATGACATAATAAATCTTGTGGAGGGACAAATAAAAGCCAGAAAGTTAAAAACTGAGACCGATGTTGCCCTCTACATTGATTCCGAGGGCCGAAAACTGGGATGTGAGGGTACAGGTTTTGAAACTCTGGCTGCAGGACCAACAAGGAGTTTCGGCATTCATGCTTTTCCGGCTTACACAGGGGAAGTTTTTGGAGGGACCGGGCTTTCGATACTGGATTTCGGTCTAAAATACGCAGGTTATACAACCGATGTAACATTAACCTTTGCAGCAGAACCGCTATCAAAAACCCAAGTAGAAATGCTTTCCCTCACGGAAAATGCCTACGAATTAGCCCTTTCGATGGTGAAAAAAGGCGTCTTCGCTAAAGATATTGGCATGGCTGTGGATGCTTTTTTTGGGCGATCGAAAAAAGCCATGCCCCACGGTCTTGGTCATGGCATTGGACTTGAAGCTCACGAAGCTCCGTCCCTACGAAGTCAAGCAGAGAACGATTGGGTATTGGAAACTGGGATGATAATTACTATTGAACCGGGTCTATACGACCCGGTCCACGGTGGTTGCCGCCTGGAAAACGATATCTTAGTCACGGAGATAGGCGCTGAAGTACTCACAAATGCAAGAATCATCCGCCTTTGAGGGACAGACCTCCAAGATAAACCTAAGATCGGGGACGGACAGACCTCCAAGATAAACCTAAGATCGAGGACAGACCCCCAAAGGATTGACCAAACTTCCCCTCTATTGAATAATACCATTACATGAACAAGCTAATTTTTGTCTCCGGCGGGGTGTGTTCCAGCCTGGGGAAAGGCGTTGCAGCCTCTTCCCTGGGGGCTTTGTTGGAAAGCCGAGGGCTTAACGTCCGAATGGTAAAGTGCGACCCCTACATAAACGTTGACGCAGGCACCCAGAGCCCTTACCAGCACGGGGAAGTCTATGTCACCGACGACGGGGCTGAGACCGACCTGGACCTGGGAAACTATGCCCGTTTCACCTCGGGGCCCCTTTCAAAGGCAAATTCCATAACCACAGGTCAGGTTTACAATTCGGTTATCCGCAAAGAACGGGAGGGCGGTTACAAGGGCCGCTGCGTCCAGGTAATCCCCCACATCACCGATGAAATAAAAGCCCGTATCATGGCAGTGGCCAGTGAGGACTCCGATACTGACATTATCATCGTGGAAATCGGGGGAACCGTGGGGGACATAGAGTCCATACCGTTTCTCGAAGCTGCCCGGCAGTTGATTCATGAGTCAGGCCGTTCCAACGCCCTTTCGGTACACTTAACCCTCATCCCGGAAGTGGGCGGGGGGGAACTGAAAACAAAGCCCACCCAGCACTCGGTAAAGGCGATGCAGGAAATGGGGATTCAGCCGGATGTGCTGATTTGCCGGGCCCCGGCAATGCTTGACGAGGCAACCCGCCGCAAAATCGCCCTTTTTACCAATATTGAAAACGACGCAGTCTTTACTTCCAAAGATGTAGACACTACAATTTATGAAGTACCATTGGTTTTTTTCGAGCAAAAACTGGACCAGGTGGTATTAAAAAAACTGGGGATTGAAGCCCGGCACGCCAACATTGAGCCATGGAAAGCAGTCATCAAGCGGACAGCTTCCCGTAAAGGCGAAGTGCGGATCGGTATTGTGGGAAAATACACAGAACTCCACGATGCCTATAAATCCGTTTACGAAGCCCTTTTTCACGCAGGGCTGGAATGCGGCGTCAAAGTGGAACTGGTCAAAATCGCCTCTGCCAGGCTTGAGGAGGATGAATCAGCGGATCAAGTACTTGGCAACGGCATTGATGGGGTTCTTGTACCAGGCGGATTCGGCCGCCGGGGGGTAAACGGAATGGTCAGGGCTGCCGCATGGGCAAGGAAAAACAAAATCCCCTACTTTGGCATTTCCCTGGGAATGCACATCATGGTAATCGAGTGGGCAAGAAACGTGCTTGGCTGGAAGGAAGCAGATTCCATGGAATTCAACAAGGAGACCGAATATCCAGTAATATGCCTCTTGCCGGAACAGGAGGCTGGCGAAAACCTAAGCCATGCCATTAGGTTGGGAAAATACATTTCCATTGCGGAAGCGGGGACCAAATATTTAGCAGCTTATGGGGAAAGCAGTGTTTCTGAGCGATATAGGCACCGATACGAGTTCTCAAACCGATACAGGGATGAAATGGTTCGTTCTGGGCTTGTCATCGGGGCAATTTACCCAGAAAAGAACCTGGTAGATTGCGTGGAATGGCCAAGTGCTGGATTACACAATCATCCCTGGGGTCTGGGGGTACAGTCACATCCGGAATTCAAATCCAAACCCACGGCAGCGAACCCCCTTTTCCGGGACTTCATTGCCGCCTCCCGGGACGCAAAAGCCACGAAAACCTAATGGAGGGACAGACCCTTGTGAGGAACCAGGCTTAGGGGGACAGACCATGGTGTAACCATGAGCACGGTAGGAATATTTGTATATTAAGGAATGAACTTGAAACAGATTAAAAAACAAATCTTTCTTTTTCGCGCTGTATTTATTTTCTTAATCCAAGTACTACTTTTGGTTGCCTGTTCATTTGACTATACAGGCGGGCAGGGACTTGAAGACAGCAAACCTGATATTGTCATGGAAAACATCGAGTATGTCCGTGTTCGGGGGGGGGATATGCTTGCACGCTTTAAGGCGGAACACGCCGAACGCTGGGAAGAACGGCAGACAATGGAGATCAAGAACTTTACGTTTGAACAAATGGAAGATCGCGGAGAAACAATAAATGTAGAAGGAAGAGGAAATAAAGCGGCAATCCAGACAGATACAGGGGACATAACCCTTTCGGGAGGGGTATGGATCAGTATAGAATCCGAAGACATAACCATAAGCACAGATGGGCTTGAGTGGAGGGACAAAGAAAAAACCATAAAGTGTGGAGATGAAGACGAGGTTGGTATACAGCGCTCCGATGGAACAAGCTTTACAGGCAGGGGTTTTTCTGCAGACATACGCAGCAGAACCTGGGTCTTTACAGGAGAAGTAAATGGAACTTATGTGGAAAAGGAAGAGGATGAAGAGGATATCAACGAAGAAAATGAGGAAACTAGTTAATAAATGAAACCTTTTTTATCATTTCTATTTTCTCTTCTTCTCACTGTCACCGTCTGGGGGGATACTTTTACCTTCAAGGCTGATCATATGTCCGGGGGAAAAGCTACGGGAAGGGAAGTTACCGTCCTTACAGGAAATGCAGAAGTACGTTCCGACAACCTTTTCCTTCAGGCCGAAAGGATTGAAATTTCCGGGAGTAATAACAGATTTCTCGATTGCAGCGGCAATGTACATGGGCATGAAGAGGAAAAAAACATCATTTTCCTGACAGATCGCATGCGTTACGACCGTACCCTGAAAATAGCCCGCCTGGAAGGAAATTCCACCATGGAAGACCGGAAAAACGAAATCGTAGCCAGGGGCCGCTTCATTGAATACGATGACGAAAATGAAATCGCGATAATACAAATCTCAGTCAGGCTTTTTAAAGACAACCTGGTATGCCGTTCAGAATATGCCCTGTACAGGCGCATCGAAAAAACGCTTGCGCTTTCGGGCTTTCCGCTTGTCTACAAAAAAGAAGATGAATACCGGGCGGACAGAATCAGGGTGGATTTGGATACCGACGATGTGGTCATGGAAGGCGACGTCAAAGGTTCCTTAAAAAATTGATGTTATGAAGCTTAATATCGCCCTTCCAGACAATTTCAAACAACTTCCTTTGGAGCTAACGCACAGGTTCAAGCAGTATTTATTCCCGCAGCCTGTAAGGATAGCAGAGGCAAACGAAGACAGCTCCATCCATACATTGACTGTAACAGAGCTACACAAGAAATTCGGCCTCAAAGAGGTTGTCCGTGGCGTAAACTTTTCAATGCAAAACGGGGAAGTGGCCGGCCTTTTGGGACCAAACGGGGCGGGGAAGACGACCATATTTTACATGATTGTTGGTTTTTACCGGCCCACCCAGGGAATAGTTGCCATGGATGGCCTTGACATCACCCTGATGCCCATGTTTCGCCGCGCCAGGCAGGGAATCGCGTATCTTCCGCAAGAGGCTTCCATTTTTAGAAAGCTCACCGTGGAGCAGAACATCTGGGCCATACTGGAAAGCCGCACGGACATCACCAGGGAACAAATGGTAGAACGCCTGGAATACCTGCTTGAAGAATTCGGGATAGCCCGGATAAGAAAGCAGCTCGGCTTTACCCTGTCAGGCGGCGAAAGGCGGCGCACGGAAATCGCCCGCTCCCTTGCCACCGAGCCAAAGTTCCTGCTTCTGGACGAACCCTTCGCCGGGATAGACCCCATCGCGGTTTATGAAATCAAACAGATCGTGCGCCGCCTTGCCGACAACGGAATTGGCATCCTTATCACCGACCACAATGTAAGGGACACCCTGGAGATCACCACCGAAGCCTTTATAATAAACGAAGGCACAATCGTAGCCAGGGGAAGCAAGGATGAGATCCTCGCCAATGAAATGGTCAGGGAAATATACCTGGGCAGTGAATTCAGGATGTAAACCTCACTTAGCTTTATCTAGCAATACCCCTTCCCAGGGAAGCAATGCACCATTAAACTCACTGCGTCCTGTCGAAGCAATTAGCGATTTGCCGTCTAAAAAGCCCACCGCTTTTTTTGACAGCTTAATTTTTCGTGAAGAAAAATTAAGCGCTACTGTGTAAGCTTCATTCCCCAGTTTGCGCCTATAGAGCATGAGGCGGCTGTCGGCGTAAAGCGGCAGGAAATCTCCGTGCTTTAAACATTCGTTTTTCTGGCGCAAGGCGATAAGGGCCTTGTAGAAATTCAATACCGAAGCGGGGCTACTTTTCTGCGAAGCGTAGTTGATGTACCGGTAATTGCCGTTAACGCCAAGCCAGGGCCTTGCAAGGCTGAAACCGGCATTAACCCCGCCATCCCACTGCATTGGCGTGCGGGCATTGTCGCGGGAACTAGCCTTGATCCACTTCCAGCGCAAAAAGCCGGGGATATGCATTTTCTTCATTAGGCGGTTTAGGCCGTGACTTTCCACGTCGTTTACCTCATCCAGGCTTTTGAAATCGAAGTTCGTCATGCCAATTTCCTGCCCCTGGTAAATAAAGGGAGTGCCCCGGAGGGTGAGTTCCAGGATGGCGAGCATCTTTGCGCTCCGCTCCCAAAACTCCGCAGGCCTTCCGTCCTGGGATAATTCACCGGTAGCACCGAAGTGGGACACGATCCTCACCTGGTCGTGGTTTTCCAGGTAGAGGGCGTTCCACTCGAGCCCCTGCTGCCACTTGGTCAAAACCTCAAGCAGCGCCGAAGCCCGGAACTTTTTCGGGATGAAGCGGGCAATGCGGCGGTCAATTTCCAGATGCTCGAAATAAAAAAGCATATCCAGTTCTTTCCGGCTTTCGTCGCATAGAAGCTTCGCCTCGGGAAGGTCAACCATGACGGTCTCGCCCACGGTAAAGCAGTCGTACTTAGCAAGAACGTCCTGGCGCAGCTCGCGCAAAATCGCATGGTTTCCTTCACGGGACTTATAGTGCTCTATGCCGCGCACAACGGGAACCAAGGAAGCCAATGGGCCATTTTTGCCGTCTTTTAGAGTTTCCTTGTAAAGGACATTGATCACGTCGCAGCGGAAACCGGATGCGCCCTTTTCCAGCCAGAAGCGGAGTACTTTTTTTATCTCTTCGATTACCTTTGGGTTTTTGTAATTGAGATCGGGCTGCTTTTTATCGAAAAGGTGCAGGTAGTACTCGCCGCTTTTTTCGTCGTACTCCCAGACCTCGCCCATGAAAAAGCCCGTCCAGTTATTTGGCGCTAACAGTTGTCCTGGCATTCGCCGAGGCCTTTGCCCGTCATGCGCAACTTTAGGCGGCTGCCAAATGTAGTAACCCCGGTAAGGGCTTGCAGGGTCGCGGCTTTTTTGGAACCATTCATGCTCATCGCTGGTGTGGTTTATCACCAGGTCCATGATGATCTTTATATCGCGCTTGGCGGCTTCCGCAAAAAGCCTTTCCATGTCCGCCATTGTCCCGAATTTGGGATCGATGGAACAATAGTCGCTGATATCGTAGCCGTTGTCCGCATCAGGCGACTTGTAGACTGGCGAAAGCCATATGATGCCCGCACCTAGATCTTTTATTTCATCCAGGCGGGAAATTATTCCGGGGATGTCGCCTATACCATCGCCATCTTTTCCGTTGAGGCCAGGTGAATCCTGAAAGCTTCTGGGGTAAATTTGATAGGCGACACGTTCTTTCCACCAAACTTCCATTTTTTTCAATCCGAAAAATTTAAGGTTCCAAAATCGGAAACGGCTCGTGGCGTATAACGTTATGTTTCCACTTCCCGGTAAAAAGATAAACAATGGTTATAAGGAGTACGCCGGCGCTTGCGACGGGCGCTCCCAGGCCGACCCCCCTTAGTCCCCAGCCCAGCGTGATGCCAAATAAATAACACGCCGGCACCCTTAGGAGTATTGAAGAAAGCACACTATTGATCAAGGTAAAAAAGGTATGTCCCCCGCCAATTAGAAAGCCGTTGATACAGAACACAAAGGGAATAAGGAGAAAGTCCCAGGCAAAAGAGCGAAGGTAGGTGATCCCGTCCTGGATCATGAGGGGATCGTTACCAAATGCCCGGAGAATGGACGCAGGGAAAAGCTGAACCAAAACAAAAAACGAATAAGTTACGCAGACAGAAAACAGGGTCCCTATCCTGCATGCCGACACTGCCCGGTCAACACGCCCGGCGCCGAAGTTCTGTGCGCTCATCGTGGATATTGAGGCGCTCATGGCCTGGGTTGGCATAAAGGCAAAACTGTTAAACTTTCCCACCGCCCCCACAGCGGCGGAAGCGGTTACCCCGCCGACGATGTTTACAATGGCGGTGAGAAAGGTAAAAGAAACACTGGTAATGCTGTTTTGAATACAGGTCGGAAGGCCAATCTTGAAGATAAGCTTAAGCTGTTCCCTGTGGATTCTGAATGACCGTAACTTAAAGTCAAACTGGAAATTGTTTTTTACCATATATCCGATGCACAAAAAAACGCTCATGGCCTGTGACATTACAGTGGCGAGGGCAGCCCCGAAAGCGGCCCAGCCAAAAACCGCCACAAAGAGAAGATCCAAAAACACATTCGTGATGCAGGCAGCTAAAACAAAATACAGGGGCTGCTTGGAATTCCCCATGCCCCGCAGTATGGCGCTTAAGGCATTGTAGCCAAAAATAAACATGATCCCCGTCAGCGTAACTGTCAGGTAGCTGTTGCTTTCCGAAAAAGATTCAGGCGGTGTCTTTATCAGGCGCAAAACAGGCTCACGCAGAAAAACCATAAGCACCGTAATCACCACTGACAGAGCAACCAAAAGGGTTATGAGGGTGGCAATTACCTGTTTTAGTGCAGCCTTGTTTCCGGCACCCATGTACTGGCCTATTAGCACCGTACCCCCCATGCTAAGGCCAATGATAGTATTGGTTAGGATAAAGGTAACCTGCCCCCCAATATTCACACCTGACATGCTCTCCGTCCCGCAGAACCTTCCTACAATGAGCATATCCGCCACATTGTAAAACGATTGAATAAGGTTTGATGCCAGAAAGGGAAGGGCAAACAGTATGAGTTTGGAAAGTACATTCCCCTTCGAAAGGTCGTTTCCAATCGAGTTATCTTTTTCTATAGTCACGTACAACGCTCCACTTATGTATAAACTTCCACGTTTGGTGGATTTGCTGTCCCGGTTGCATCTAACGCATCGGCTTTTTTAGCGGCTAATGTCAAAGTTTCGGCAATTGCCGTGGCAATTACCGAACGAAGCGAGACCGCCCGCTTTTCAAGGTACTCTGTGGGAAGCGCCTGGGCTTTCGGGTCTTCCGGCGCGGGCCTGGCCTTGCCATATATCTGCACTTTACGAATACCTCCGCCTTTACTTTCCGCTGCCGAAAGTGCCGCAATCGCCAACAACTCCACAATCAGCTTTCCCCAAGTCTCTTCTTCCTCTGGCGGCGGACCTTTGCCGTCTACCGCGCAGAGCATGGTCTGAATGGTGATCGGGGCGCAGGAAGCAAAATCCTTTATTTTTTCAATTAATTTTTCAAATGGGATGTTCGAACGGTTCATCTCCCCGTACCAGCCGGGAGTCCCTGCGTCAACTTTCAACCAGATATCAAGCCCCGATGAAAGCGCCGCTTCCCTAAGCAGGGGAAAAAGCCCGGCATCCAAAAGCCCAGTCCCGTTGGTGATGAGGACAAGGTTCGCGGAAGGGATGAGTTCCTCGCGTAAACGGGCAGCCCGCTTGAGGGCAGCAGGAAAGTTCGGTGACAAAGTTGGCTCGCCGTTCCCGGAAAAGCAGATGTCCTTGACGGGGACATTCCGCTCGATGGCAGCGGCAATCGCATTCCGCAGATCTTCCTCCATTTCTTCCAGGGAAAAAATGGCGTCTGTAGAAAACGGAAACACTTCGCAATAGGGGCAGTCGAAGGAACAGCACTTCTTATCAGGGAAAAGGTTAATCCCCAGCGAAAGGCCTTCCGAGCGCCGGGAATATACCGGGTAGACGAGAAGACCTTTTTCGCGCTTTCTGTGGTTTTCTACCGGGGCAAATATAGTTAGAGCTTTTGGGACAATCGAAGCTATATCTTTTTTGGCAGTCACAATATTTTTACTGCAATTCCGCAATACGGCTGCGAAGTTCCAAAATAAACGATGGCTCTACGGAAAGCTCGTCCAGGCCCATTTCAATAAAAGTTTTCGTGAGCGTAAAATCTGCGCCCAGGGTTCCGCAAATGCCGCAGGAAATTCCTGCCTTATGGGCGTTTTCCACGGTCGTGCCAATCAAACGAATAATGGCTTCGTGATGCACATCGACAAATTCGCTGATGGACTCATTCTGCCTGTCTACGGCAAGGGCGTACTGGGTAAGATCGTTAGTGCCTATGCTAAAGAAATCGGCCTCTTTTGAAAGCAGGTCGCTTATTATTGCCGCCGCCGGAGTTTCGATCATAATGCCAAGCGGGACATTTTCATCAAATTGAATTTTTTTTGCTGCCAGTTCATCGCGGACCTCTTTGGCATATTTTTTAGCGTCCAACAGTTCCTTAACGCTTGAAATCATGGGAAACATGATTGCGAGGTTCCCATGTGCAGAAGCGCGGTAAATCGCCCGGAGCTGTGTTTTGAACAACTCAGGCTGGGTTAGGCAAATCCGGATCGCCCGCATTCCAAGGGCAGGGTTTTCCTCATGGGGCAGGTGGAAATACTCGGCCTGCTTGTCTGCGCCTATGTCAAGGGTGCGGACAATTACCTGCTTTCCGCCCATTGCCTCTGCGACTTTCCTGTAGCTTTCGTATTGAAGATCCTCGCCAGGATAGTCCTTCTGGCCCAGATACAAAAACTCGCTGCGGAAAAGACCTATCCCCTCCGCGTCCCCGGCAAGCGCGGCTTCGACATCCTCCACAGAACCAATGTTTGCAAACAGCTTGATCTTGCGGCCGCTTTTGCTTACAGTCGCTTTCCCCCTGAACTGCTCCAAATAAATCTTTTTTTCCTCTTGAAGTTTTTTCTTCTGTGTTAATTCATCAACTGCCTTTGTATCCGGCTCGATGTATAAAACGCCGGTTTCGCCGTCCAGGGCTGCATGTTTGCCGCTGAGCCCAGATGAAAGGGACTCACCAAGGCCGATAACTGCCGGTATCCCCATGGTACGGGCAAAAATTGCCGTGTGCGAATTTGCCGCACCCGCCTGAGAGACCAGGGCGAGCACCTTGCTGCGGTCAAACTGGGCAGTCTCGCTTGGCGTGAAATCATCCGAGGCAAGGATCACCGGCTCTTCCCCAAACGTTATGTCCTGCTGGGTACCTGAAAGAATAGCAATGATCCGCCTGGACACGTCCTGGACATCAATGGCCCGTTCTTTCATGTACTCGTCATCCATCCCGGCAAAATCCTGGGCAAGAAGGGTACTTGCTTCCATAACGGCATATTCAGCACACACTTGCTGGGTTTTAATAAGACTTGTTATGGGATCAACAAAATCGGTATCTTCCAGCATCATGCGGTGGATTTCGAATAACAGGGCGTTTTCCTCACCGATTTTTTCTGCCATGTTAACCGAAAGATTGTCTAATTGATCTGCGGCTGTTTGCAGGGCCGCCTGAAAACGCCCGATTTCACCCTGAATATCGCTAATAGGCTTTTTTTCGACGATAAAACTTACCCGCTGGAAAAATATCATTTTGCCAATGGCAATGCCATTTGAAACACCCTTTCCCTTTAATGCGGTCATATTAATTTACATTCCCTAAAGTTAAAGGATTTCCGGCAAATAGGCTTCCAATGCAGCGGCAGCGGCTTCCTCGTCGGCCCCCTCAAACTGTATCTTAATTTCCTCGCCGGATTTAACCAGCATCTTCATTAAAGCCAGCATTTTTTTTCCTTCGCATTTATCGGAACCCCGCATTATGACAGCACTGCTGGAAAACCCCTGAAGTTTTTTGATGAGTTGCCCTGCCGGCCGCGCATGGATCCCCAGGGGATCTTTAATCGTATACGAAATTTCTTTCATTTTTTTCCCTTATAATTAATTCTACAATTGTTCGTGCTTACTGTCAATGTTCATCAAGAAAACCTCTTGCTTGCGGACAACAGGCAGGTTATAATGCATGGAAAATCAAGGCAAGGAGTAATTATGTTGGCATTAGATTATTATGACCGAATTCAAAAGGGCATGGAAACAATCAAAAACACCCAAATGGATGCCATTACAAAAGCAGCGGGGGAAGTTGCTGCAAGGCTTGAGAAGGGAGGGCTGTTATACGTCTTTGGTTCAGGCCATTCACATATAATGGCGGAAGAGGTGTATGCCCGTGCCGGAGGCCTTATGCAGACCAGGGCAATAATGCCCCATGAACTTACGGTAGACCTTGATATGCTAAAATCGACCCTGCTTGAACGGACAGACGGTCTGGCTGAAATAATATTTGCGACGCATAAAATCAGGAAAAACGATGCTTTAATAATTGCCTCCAATTCCGGGCGGAATGCCGTTCCGGTTCAGATGGCCCTCGGGGCAAAAAACCGGGGCATTTTTTGCATAGCACTTACTAACCTTGCCCACAGCAAGGGGGTTAATTCCCGTGACAAAAGCGGGAAAAAACTCTACGAGCTCTGCGATGTTGTCCTGGACACATGCGGGCCACTTGGGGACGCCATAGTTCCTGTGCCGGAAAAAGAATTAAACGTCGGCCCGAGCTCCACTGTTTTTGGCACCCTCATTGTGGAAATGCTGGTTTGTGCCATCGCCGAAGCAATGATTTCCAATGGCAAAGACCCCTATGTAATGAAAAGCGACAACCTGGACGGCGGTGAAGACTACAATAAAAATTCGATGGAAAAGCTTAAGAAACAGTTTCCTGAGCTATTGGACGTGTACAGTATCATATAGGATGAACAAAGAACGTGTGATTGTTTTCAGGGTAAACTTGGTTCTTGCAGACGGGCTTAAGCCGGGGGCTGTCCTTGTTGAAAAGGGGATCATCACTGCTGTTGACGAAACTCCTGAACTAAGTGCCGCCTTTCCCCCCGCCTGGAATAAAAACAACGATGCAAGCCTGATCGACGGCGGGGGGCTTTATCTCTCGCCCGGCTTTATCGACATACACAACCACGGCAGGCTCGGCTGCGATTCATTGGACGGAACTGCCAAATCCATTGAAACCATAGCCCGGCATCAGGCAGAGCATGGTGTAACCGGTTTTCTGGCGGGTACATCCTCCGCACCCTGGGAAAAATACCTGAATGCGCTAGGTTTCCTGGCGGACTACTGCAAGGCAGAAGCCGAAAAGGAAAAATCCGAAACCGCCAAGGGTGCCCGTTGCCTGGGTATTTATTCGGAAGGCAATTTCTTTTCAATGGAAAAGCGGGGCGCCCACAACCCCCAGTACCTAAAAAGCGCCCTTACAGAAGAGGATCTGGAAACCCTGCTTAAGGCCGCAGGGCCGGCCCTAAAAATAGTTGCCCTGTCCCCTGAACTGCCCGGGGCGCTGGAATGGATAAGCCGTCTTTGCGGAAAAGGCATCGTTGTGACTGCCGCCCATACCAATGCAAACTATGAAGAGGCCCTGGCGGGAATAAAAGCAGGGATCAGCCTCGTTACCCACACCTTCAACGGAATGCGCTCCCTTTCCCACCAGGAGCCTGGCATTCTGGGGGCGGCACTGGACGATGACAGGGTTGTCTGCGAACTTATTGCCGACGGCATACACCTGGCCCCTGTGATACTTTCCCTCGTCTATAAACTTAAAGGGCTTGATCGAATAGTCCTAATCAGCGATTCAGTCCCTGCCAACGGGCTCCCTGACGGTCATTATGAATACGAAGGCCGTACCGTCATAGTCAGTGATGGTGCTGTACGGCTGGAAAACGGTACGCTGGCCGGCTCCACTCTATCCCTTAATAAAGCTGTCAGGAATATGGTTCGCCTTGGCGGGGCAAGCCTTTGCCATGCTGTGCTGGCCGCTTCCCTTAACCCTGCCCGGATCCTGGGCCTGGAAAACCGGAAGGGAAGCATAGCTCCCGGAAAAGAAGCGGATCTGGTTATTTTTGATGAAAACATCGACATAAAAAAGGTGTTTATCCACGGCGAGTGTTTGCCCTTTGTGAGCAGCGGTGATAAATAATAACCCGAATCCATCCTTTTTTTCTTGACTAACGGCAATGTTGTGCTATACTTTTCTGAGGGTTTTTTGCCCGATATTTTTTATATAAGGAGAAGCTAAGATGGGTTCAACATTATTGCTAGCGTTCTTTCTAGCACTGTTTACCGGTGCAAGCATAGTAGTCATTGGCCTCGGTTTTAACATGTGGGCGCCATTGTTCTACGGCTTGATAGCCGGTATTCTCGTAGGGGACATTAGCTTGGGTCTGCAAATCGGTGCCATTTGCGCCCTATTAGGCATTGGATTCTACATGTACGGCGGTGCCACCGTGCCCGATTTCAGCATTGGGGCCATATTCGGTGTATTTATGGCGATCCAGGTAGGCAGCAGCGCCAGCCTGGAGGCCGTCACAAATCAGGTCATCCCGATAATAACGGCCATTGCCCTTCTCATGTCCCTTTTCGACATCCTGGGCCGTGCATTGACCACAATTTTCCAGCATGGAGGCGACAACGCCCTCGCTAAACGGAATGTGGCATCCTTCCAGCGCTGGCATCTGGCAGGAACTATCCCCTGGGGTCTTTCAAGGGCCATACCGGTGTTTATCGGCATGCTCTTTATCGACCGGTATCAGGTTTTGGCCACGGCTATTGACAATATAGCATGGCTTCAGCGCGGCCTTGGAGTGGTCGGCAAATCCTTGCCGGCAGTCGGCTTTGCCCTTCTCATTTCCTATATGGATATAAAGACCTACTGGCCGTACATGCTTGCCGGTTATGTACTATTTGCCTTCCTTGGACTTCCCACCGTTGGCTTGGCACTCATTGGTGTTGCCGCGGCAGGCCTGTACATGAAGGGCAAGAAAGAACAAGTCAAGGGAGGTAACTAAAAATGGCTGAAACTAAGCAGAAACTTTCCCAAAAGGCTATTAAAAAAGCCATTTTCAGGCATAACTGGACACTCCAGTGGTGCTGGAACTATGAGAGGATGCAGGCTTCGGGTTTCGCGTATTCAATGGTCCCCGTAATGCAGGAACTGTACGATACAGAGGAAGAAGTTTGCCAAAACCTGGAACGGCATATGCAGTTTTACAACAGCCATCCGGGAACCTCGGCAATTATCTTCGGCGCTTCGGTAGCTTTGGAAGAAAACTACCATAAGGACACATCCGATTCAATTAAGGTAGCCCTTATGGGACCCATGGCCAGCATCGGCGACACCTTGCAGGGCGCCCTGGTTCAGCCTTTCTCTTACCTTATTTCCGCCGCCCTTGCAGTCGGGCCCTCTCCTGGAAATCTCCTTGCAATTCCCGTACTGATCATCCCCTTCCTGATTTACTTCTGGGCACGCTGGCCCTTCTTCTGGTGGGGCTATAAGCAGTCGGTAAAGATAGTCGAGGACATGAGCGG
>JGI24702J35022_10001391_pt1 | contig 15046 bp, 15 predicted proteins | sample TergutTh196P4_FD_35022 | JGI IMG/M metagenome (IMG submission 35022)
GCTAAAGAAACAGGAGCAAAGATTGCATGTACAGATGATGTGTTGAAAGGAGTTAAAAATGCCGATATTATTTACACTGATGTTTGGGTTTCTATGGGAGAACCTGAGAGTGTTTGGGGAGAACGAATAAAGCTCTTACAACCTTATCAAGTTAATAAAGAAATGATGAAGAAAACAGGCAAAAAAGAGACGATTTTTATGCATTGTTTGCCAGCTTTTCATAACTTAGAAACTAAAATGGGTAGAGAAGTATATAACAAATATAAAATAAAAGAAATGGAAGTAACAGAAGAAGTTTTTGAAGGTTCTCAGTCAGTCGTTTTTGATGAAGCCGAAAACCGTATGCACACAATTAAAGCAGTTATGGTTGCTACCCTAGGAGAATAATTTAACAATTTTGCATAAGTGTTTAGATAAATCATTAATGATTAAAGGAGGTAAGTTTTGAAAAAACTTATACTAGTATTTGGAGCATTGGTGATGTTTGCTACATTGTTTAGTGCTCAAATGAATGTTGTGGTAGAATTTTTTACCTGGGCGGGATGAGGGTATTGTCCAGCAGCACGGGCCGTGTTGAAATCATGGGCGGATAATCCAGAGGAATTTCCTCGTTTGGTTCCGCTGATTTGGCAAACAGATGTAAATAGAAGCCCCCATTTTAATGAGCGAATGCCTCAAATGTATCAACCACCAGTGGGAGGTTATATTTCTTTTCCGCATACTCAATATGGGGGAAATATTGCTCAAAAAGGAGGGAATCCAGTTCCTGCTCAGTACCATGTTGTCGCTGGTCGGAACAGTCCATTGGAGCTTGATTTTCGTTATTTCATTAGTTATGATGAGCTAAGAATAAGCGCTAGAGTTTCTTTGGATAGTAATATTACAACACCAAACAATAAAATTATCTTCCTCTTAACCACCGATTTTCCTAATCAACAAGGCGGTAATTATTTTAATTCCGTGGTAGGTTATGAAGAACAAGATTTTACTCTAACCCAAGTAGGAGATTGGGGAGAGTATATTCAAGTAATGAATCTTGAACCAAGTTGGAATATTGAACTTATGCACATCGCTGTTCTTGTTCAGAGTCTCAGCCCAGATTATATCATTCATCAAGCAGAGATTACAGACTTATCGACACCTTCGGTATATCCTGCAGTTGTCGTAGAACCAGCCAATCAAGCTGTTAATGTTCCATTGAATCAAGTTCTACAATGGGTTGCAGGTGATGAAACTGTGAGTAGTTATTCACTTTATTTTGGGACCACGAATCCCCCCACGAATTTTTACTATCTTGGAGCAAACAATTATTGGTCTGCAAGTGAATGGTTGGAACCAGGAACAACTTATTATTGGCAAGTAATCTCTTATTCCGATTTCGCCGAAAGTGTTGAAGAACCAATTTGGAGTTTTACAACCACAAATGAGGTGGGTAATCTTGATTCACCGATATCATCGATTAGTACAAAATTAAATGGTAATTATCCTAATCCTTTTAATCCAAACACGACAATTACTTTTACTTTACAAAATGACAGTCAAGTTTTATTGAATATTTATAATGTTAAAGGTCAAGTAGTTAAAACATTAATTAATGATTATCGGCGTGCTGGAGCATATCAGATCAATTGGAATGGTAGAGATGACGCAGGATTATCTTTGAGTAGTGGTGTCTATTTTTACCGTTTCCGAGCTGGTGAATATGATCAGACAAAGCAAATGCTCTTTTTAAAATAATATTTACAAGTTATAAAAACACTTAATTATAAGGGTAGAGTAAAGATCTGCCCTTTTTTTAATTTTTTCTTATTATTTCTGTTGACAGGTAGTTCATATTTCTTTTCTTGACTTTCTAATAATAACAATTTTTAAGGAGAAAGATGATGAAAAAAATAGTGTTTAGTTTTTTAGGTGTTTTTATATTGGTGACTTTATTTGGTACCCAAATGTATGTTGTTGGAGAAGTATTTACTGAACAATGGTGAGGGTATTGTCCTGAAGCGCGGTCCGCGTTACGAAATATGTGGGAGAATAATTCAGACCAATTCCCATATTTAGTCCCTCTTATTTGGCAAGGAGATGGGGTAAATACTAGTCCTGGTTACGCCATTAGAAAAGGTTTATTAAGTCCGGGATCGGGGTTACCAACGGTTATTTGGGGAGGCGACTTAATAATTATTGGTAGTTATGGAGATGGTAATTTTGCTCAATTTCGGTCCAGGTATAATACGGTTTCAGCCCGTCCAAGTCCGATTGAATTAGAAATTTCATATATGTTAAAAAATAATGAATTAAATGCAACAGTTATAGCGTCAGTCGTTAGTTATTTACCTGAATCAAATTATAAGATACTCTTTATTTTAACAAATCATTTTCCTGCTCAAACTGGGGCACATGGTGCAGACTATTATTATTCTGTGGTTCGTTACCAAGAAAAAAACTTTGGTCTTACAGAGATTGGTGATGTAGAAACAATCGCTCAAACAATCACCTTATCTCCTGCATGGGATATTAATAATTTAAATTTAGTGGTTATTATCCAGGATTTAGCAAACAACAAACAAGTTATTCAAGCAGGCATGACCAACTTATTAACTCCCATACCATATTCGGCAAATATCGTGGCTCCTGATGATAATGCACTTCAAGTTCCATTAGACCAAGTATTACAATGGTTACCTGGCGACCAATATGGATTGGAATATTCTTTGTATTTTGGAAAAACAAATCCACCCACGGGGTACTATTATTTATCATCGAATACAAGTTGGACCCCAACAATACCACTTGAAGTTAATACAAAATATTTTTGGCAGATTGTTACTCATGGAGAAATATATGATAGTGTGGATGATCCAGTATGGAGTTTTACCACTACAGATGGAGTAAGTGATTTTGATCCATTATTCTTTCCTAATAACACGGTTTTGAAGGGTAATTATCCAAACCCATTCAATCCTAGTACTACTATAGCTTTTGAGCTTGCTTCAAATGGCTTTGTTACTTTAGAAATTTTTAATGTCAAAGGTCAAATAATTAAAACATTGGTGAATGATTATCGTTCTGCAGGATACTATACAATTCACTGGGACGGGATAGGTGATACTAAAAAAGAAGTGGGGAGTGGTATCTATTTATATCGTTTGCAATTCGGAGATTGGACTGAAACGAAACAAATGATCTTGATCAAATAAAGAAAATCTTTATCTATTTTCGTTATTATAAAGGGAGGAATAAAATCCTCTCTTTTTTAATCAAAAACAGTTAGCATTAAAGTCGTAGTTATAATTAATATAGTCTCTCAAGTATCAATATATGAACTTGAAAAATTGAAATATCAAAAAAAGGATGAACAATGAAAAAAATATTTATGTGTCTAATATTAGGCATATTATCGTTGATTTTTTTGACAACATGTGAACAAATATTAAGAGAAGTAGAGCTCAGTTTTACTTTAGTGAATAATGCTCCAATGGAATTTATTAGAGGTACTATTACTCCTAGTAATACTTTAAGTACATTTAAAGAATTTATCAAAATTAGTGATACTAGTACATATTTAGATAATGGAGAGCAAAGAACCTTTAAGGTAACAGTACGCAAGGATATTCGGTATGAATACGACATTAAACTATACACATTACTTAGTCCTATCTCTTCAGCGCGTGAGTTTTCTAATGTTGAAATACTTAAGAATAAAAGACCAACACTAACTATTGATCCAGATTAAGTTAGAAAAAATAAAGTAGTTTTTTTTAGAATGTATGAAAAACAACCCTCCCAATGGGAGGGTTGTGAAAAAAAGTACGCTAACAATGATCGCTTAAGCTAGTTCTTAATCTTGAAAAGGTAAGTTAAGATCTTTACCAGATTTTAAAGCTTCTAATAAATATCGGACAGATTCTGAAAGTTCACCATTAGGTTCAAGCTTGAGAAATTCTTCAAATAATTCAATTGCTAAGGTGGGGTCATTTTGAGTCTCAGAAACAATAAAGGCTTTCATAAATAGAGCTCTTGTTGCATCATCAGAGGGATTAAAGTCTTGGATGATTTGGTCGTAATAACGAATAGCTTCTGAAAATCGATTGCTATTTTGGGCAGTTTCTGCCAAATCAAATAGTTGAGCAGGAGTAATCGCACTTTTAATCAAATCGAAATGAGTGATCACATTATATTTTTGAATAAGTTCTTCTTTCATTTCATCAAGTATTGTTTGAGATTTTTGGCGAAAGAGATTTGATCTCAAACTTGTTTCCACTTCAGGCAATGAACGAACGGAAGGAGGAATCTCTTCAATAACATGAAAGAATACATATTCTCCTTTAGAGTTTTTAATAATTTTACTAATGGTGCCTATTTTTGTCTTAAAAACTTCGTCATTATAGAATCTATCCTCGCCAATTCCTGGTATGATTCCGTTGTTATACACATAGTTAATGCTCCCGTTAGAAGCTTTATCCAAAGATTCTTTTTGAATAAAGTTAATCATTTCTTCATTATTATTTTTCTTCTTGATGATTTTATTCATTGTCTTTCGGTGTGTTTTAGCATTTTTTTCGTTTGATGCGATAAATTGACGGATATTGCGGTGAGCAGGGTTTGTATAGTGCTGCGTATTTTCATAATAGTATTCCAGTAGTTCTTCATCAGTAATTTTGATTTGAGAATTAATTTCTTGGATCGTGAAATTCATCAGAATTGTATTAATGATAGTTTGTTGAACTTGATAATTATTCTTATATTTTTCTAACATTTTAGCATCTAATGCAGCAGCATAAATGGCTCGTGAATCAACTTCACTTTTGAGTAATTGGTGTCGCATGCTCGTATTGGAAGTATCTATTCTTTCTTGTTCAGCTTTTCTTAGGATATTTATATAGTCTCCAATGTTAACTACAATATCTGGATGAGTAGAAGTGACAATGATCGTTTGGTAATTGTCAGGTTGAATTTTAGAAATAGTTAATCCATCAATAACATCATATAAATAAATGATATTATAACGTTTATTCAACTCAGTAGATAATTTTGTATAATAATCTAATTCTTTAGTGTTAAAAATTTTTGCTTCAATTTCAGTTCGTACCTCACTAAATTCTTTCTGGACAGGTAATTCATGTTCTAATTTTTTAAAAAAGTGAATACCAGTTGTTGTTTCCACTGGTCCATGGATAATGTTAGGATCATTTTCAGCCTCATATATAGCTCTATCTAGTTCATCATCATTACCGATTCCGGGTATAAATTTATTTCCCCGTATATTCCTGATCAGACCTTTATTACTTTTGGATTGTTCATTTTGAGAGTATTTTTCAATTAATTCGAGAAAATCAGTTTGATCAGTCATTTGGTTTTGAACTACTTCCAGATCATTCTGTTTCACTTGGAGGTGTTGAATTGTTATTCGAGCAGGAATAATGTATAAGTGTTGATTTTCAAGATAGTATTTTTCTACTTCTTTCGGGTCTTTAAGTACATTTTTTTCCACGAGTTCATTTAAGTATAGTTCGTTAATAATATTCCTTAACTCTTCATGGATTTCTTTACGAACATCCTCCTCTTGATCAATGCCTAATTCTCTTGCTCTTTTTAAAAAAACTTCTTCTGTAATCATGAGGTTCAGAATTGTTTTTTGACCTTCAATAGATTGGTATCTTGCTCTGTGTGAGGAAGGTAAAGAACTAATCTTCATGCGTAAATTTTCAGAAGTAATTTGTTGATCCTGTATTTCTACATACACAGTGTCTTGGTTTGTAGAAATATTTTGTGCAATTAGTATTGTACATAAAGCAAAAAAAAGCAATAAAAAATAAAACCCTAAGGAAAAATATTTCCCTTTCATACTAAAACTCCTTTTGATGGTGATTTGATTCCAGATAACAAAACAAACTATAATTCTTATTCTTTATTACATTTTTTTTTTCACAAATAAAACTGTTGACAAAAAATATCAATTTTTATTCTTGTTCAAAGATACTAAAAAAGTTCTTATCTTAGACTAGGATGAAATAAGAAAATTTTTCATTAGTAAAAGTAAGAAATATTGGAGGATTAATGTTTAAATTACTAAAATCACAGAAAGGGTTTTCTTTAATTGAAATCCTAGTGGTGGTAATTATCATCGCGATTTTGGCAGGTTTTGCCATACCGATGTATTTTCAGTATGTAGATAGAGCAAAGTCTTTAGAGGCTCAAACTGCTCTTTCAGCTATTAGAAGTGCATACAATATCCATTTTCAGCAGTATGGATCAACTGATAATTATTCAGTGGAAGTTGCTTTACAAGATGCCAGAATGAGTAATTCCACTCTCAAAAATTGGAGATTTGAAGTGGTTGGGAATCCCCCCCAGCGATATTTAGCCACCTCAACAACAGAGTTTAGTAGCGGTGAAGGGAAACAGGTTTGGTATGATGTTGAAGAAGCCAAGTTTTTTGGTTGGGGAATAGATAATTATACAGAAACTGACATTTAGGGTCAGAAATTATTTTTAATGGAGACATATTGACAACGATAACAGAATTATTACAGTTTACGGCAGATGAAGGCGCTTCAGATTTACATATTAGCGCTGGTTCTTTTCCCATGATTCGTAAACATGGCCAGATGAAAAAACTAAATTTGCCGAAACTCAGCGAAGAAGATATCATCGAATTATTGAATGGGGTTTTAACTGAAAACCAAAAGAGAATGCTTTTAGAAAGGTTAGAAATTGATTTTTCCACTAAACTTGGTGATGATGTTCGATTTCGTGTTAATGCCTTTTACCAAATAAATGGTTTAGCTGCTTCTTTTCGTGTTATTCCAAGTGAAATAAAAACATATGAAGAATTATTTTTACCAGAAATACTTGGTAAACTTGCATTGAAAGAAAAAGGGTTAATTTTGTTGACTGGACCTACTGGTTCAGGTAAATCCACAACTCTCGCAGCGATGATTGACACCATCAATGAGAATACGAGAAAACATATTATCACAATTGAGGATCCAATTGAATTTATTCATGTTTCCAAAAATTCATTGATTAATCAAAGAGAATTAGGGCAATCGACACTTTCTTTTTCTACTGCTTTACGCTCTGCTTTGCGTGAGGATCCCGATGTGATACTAGTTGGTGAGATGAGAGACTTAGAAACAGTGTCTCTAGCATTAACTGCAGCTGAAACCGGCCATCTTGTATTAGCAACTTTGCATACAAGTAGTGCGACTGGAACTATTGATCGAGTTATCGATATGTATCCCAAAGAACAACAAGCTCAGATTCGAGCTATGCTCTCCGAGTCGATTATTGCAGTTATTGCTCAAACCCTAGTACCAAAGAAAGATGGTACTGGACGTGCACCAGTATTAGAAATTCTTATCGCTAATACAGCCGTGAGAAATTTAATCCGTGAAGAGAAAACTTACCAAATACCTTCTATTATTCAATCTGGATCCAAGGAAGGTATGCAAGCAAGAGATCAATCTTTATTTAATTTAATGATGAATGGGATTATCGATCGCTCAACAGCTGAACAGCTAGCGAATAACCCTAAGATGTTTGCTACGGGAATGATGTAGAAGTTTTATGAACCAATAGAATATCTCCAACGGAGAAGTGTAACATATTATTATATGCTAACCAGAATAATTTTTATGTTTGTAAAAAAAGCGAGAAATAAAGTAGAATTTTTTATCCCTCAATCAAGTTGTTTTCTTGCTACAGATAATGAGTAGATTTACTGATTTACCGTCGACGAAAATTATGAACCTTAGAAGCAGAAATTATCATAGAGAGATGAGATTTTTGGGTTATGCATGTTTACTAACAGAGTAATTCTGAAGTGTAATAACATATAACAAATTTATTTTTCTCAGAGTTGCTCAATAAACGTGGTTTGGTTGCTGTGTTGTAAATCTGAAGAGCTACTTGTACAATGGAGATATTGTAGTAGCGATTCGTTATAAAAAAGTAATTAGTGAGTTATATCCAAAAGAGGATTGAGTATGATGGGTAGTTATTTTCTTTTACCTTCGATTGATACAGAGAGAATGGATAAGAACCGGAGTAGTGGTTTTACAATCTTAGAAACAGTGATTTCTTTGTTGATACTATCTTTTGCTCTAGCGGGTTTACTTACCCTTGTCCAATACACGCGTTACCGAGCTTTCGATAATTATCAAGATCGCTATGTATTACTTAGATTGGACAGTGAACTTCAAAAAATAAAGTATTATCACGCAACATATGGGGTTTTTAATTATCCTGGGAGCCTTAGCTTTTATATTCCTGAACCAAATAATGTTCAAGCTCCTCAAGTTCTTGTCCATGCAGTATTTAGTAATACCACTAGTTGGGATAATACTGTTGGTAGTAATATTGGCTACTATAATTTGACTGTTAAAGCAGAGTGGGAGGCCCGTAAGCTCCCCTTTAAACAGAGTAATCATCAAGCTCTTAAAAAGAGGACAATTAGTCTACGTGAGGACTATTTTTTTGAGAATAATGCAGAAGAAGAATGAGCTTCTCATGTTTTTTAAACATTAGGGAGCAATACGGTTTTTAACTGCCATCAAAGGAAAGAAGCGAGGTAACAGATGAATAATCACGGATTTACACTTCCAGAAATGATTGCAGCAATTTTTCTTTTTAGTTTACTAGCATATGGATTTACTCTAGGAATGCTACAATTTGTGCTTAATTATCAAGAGACAAGAGATTTTATTCAATTACAAAATGATATGCTAAATGTAATTCAAACTGTAAAACATGGTTATTTTGCGAAAGGAATACATGATAATGTTAGTCTAGAAACACCATTGGTTGGGTTACTTACCGCTCAACGCGTTAGTATTCCTAACCTTAACGAACAGATAACTATTTATCCTATCGAGTGGGATAGATATGGTGTAGATCGATATTGGTCGCGTATTAGGTTAGATCAAAACAGCGGAAAAGTGTTTTTAGATGGTCAATTTGCAACTCAATATGTGTATAATAAACAATTATTTCCTACTCAAAATGAAAAAGCCGGTCGTGACCAACGATTTCGTGTTACTAAGCTAGAATTTCAAGATTTAACTTCTGAATCTGATGTTTCCCGGTTAGTCAATATTGTCATAGAAGGAGAGGTTCGATATCGAACGCGGGGGTTTAACGCGAAGAATAAATTACAATCTCTAGATGATGACCGAAAAATGAATGTTCGGAAAGTAGTTTTTGAGAATACAGTCTACTTAGGTAACTCCGATAAAAGTAATTTGGTTAGCGAGGAAGGTTAAGATGAAAGAATATCCCCCGGAAACTAATAAGCAAATGTTTTGTACTCAATTATTCAAAGATCAAGGAGCTATATTTAGTATAAAATGGAGATTGCTACCTCTTTCCAGTATATTTAATGAACGCGGTGTAGCTGTAAATTTATTAATGGTGATGGTTCTTGTCATAGTGACTATTAGCTCAATGGTAGTATTAATTAATCTTATTCAGGATGACGGAAATCAAGTACTGTGGTTGCAAGATCGGATACAACAAGAACTATTGTTAAGATCGGAGACAATAAGAATAAATTATATGCTCGAGAGGCAGCTACCAAAGTTGATAGAAAGAAGAGTGGAAATTGTTTCTAGTGATCGTGTAGCGACTCATATTATCAACCATTCAGAAAGACCTCTGCCAGCCAGCGGTTATGACGGCGGTAACCCTCCCAAAAAAATAGGTACTATGTGCGTTACCTTGAATGGAAGGAGGATGTTGGGGAGCCAGTTAAGTACCCCCTCACCAGTAAAGAGCTATGTAGAAAAATATGCTCGTCGTTCTTCTTTAGCCCAATATCTCTATTTTACCGATCGAGAAATGTCTGATATTTCTAATGTTCCTGGATCAAATGCCGCTGCCGTTCGTTTTGATGGTCGAGATTCTTTAAATGGTGAAGTACATAGCAATGATTTTATTGTTATTATGAATGGAGGATCGCCCCCAGCACCAGATAGTTATAGTGGTTGGCCAGTGTTTCATAAATTAGTAACCACTGCCAAAGAAATTAGAGTTTGGACTGGTACTAACCTTAGACCATTATCTCCAAGCGATCCTGTTGATCGAATATTTTTGGGGGGGTTAAAAGAAAACGCCGCACCTATTGATTACCAAGCTGATGCTAGTACCATCAAAGAAAAAGGAACTCATTGGACCGAAGGGGCTGATATCTACTATGTAGAAATAACTCCTGAGAAGCTTAAAGTGATGACTGCAACCATCGAGACTAAAATAGACACTGTTGTAGTGTATACTTCTTACCCCGACTCTGTAAACCCGAATACTGTTGTTGGAGACTCTTTATGGACAAATTATATCGCTTGGCCAGAAACAACTTGGGTACACTCTAACGAAATATCATATGCTGACCAGTCTTTTTATTTTCCAGGCGTGTTATGGGTTAAAGGAACTGTTTCTGGTAAATTAACATTAGCTTCAAAATATGATACATACATTCTTGGTCATATACTTTACAACAGAACTCCAGCAGGTGCACGACCTGATCCTAGTAATCCGACAGATTATTTTGGTTTAGTTTCAGAGGGAAAAATAATTATCAAATATAAATATAAAGATCCTGAAACAGGAGCCTTAATCTATTCTCCCAATGCTGTAAATAGTTCTTCAAATGTATATATTTATGGTGCTTTATCGGCCCAAGGAATTGCCGACCCTAGTTTAGGTGAATATGCATATAAAGCAGAAGGAACATTTACATATGAGTATCAACACCCTCATGGGTCACCTCAACCCTACATGGGGTACCGTCGTACTCTAAATACTAGATATCCTGTTTGTTCAGATGGTAATCGTTATTTAGATTACACTGCCCAAGTTCAACCTAATGGGAATACAATTTATACTCGCAAGCAAGTTTTAATTGATAAAATTGATATGCATCGCTTTAAATTTCCTCCTGACAATAATGTAGGACTATATTGGCGGAATTGGCCTGGAAATTCAACTAATTCAGGACAAAACGGATTTCCTACGGTAAATGTTCCAGCTAATCAACATTTTTATGGGATATATGACTATCCCTTCTATAACCCCAATTATCCAGAACGGCAAGGAGGAGAAAATCCTCCTGCGAATACTCAGGATATTAATATTGTATACCAAAGAGGTACACTTAATGTGTATGGGGCTATTGCACAAAGGCGACGTGGGTTTATGAATCGTTCTGGAACAATAAGAGATGATAACCCAGATACAAATATATACTGGGATATGGGCGATTATGTACCAGCGGGACCACGCTATTTTACTGGCGGTAATTATGTTTTTGGAGGTGCTCATTATTCAACAGGGTACACCAAAAAGTATTTTTATGACACTCGCTTTTATTATGTTCAACCACCACATTATCCGGAGATTTACCGAGGGTACGGGAAAAATTTAAGCGAAAAATACGAAGAAACAACATGGAGCTTTATGGCTCCACCAAAAGATTGGATTTATATCGATTAATTTCGAACTCTATAGTTCGAGATAATAGCAATATCACCACATCTCAAAAAAAATAAAGTTTCGTGGTGAAATTAGCATAGGAGTATTATGCCAGAGAAAAAAACACAACGATTTAAAGAGTCTGTTGGAATTGATATTGGGTCGCATAGCGTAAAAATTGTGCATTTAAAGAAACATAATGACGCTTATAAGCTACAAAATTTTGCCATGCGTTCTACCATTCCTGAACACACAGATTATCAACTATCTGAATTACGAAAAGAAAGATATGCTCCAGTAATCAGTGAAATGATGAAATCTTTAAAGATTAATCCCCGTAAAATTAAGCATTTAGTAACCGCTATTGGGGGCGAGCAAGTATCTATCAAACAAATTAAAACTATTTTCTTACCAGACGATGAATTAGAGTCAGCGCTTTTTTTTGAAGCAAAAAAGCACCTCGCTATCAGTGGTGGAGAAATGCAACTGGATTTTCAAGTTTTATCAATCGAAGAAAAAACTAACCAACTAAATGTACTTTTGGTAGCAACTACTAAAGAATATTTGCGGGGACACACAGATATTTTAGTACAATCCGGATTAACTCCCCATTTTGTAGATGCAGAAGTATTGGCTGTAGCTAATTCTTTTATTTTAAACACAGATATAGATGAAGGTGTTTATATTCTCTTGAATATTGGAGCTCATAAGACAAATATGGTGGTGTACGGAACAAAGACCAAATTTTTCTCTCGCGAAATCGATTTAGGCGGCTATCACTTTACTAGAGATTTAATGCTAAAACAGAATTTAAGTTTTGAAGAAGCAGAAAAATATAAGTGTCAGTTTGGGTTAGAAACTCAATCATCATCGTCTTCTATATCCCTTGAAGTTTCAGAAAAACCAACCGAAGAAAATTTGAGTACTGAAGTGAAAAGATCATTAAGGTATTATGTTAAGGAAGCCGGGAATAGTGACTTCCGGAAAATATTACTTACAGGGGGGAGTGCTAAACTCAAAGGTCTTAAAGAGTATCTTGAAACTCACCTGAGTTTACCAGTTGAAATCTTTAACCCATTTAATAACATTGAGATATCCGAAAGAACAGCTAGGATAAATGATCCCCAACTAGCTGTAGCAGTTGGTTTAGCAATGCGCAGCGAATAGTAATTACCCTAGTAATCAAGCATTATCCTCTTGGGGGAGGAATAAAAAATAAATAGGAATAAAATATGCATTTCAAAATAAATTTAAACAAGTATGGTGAACTAAAACAGCAAGAAGAAGCTGAACGAAAAATTTTTCTTCGTTTTACTGGCTCTTTTTTTGTGCTAACTATTTTCTTATATATATTGTTGTTAACCTTCAATTATAGTTTAAATAGTAAATATAATAATCGATTAAGTTTACTAAGGTCCATAGAGTCAGAAATTAAAAATTATCAAACTAGTGGGGAAGCTCTCTCTGCAAGGGACCTTGAAAGGCTTGCTCAAACTAGTGTCGATCGAGTGTTCTGGTCCCGAAAATTAGTTGCTTTATCAAAGGATATAAGTAACAAGATTGCCGTTACCCATTTTAGCTATAAAAATGGTGTTTTTAGCTTATTTGGGATAACAAAAGCAGATCCGGAAGAAAAAGAATATGATTTAATTGATGATTTCATAAGAACTCTTAAAAATAATGAAGATATCAATATCGACTTCCCAGAAATTAAGTTTGTTCGGTCAACACGCGATAAAGAAAAAGATGCCGAAATAATTAGATTTCAAATCGATGCCATGGGACAAAATCAACCTACTAGAACTGGAAGAAGGTAACTAAAATTTAATCAAACTTCCATTTAATATAGAAGTTTGAGCAAAGGAGAGATAATGAAACAAAAATATTTAGTATTATTGCTAGCTGTCTTATTAACAGGAGTGTTATTTTTTACAACTAGTTCAGCAATGATAAATCGCAACCTCCGAAAGATTAATAATGTTGACAATCGGATTCGTCGTGCACAAGAACAATTAAATAGTGCCAAAGTTTTAAATGATGAATTGAAAGAAGTATCTATTGTGATCGAAAATTCGCTAACCACAAATCGAGAATTATCAAATGAAGAAGCTAATCACTTTGTCCGTGAATTAGCTGATTTGACGGATCGTTATAAAATTACTGTTTTAGCGCTATTTCCGAAAGTCTCTTATGCCCAAGGGAGAGTATTAGAACAACAGTTCAACCTCGAAATAGAGTCTACATATGTTCAATTAGGTCAATTGCTGGCTAGCATTGAAAGCTATGATTATATACTAAAAGTAAACACCCTTGATGTACGTCCACTTACAGATCGATTCATTGAAAGAAATGAGATTCGTGAAACATTATATAAAGTTGCTCTCGATTTATCAATTTTTAAAATTGTAAAAGAAAGCTAGAAAAAATAATATTTCCCTGATTTTGGGAACTAAATAATTTAAAATACTGAGGATAGAAATGCAAGAGAAACATTTAAAAGATTTTACTATTGTTGTTGGGGTTATATTTTTACTCATATTTACTTTTCGAGTATATTTTTTTTATAAACAAACGCGCAGTATTCCCCACCAATCAAGATACCAATCAGTAGCTTTAGACTCTGAATTAATGAAGCAAATTGAACAAATTGAGCAATCAATCCGCGCCCGTAAAGATTTTCGTTTTACCGTTAATCGAGATCCTTTAAAGCAAGATTTAATCATTCAAACCAGATTAGATTTGCTAAAAGAATGGGAAGACAGAGTGCGTAGAATGATGCGATTATCAGCTGTTTTTACTGACACAGAGGGTAATAATAAAGCCATTATAGTATGGAACGGAGAAAATAATGTTGTTGCCCCGGGTGATATGTTAAATAATCATTTAATCACTAAAATTAATGCTGAGCAAGTAGAATATGAATTTAATGGTCGAAAAGGTTATCTTCAACCCCAACCAGTTCCGCCAAAACCAGTGGAATTACAAACGGGAAAAAATAGATATTAAATATTGCTTTCAGTATTGGAGACTAGATGTCTAATAGTTCTAATTATTTATCTAGTACTATATTATACCATTAGTTACTTAATCTTATACGTTGTTATATTTTTTTATTAAGGGTTAATCTTGTTGCTTCAAATGATGGTGGTAATGAGTTTGTAATTTTTTTACTAATAGTTATCTAGTCACTTATTCCGCTGATAGCATTGGAATAAGCAGAACTAGTTTACCATGGGATATCTAGGGTCATTCCACGGACTTAGAAGAATCTTTTGAAGCCCAAATAGCGATTATGTCTCTTATTGAATTATAACATCCTCGGAAGAACCATATGAAGAGCCGTTAATTCCCGAAGTGTTTGAATTTTTCGTTCATAATTACCACAACCCCCTAAATCCATTCACACCTGTTCTTTATTCCATCCTAAATTTATTTTTAACATATAACAATGTTTTCTAAAATATCTTTCAACTAATACCATATCTTTTTCAACACCCAACGAAGCGAGTATTAATCTTTGTGTTTTAGTGATTATTGTGAGTACTTGTTTCATATCAGACAGTATGACAGATTTAATCTTTTT
>JGI24702J35022_10001392_pt1 | contig 15043 bp, 12 predicted proteins | sample TergutTh196P4_FD_35022 | JGI IMG/M metagenome (IMG submission 35022)
TAATTCTCAATTCGCAGCTCGTCTCCCGGTTTGATAGAGCCTTCCTCGAGGACAATGGCAAAAATGCCCTCGCGGGGCATCACGCAGTCGCCTGTCTGCTTTTTGATGGCGCAGCCGCTGTTGTGACACTCCTTGCCGATTTGCGTGACTTCAAGCAAAGTCCCTCCAGCGCGGAGTTTTGTCCCTATCGGCAGATCGTGGAGGCAGATGCCGCGTGTGAGAATGTTTTCTGCGAAAACGCCTGCGGGTAGGTCCGGCATTTTGTCGCGCAATTTGTCAACGCTTTCGTCGGCCAAAAGGCTAACTTGCCTGATCCAGTCGGCAGCGTGAGCATCCCCGACTACTCCATGATTTTTTTTGACATATATTTCAGGCACCGGTGTTTTAATCGTGCCTTTTATTTCGCTGATGCAAACAGCCACTATATTCGCCATAATCTATACCCCCAACCCAAAATCGCTTTTCCCGCCGCTTTTTTGCAAAAGCCGGATATTGCTTATCTCAATATCTCTTTGAACGGCCTTGCACATATCATAAATAGTCAGCGCCGCAACGGAAACAGCAGTCAGCGCCTCCATCTCGACCCCTGTTTCGCCCTTGCAGCGGGCAGTAGCCGTAATATCTATCGCATAACGTTCTGCGTCGGGTTTTAAATCGATGTCGAGACCTGTTATCACAACCGGGTGGCACATCGGGATGAGATCAGGCGTGCGTTTTGCCGCCATTATGCCGGCGACTTGCGCAACGGCAAGGACGTCACCCTTTTTCATTTGACCTGAGACGATGAGGTTGAATGTTTCAGGGTTCACCAAAACAGTCCCACCCGCTTTTGCTTCGCGAAGCGTCTGCGATTTTTCGCTGACGTCGACCATCCTCGCCCGCCCATCGTCATTAAAATGGGTAAAATCCGCCATAATCGTACTCCTCGTCTACTCGTCCCTAATCCCTGCGCGGCTTCGCAGCGCCTACCCGCCTATCGCATTCATGTTGCGTGTGCTGGAACTGATTTCGCCCAGATCGAGCCTGTGTTTCTGCGGTTTGCTTGAAATTGCCGCACGGATAGTATTTTCCAGTTCTGTACCGCTAAGTCCGCGTAAATTTATTTCATCAGCAGAATGCAGGCATGGTTTCAGCATTCCGTCGGCAGCGATGCGAATCCTGTTGCATGTTGGGCAGAAGTGCGAGCTTATCGGGCTGATAAGCCCGACAGTGCCAAGCGCGCCGGGAAGCATATACAGTTTTGCGACGCCGTCTATTCCGATATCTTGCAGTTCAGGAGCAAGCTCAAGCACGCGCCCTGCTTTCAGAAAGCGGGTCTCGGCCCAATCCGCGCACTCTCCTATTGGCATTACCTCTATAAACCGAACGTTTACATTAAACCGGCGTGTCAAGTCCAGCAAGGAAGGGATTTCCCCATCGTTGACGCCGCCAATCAGCACAGCATTTATCTTTATCGCGTCAAATCCGGCGTCAAGCGCTGTCTTCACACCGTCAAGCGCATCCTGCAGTGAACCGGTGCGCGTGATTTTCCCGTAGGTTTCGGGGTCTATTGAATCGAGGCCGATGTTTAACCGGTTTACCCCCGCCTGTCTTAGTTGAGCCGCATATTCCGGCAATAAGATTCCATTCGTGGTCATGCATAATTCACATATACCGGGTGTATCTGATATAGTTCGGCATATTTCAACGATACCTTTGCGTACAAGCGGTTCCCCTCCCGTTACGCGTACTTTTGTTATCCCGCATGCTGCTGATGCGCGCACGATTTCGGCGATCTCTTCGACCGACAGCATATCTTCGTGGCGTTGTTTATTTATGCCATGCTCCGGCATGCAGTAAATGCACCTGAGGTTGCAACGATCCGTCACCGACAACCGCAGATAATATATGTCTCTCCCAAAATCATCCTTCATCGTACGTTCCCTTACGTTTCCTAATCACTAGAGGCGGTACGCCTTTATCAGCGTCCCTGCGGGAAGCTCCGGCGATCCCAAAGGTATTTCGCCAAGCAGATCGCATCCGGCAAGCGATGAAACATCTTCGCTGCCCTGTCCGCCGCTTTCGACAAAGTATGCGCATGAATCAACTATTTCCAGCCTGCCGCGCAATATACGCAGTTTCGGGCTTCTTTTCGTGAACGGCTCGCGAAGCTGCACATATATTTCCTGATAAAAACAGTCAGATCTCCCGCAGAGCTTCTTTATATAAGGCATTGCAATACGCAGGAGGCCAAGAACAGCGGCTGCAGGGTTTCCGGAAAGGCTTAGGATGGCCTTGTTGTTCTTTACGGCGGCAACTATTGCGCCGCCCGGCCTCATAGCAATTTTCCAGAACAGTACATCGGCGCCGAGGATCTCTGCAGACCTCACAGCCCAGTCATAGTCTCCGACAGATGCGCCACCCGTTGTAATTACCATGTCAGATGACTCGATGGCGCGGTCAAGAGACCTCGCTATGAGTTTAGGCTCGTCGGGAACGCTGCCGCCGTTTATTGGAACAACACCCGCGTCAGCAAGATAGGCTGACAGGGCGTGCACGTTGCTGTTATAGATAGCTGCCGGTCGCAGGGGTTCACCGACTTCGCAAAGCTCGGAGCCGGTGCTTATTATTGTGATTGAAGGTTTCTTGAATACCTCAAGACTTGCAAAACCTTGATTCGCGAGCATGGAGATAATAGGGGCTGTTACGAGTTTGCCTGCCTGCGCCATTATCTGCCCGGGTTTAGCATCCGTTCCTGCATAGACGATATCGGTGTTGGATGGAACCGGACTGGAAATGCGCACTTCCGAGTCGGAAAATTCTGTCTCTTCATATTTTATTGTGGAATCTGCGCCTTTTGGTATCGGGGCGCCGGTAAGAATCTTTGCTGCATGACCGGAAGTTATTTCAAAACGCGGTTCGGTTCCGGCTGGTATTTCTTCCGTAATTTTGAGGACAACAGGATTGTCGCGAGTTGCCGGGAGCGTATCCTGACCACGGAACGAGAACCCGTCGTATGGGCTTCTGTCAAAAGGGGGGAAGGGGATCCTTGCAGAAATGTCAGCGGACAATATGCGCCCGAGGGAGGCACCAAGGTCCACTGTTTCGGATGTGTGCGCTGCCGGTAAGGCGAAAATCATGTTCACCGCATCATTCACGTCAATATTTTTAAGCATAATCGCATAGTCTCCATCTGTTATTTGTAATTTGTACATTACCATCACAAACTGAATATGTCAACTAAGGCAGCATTATTCCCGCCAATTGATTCTTTCAAAAAAATTATGGAAAATAGTGCATTATATGGTATAATGCAGATTTGATGCAAAAAAATTCTGCAATCCGCATTCTGAATTATGAATTTGGGCTGCGGGGCAGGTTGTTTGGTGGGTATATGCTGGAAATTCTATCGCCTGCGGGATCGCCGGAAAGCGTTGTCGCTGCCGTCCAAAACGGAGCGGACGCTATATATCTTGAATATGGAGAGAACGACGCCCATACATATGCGGAGGGTTTCACGCTCGACGATTTCGGGAGGGCGCTGGAGTATTGCCGAATCCGCGGAGTGAAAACCTACCTTGCCCTCGATAAACTTGTGTATGACCATGAATTGCCGCAGATTGCTGAATACGCGAAAGTGGCGTGCCGCCTTGGCATTGATGCGATAATCGTACAGGATCTGGGGGTTATGATGGCCGTACGTCGTGCGGTTCCCGAAGTCCCGATGCACGCAGGCGAGAGGCTTAGCGCCCACAGCATAGAAGGCGTTATGATGCTGGCGGCCATGGGGTTTAAAAGGGTCGCTGTCGCGCATGAGTTGTCGAGGAAAAAGATTGCATACATTTGTCGGCATTCTCCGATCGAAATTGAAGTTTTTGCTCACGGTTCGCAATGTATTTGTTACTCAGGCCAGTGCTTTATGAGCGCAGTTGTCAATTTTAAAAGCAATAGTCGCAAGTCATGCACGCAACCATGCCGTCTTAATTACAATGCCGTGGGGCATTCGGTCAAACACCCGCTCAGTCTGAAGGATAGCTGCCTTGCGCAGTATCTGGAGGATCTCTACATGCTGGGTGTTGCAAGCGTGAAGATAGAGGGCTTGACAAAGCGCCCGGAATATACGGCAATCGTGACCGGCGTTTATTCAAAGGCGGCTCAAAAGGGGAAAACCCCGACGCATAACGTCCTCAGGGCCCTTCAGGAGACTTTTTCGCAGAATGGGTTCACAGACGGATACTACACAGATAGACGTGATGTCGATATGGTCGGGGCGCCGGCAAAGGAAGAAAAGGACGACCTGGTCATTTTCTCGACAGCCCGCAAGAATTACCTGAACGGCGAGTTTCAAAGGGTCCCTGTGTGGTTTGTCGGGACGGTGAGCAAGGGCAAGAGAATAAAACTTGCCGCCATGGATGACAAAAAGAATTCATCAGTCATATACGGGGCTGTGCCTGAACCGGCATTTCACAAAGAACTCACGATAACAGCGCTCCAAACGCAGCTGCATAAAACCGGTGGCACTCCGTTTCTCTGTGTTGGGGTCAAGGGCTCGGTTGAACCCGGACTGTCTCTACCGATAGCAGCCTGGGGCGAAATGCGGCGTAAACTATTGGCGGATATACTGGAACAGCGCAGGCTGATAAAGGGGCGCGAGGAGGGCGAATTCATTCCAAGTGACACCGATCCGGGCAGGGGCGGACCTCCGCAGCTGACAGTTTCCGTTATGAGAATCGAACAACTTTCGAAGGAGATGGAGGAACTCCGCCCCGGTATTGTCTATATTCCCGTCATGGAGATGTATTATGAAACCCCGGCGCTGCGCTGCTTTCTTGACAACAAGGACATAAACGTGGTAGCATCACTGCCACGCGTGATACATGACAATGAAAGAAAAAAAGTAGCTGAAATGCTTATCAGGGCGCTGGATTTTGGCATAACCGAAGCGCTGGTAGGCAACATTGGCCATATTCAGTTTGCCCGGAATCATGGAATGAGCGTCAGGGGCGACTATGGCCTCAATGTATTCAATTCGGAAACGCTCAGAGCTCTCAGGCATCTCGGCTTAAAGTCCGCGACGCTGTCTTTTGAGTTGCAGCTTGCCGAGATACGCAGGCTGTCGAAACCCATCGACACGGAGCTTATAGTATACGGCCGCCTTCCGCTTATGATCTCGGAGACATGCATTGCAAAAAACAGCACAGGAGCATGTACGTGCGACAGCTTCAGCGGGCTGGAAGACGGGAACGGAGCGTTATTCCCGGTTGTTCCCGAATTCGGCTGCAGGAACATCCTGCTCAATTCAAAAAAACTGTTCATGGCTGATAAGCGTCGCTCAACAGCATCGTTGGGATTGTGGGCTGAGAGGCTGATGTTTACAACAGAAAACGCAATCGAATGCGCGGCAGTTATGAAGCGGTATCTGGGGCTCAGCAGCTATACGCCCTCGGGATACACAAGAGGCCTTTATTATAAGGGCGTAGACTGACAATCGCGGAGCGATTGTCAGAATTGAGAATTGGGAATTGAGATGGGTATTGTTTTAGCGTCGGGATCGCCGCGCAGGCGGGAATTGCTGAAAATGATCGGGATTGAGGATTTCAGGATCGTTGCCGATGAAAGCGAAGAGTTTATGCGGCAAGGCTTGTCACCGGAACAGACTGTGTGTGAAATTGCAACTGCGAAGGCAAAAAACGTCTCGTTTTTGTGCGGGATATGTGATACGATAATAGCTGCGGACACTTTGGTTTATCTTGACGGGAAGCCGCTGGGCAAGCCGTGCAGCCCGGATGACGCAGCTGCCAAACTCAGATCGCTGTCAGGAAAGATGCATACCGTATACACGGGTCTTGCCTTGTTGAGAGGCAGCAAACACGCGGCGGGCGCGGAAGTGACCAACGTGTACTTCCGCGAGATATCGGATGTCGAGATATCAGCTTATGTCAAGACGAGAGAACCGATGGACAAAGCCGGAGCCTATGGCGCACAAGGCCTTGGCGCGGTCTTTATCGAGCGTATTGAAGGAGATTTCTTCAACGTAATGGGTCTGCCGCTTTGCCGCCTGTCAGTAATGCTCAAAGAATTTGGGATCACTCTTTTGTAAGGATGCCGGGAGGTTTGTATGAAAACCTTTTTAACAAAAAAAACAATTTTTATCGCCGCTATTGCGGTCTTGGTAGCGATCATAACGATCGTATCCGTCAATTTGTTCAACAGCGGGGGGCCTGTCACCGGTCTTGCAAATGCTGTATCAAAACCCGTCAAAAAGGTTGTGCTGTCGATAGCGCAGTCATTTGAGAGTATTTACAACTCAATCTATCGATATGAAGAACTTCAGAATAACTATGAAGAAGCGTTAAGGGACATAGCCACTATTGAGCTTGCAAACCGCGAATCCAGCGATCTCCTCCGAGAGGTAAACAGATTGCGCAATCTGCTCGGTTTTATCGAACGTAATGCGGGATATGTGACAGAAGAAGCAGAGGTTGAGAACTGGGGTTCAAGCAACTGGGCATCGACGTTTACAATAAAAAAAGGCTATGCGAATTCAGTCACACCCATTACCCGCGGCGACAGCGTAATAACAGAATATGGCGTATTGATCGGGCAAATAACAGAGGTCAGCGCAACCACGTCTACGGTCATAAGCGTGCTTGATACGACGTTTGCTGCGGGAGCTTTCGTTGGTGACGGCGAAGGAGCTGTGACGGTAAAAGGCGACTTTTCGCTTATGAGTTCCGGTCAATTGATGATAAACTATATAGGTGAGGATATTGTTGTGCTTCCGGGCGATACCGTCGTCACGTCCGGCGCCGGCGGAGTGTTTCCTGTCGGGCTTGTGATCGGCGAAGTTGTCGAGGTCAGCAGGCACAGCTCCGGAATCGGACGTTACGCGACGGTCAAGCCTATGCGCTCAATCGATAATTCGATATTGGATGTTTATGTTATAACAAGTTTTGACACAACGGGTTAACGGGAACGACGGAGCGAAGTTTGCGAGGACGAGATGAAAAAGTGGACGCTGCAAAAACAATGGACCTTCGTGGTTTTGATAATACTCCACGCGATACTTCTGGCGGTTGTCTATATCTTTCAGGGGATGATATTCCCGTATCTGAGGTTTTTCGGGCTTGTTCCGCTCCTCCTGCCGATCGCGAGCACCGGCGTGGCGGTATATCAAGGGCGCTTCGCAGGAGGAATAGTCGGCATATTTGCAGGGATATTATGCGACATTTCATTCAATCAGCCGACCGGAACATTTACAGTTTTACTGACGTTTACAGGGTTGTTTGTGGGGATCATGGCTGATACCGTGATGGCGCGCGGGTTTGCGGTTTATTATATTTCCTGCGCCGCCGTGCTTGCTGTTTCTGCGTTTGTGCAGATGTTCCCGCTGCTGTTGTTTGAGGACGTATCGCCGCGCCCGCTGCTGATGATGGCGTTAAGGCAGACGATTTATTCATTGATATATGCTATCCCGATTTGGTTCTTCGTCCAGGCGTTGGGGAAACTGGCGCAGAAAATATCGCCGGCGGGAAGACCNCTATAGTGGATAGTGGATAGTGGATAGTGGATAGTGGATAGGGAGGAGCTTCCATGCAAAAGATGTATAAGCCGGTCAGGATCGGATTGATTATTGCGTTTATGGCTGCGCTGCTCACGTTATTTGTCCCCGCGCTGTATAATATGCAGATAAACGAAACAAAAGCGGCTGAGGACGAGCCATACCCCCAGAGCACCACATGGCGCACCGCCACGCTGGCAGCCGCCCGCGGCAACATATATGACCGGAATGGCGTACTGCTGGCATCCGGCAGACCGACATACAATATTGTGATTGATCGGGAATCATTCCTCAACGCTTCAGAGAGCGGAAGGAATGATATTGTCAGAGATCTCATATATATCGCTATGGACGAAGGAGTCCGGTATAATGATACATTTCCGATAACCCCCGGGGCGCCGTTTACGTATATAACCGATATGACGCCGGAACAGCGTATACGCCTTGACAGTTATATCGAATTCTTCAGCGACCTCGACGAAGGCATTACCGCCTCCGCTCTTTTGGCCTGGATGCGCGGGCATTACGGCATTGATTTTATGACCAGCATCACAGAGGCGCGCATTATCATAGGGGTGCGGTACGAAATTGAGATGAGGGCGATTATGTTGAATCTCCCGTCGTATGTGTTCGCAAATGACGTGAGCACAGAGCTAATCCCGATCATCGAAGAACGCGGCTTTAATGGCGTCTTTATAGAAAGCGGGTATCTACGTGAATATCATACCGCCGGCGCTGCGCACTTATTGGGGTATATCGGTCCGATTCCATACGGGGAGGACGAAAAGTACACAGAACGGGGTTATCCGATGGATGCGCTTGTCGGCGTAGCAGGAGCGGAATTGGCGTTTGAAGAACAGTTGCGCGGAACAAACGGCAGCCAGCTCATCAGGACGAGCGATACGGGGGCTGTGATGGATGTAATCCGGGAAGTTGAGCCTGAGCCGGGGCAAAATGTATATCTGACAATGGATCTTGGCCTTCAGATGGCGGCGGAAGACGCCTTGCGTTTGCACATTGAGTCAATCAATTTGGAGCGCGAAGAAGAATTCGAGAAAATCACGGGAGGCGCCGTCGCCGTTCTCGATGTGTCTAACGGTGAAGTTCTTGCCGCCGCTTCGTACCCGACGTTCAACCGCTTCACGCTCTCGCAGAATGCTTCGACATTGTTTAATGACACGACGACTTATCCTATGTTTAACCGAGCCATGGAAGGCCGCTATAGCCCGGGTTCGACGTTTAAAATGATCACCGGGCTGACCGCTCTCCGTCATGGCACGATACAGCGCTACACGCCGATAAATGACGTCGGGGTATATACACGCTATGAAACGTATCAACCTTCTTGTTGGTTCTATCAATCAGTCGGTTTCGGGCACGGTGAACTCGACATCGTCCATGCGATTGAGCAATCGTGCAACTACTTTTTCATCGCTGCATCCGACTGGATCGAGGGCGGCGGCATAGCGAGCGCGGAAGCGATCGCGGAAGTGGCTCTGGAGTTCGGCCTCGGGCGGAGCACAGGGCTTGAAATACCGGAAAGCTCCGGAATCCTCGCGACGCCGGAAAGCAAGGCGCGGCTGCGCCCGGACGACCCCGGCTGGTGGAACGCCGACACGCTGATGACCGCGTTCGGCCAGGGCTTGAACCAATTCACGCCTGTCCAGCTTGCCAATTACGCCGCCACAATTGCAAATGGCGGGACACTCCACTCGCTTACGCTGCTGAAAAAAATCGTGAGCCCCGACATGTCGGAGATAGTCCGTTCCCATACCCCTGAGATCCTCAACGAATTCGAGGAAAAAGAATACCTTGAGATTATCCAGGAAGGCATGCAATTGGTGACAAAGTCGAGGCTTGGGACAGCCTATTCAATTTTCGGCGACTATCCTGTGAACGTCGCCGCGAAAACAGGAACAGTCCAGTTTGATACGACGGAGGTCAATAACGGCGTTTTCATTTGCTACGCTCCGGCGGAAAATCCCGAAATCGCGATATCCATCGTCGTTGAGAAAGGCGGCTCAGGTTCTAAAGTCATGGACATCGCCAGAATGATTTTTGACTATTATTTCGGGCAGGAAATTACCGCTTTTACAGTACCGTACGGAGAGTTGATCCCATGATTTGGGATTAGGGATTAGGGAATAGGAGACGGAGAATACGATTATAGGGTCGGCCGCTATAATTCCCCTCTAGGGAGGGGTGGCGCGTAGCGCCGGGGTGGTTCTCCCGTGCCAATGCGGTATGATATAATTGCAAACAGGAAATAACATAAATGCGAGATAACATTTTTATTAAAGGCGCCAGGGAAAACAACCTGAAAAACATCGACGTTGAAATACCGAGGGATAAGCTGGTCGTATTGACAGGCATATCAGGCAGCGGGAAATCGTCGCTTGCTTTTGACACTATATATGCTGAAGGGCAGAGAAGATATGTCGAATCGCTGTCGGCATATGCGCGCCAATTCCTCGGCCAGATGGAAAAGCCGGATGTAGATTACATCGAAGGACTCTCCCCCGCCATATCGATTGATCAAAAGACGACAAGCCGAAACCCGCGGTCGACGGTTGGAACCGTAACGGAGATATACGATTATCTAAGGCTCCTCTGGGCGCGGGTAGGCGTGCCGCATTGTCCTGAATGCGGTCAGGAGATAAAGCAGCAGTCTGTCGACCAAATCGTCGACAGCGTATTGGCTTTGCCCGAAGCTACAAGGGTACAGGTGATGGCGCCGGTAATACGCTCGCGCAAGGGCGAATACCAGAAAGTTTTTGACGACGCGCGGAAAAGCGGTTATGTGCGTGTCCGGGCGGACGGCAGCATATACGATTTGACCGAGGACATAAAACTCGACAAGAACAAAAAGCACGATATCGAAATAATTGTCGACCGCCTTGTCATAAAGGAGGATATTGTGCGCCGTTTGACAGATTCCGTCGAAACGGCTCTTGCCCTGTCCGGCGGTTTGCTGATAATCGATATCGTTGGCGAAAACAAGGAGCTGCTTTTCTCGCAGAACTATGCCTGCGAGGACTGCGGCATTTCTATTGAGGAGTTGACGCCGCGCCTGTTTTCTTTCAACAACCCTTATGGCGCTTGCCCGTCTTGCACCGGGCTTGGCACGCAGCTGAAGGTCGACCCGGGGCTAATCATCCAAAACCCGTCGATGTCAATAGCAGACGGAGGCATAACCGCATCAGGCTGGGGCAATGTGAGAAATGACGGCATATCGAAAATGTATTTTGAGGCGCTTGCCAAAAAGTACGGATTCAAGCTGACGACGCCGATCAAGGAATTATCCGACCAAATCATGGACATCATACTCTACGGTACAAAAGGAGAAAAACTGACATTACATTACGACCAGCCGCGCGGAAAGGGAATCCTGACTCAGCCTTTCGAGGGAATCGTGAACAATATTGAGCGGCGCTATAAGGAAACGCAGAGTCTGTCGATGCGTTGGGAATTGGAAAACTATATGGCTGAGCAAAACTGCCCGACCTGTAGCGGGAGACGCCTGAAAAAGGAAGTATTGGCTGTGACGGTCGGTGGGATCAACATAGCCGATTTCACGGAAATGTCAATAATCCGCGGGCTGGACTTCATCGAAAACCTCGAGTTGTCGGAAAAAGATGAAATGATAGCTAATCGCATACTCAAGGAAATCCGCGAGCGTCTGGGCTTTTTGCGCAGCGTAGGGCTCGAATATCTGACGCTGAGCCGCCGAGCGGGCAGCCTTTCGGGCGGGGAGAGCCAGCGGATCAGGCTTGCGACGCAAATCGGGTCTTCGCTGATGGGAGTGCTGTACATATTGGATGAACCATCGATAGGTTTGCACCAGCGCGACAACATAAAGCTCCTGAACATGCTCAAACGTCTGCGCGATCTCGGGAATACACTGCTGGTCGTCGAACACGACGAAGAGACTATCCGGGAGGCTGATTTCATAGTTGATGTCGGACCGGGAGCGGGCCTCCGGGGAGGTGAAATAGTCTGCGCGGGAACCGCTTCCGAGATTATGGAATGCGAAGCATCTGTCACAGGGCAGTATCTCGGCAAAAAAAAGACCATACCGGTTCCGCACGAGCGCAGATCCGGTTGCGGAAAATCGCTTACCGTCAGAGGCGCCGGTGAGAATAATTTGAAAAACTTGACTGTGTCATTTCCGCTTGGGGTCATGACATGCGTTACCGGAGTGTCAGGCAGCGGGAAATCGTCGCTTGTAAACGAGGTTGTCTATAAAGCGCTCGCTTCGATGCTCAACCGCGCGAAAACAAGGCCGGGAAAATATGATTCCATCGAGGGGCTGGAATATCTTGACAAGGTAATAAACATTGACCAGTCGCCCATTGGGCGCACCCCCAGATCGAACCCTGCCACATATACGGGAGTTTTCGGGGATATCCGGACACTGTTTGCCGCCACCCAGGACTCTCGGGCGAGAGGGTACGGTCCCGGCCGTTTCTCTTTCAATGTCCGGGGCGGGCGCTGCGAGTCCTGTTCCGGCGACGGGCTGCTGAAGATTGAGATGCATTTTCTTCCTGATATCTACGTGCCTTGCGAGGTGTGCAAAGGAAAAAGGTATAACCGCGAGACGCTTGAGGTGCGCTACAAGGGGAAAAACATCTATGAAGTGCTGGATATGACTGTCGACGAGGCTTTTGTGTTTTTTGAGAATCTTCCGAAGATCAAACAAAAACTTCAGACACTCACGGACGTTGGACTGGGGTATATAAAACTCGGCCAGCCATCTACGACGCTTTCGGGCGGCGAAGCGCAGCGTGTGAAGCTTGCGACCGAGCTTGCCAAACGCGCTACCGGAAATACGTTCTATGTTCTTGATGAACCAACGACCGGCTTGCACGCAGCGGACGTTCACAAGCTTATAGAGGTACTCAACCGGCTCACCGATGCGGGGAACACGGTTGTAGTGATAGAACACAACCTTGATGTGATAAAGACCGCTGATTACATAATTGACCTGGGACCCGAGGGCGGCGACGCAGGCGGAGAAGTGATGTTTGAAGGCCAACCTGAAGCTGCCGCGCTGTGCGAGAGAAGCTACACAGGACAGTATCTGAGGAAGGTACTTTTATAGGTCCCCTTCGCGCACGAAGGGGGTGGCGCGCAGCGCCGGGGGTTGTCCCCCGGATCCTCCGTCCATTCCCCTCTGGGGAGGGGTGGCCCGCAGGACCGGGGTGGTTAAATGAAATCCAACAAAGTTTGGATCATAATACTTGGTGTAGTTCTGATAATATCCGCTGCCACGGCATTTTTGCTCCGGCAAGGCCCGGCAAACATGGCGCGCATAACCCTGGATGGCGAATTGATTGAAATCATTGACCTGTCCGCGGTCTCCGAACCATACACAATCACTGTAGAGTGCGAGGCTGGAACAAACGTGATTTCAGTAGAAAAAGGGCGAATACGCGTGTCCGAGGCGAGCTGCCCCGACGGGGCCTGCGTCCGCCAGGGATGGATCAGCGGAGGCGCGACCCCCATCGTCTGCCTGCCGCACAAGCTGATAATTGAGCTCGAGAGAACCGAGACCCCGGATGTCGACGCAATCGTGAGATAGCGGGCGCGAAGCGCCCTAATTCAGAATTGAGAATTGAGAATTGAAAATTACGGTAAGAAAACTGACCCTCATGTCATTGCTGACGGCAATGGCGCTTATAGTGTTTATTATCGAGGCCCAAATACCGCTCCCGGTGCCGATTCCCGGAGCAAAGCTGGGCCTTGCAAACACAGTCACCCTATTCGCGCTGTTTTATAGAGGACTTGGGGAACGTGGGGACGGTTCGAGACAAGGGGACGGTTCCGAATCCCCCGTCCAAATTCCCCTCTGGGGAGGGGTGGCGCGAAGCGCCGGGGTGGTTCCTTCTGTCCATTCCCTCACCACCGCAAATGTATTTATGATACTCGTCTGCCGCATTATACTTGGAGCCGCATTCACAGGCAGGATCGTCGCATTTATCTACAGTATTGTCGGAGGGGTTTTTGCCTTTGCCGCGCAGGCGCTTATGAAGAGGGTTGTGACAGAGAAACAGATATGGGTTTGCGGTGCTGTTGGCGCCGTGTTTCATAACATAGGGCAGATTCTTGCGGCCATGATAATAACCGGAACGCCGTCAATAGCGGCATACTTGCCGCTATTGGTAATCGCGGGGATAATATCCGGAGTGATCACAGGACTGGTCGCGCAGCTTGCAGTCGCGAGGATAGGGAATAGGGAATAGGGAATATGCTTTATTTTGAGGCAGGACAATACGATATCGCCGTCATCGGCGCGGGTCACGCGGGAATCGAGGCATCGCTGGCTGCCGCTCGCCTTGGAATGAAAACGATTTGTTTTACGATAAACCTGGACGCGGTAGGGAATATGCCGTGCAACCCGTCAATCGGCGGAACCGGCAAGGGACACCTTGTTCGCGAACTGGATGCCCTTGGCGGTGAAATGGCACGATGCGCCGACCGCTCGTGTATCCAGTTTCGAATGCTCAACCGAGGCAAAGGTCCCGCCGTTCATTCGCTTCGCGCACAGGCAGACAGGCGTGAGTATCAAAAAACAATGAAACATACGCTTGAACAGCAGGATAATTTGACTCTCAGGCAGGCGGAGATCGTTGAAATTGGCGTGGAAAACCGCGCTGTATCGTTTGTCAGGACTCATACGGGGGCGATATTTCGCTGCAGAGCCATAATAGTCTGTACCGGGACATATCTTTCAGGGCGCACGATTGTACATATCTTTCAGGGCGCACGATTGTCGGCGAAGCCATACAGGATGGCGGACCCGACGGCATGTTTGCGGCTTTTGCCCTGACGGACTGCCTGAAAGGGCTCGGATTGAGCCTTCGCCGCTTCAAAACCGGCACTCCGCCGCGAATTAATGCGCGTAGCGTGGATTTTTCGAAGATGGAACAGCAGCCCGGAGATGAACCTCCCGTGCCATTTTCCTTTGAAACAAAAGAAAGACTCGTCAACCGGGCAATTTGCTGGCTGGTATATTCAAATGAAAGAACGCACGACATCGTGCGGGAAAACCTACACAGAAGCCCTATGTATTCCGGGGTGATCGAAGGGGTCGGGGCGAGATACTGCCCGTCTTTTGAGGACAAGGTAGTGCGATTTGCCGACAAAAAGCGCCATCAATTATTTCTTGAGCCTATGGGGCTTGACACAGAGGAAATGTACCTGCAAGGGTTTTCGTCGTCCATGCCTGAGGAGGTGCAGCTGAAAATGCTCCGCTCCGTGCCGGGTCTGGAAGACGCGGAAATAATGCGCCCCGCTTATGCGATAGAATACGACTGCATTGACCCCTTGGAACTTCTCCCCACGCTGGAGACAAAAAAAGTATCCGGCTTGTACGGCGCAGGGCAATTCAACGGCTCGTCCGGCTACGAGGAGGCGGCGGTACAGGGATTTGTAGCGGGAGTGAACGCTGCGATGAAATTACTGGGGAGAGAAGCTCTCGTCATCAGCCGGGGCGAGGGGTAT
>JGI24702J35022_10001394_pt1 | contig 15035 bp, 18 predicted proteins | sample TergutTh196P4_FD_35022 | JGI IMG/M metagenome (IMG submission 35022)
CCACCAAAAGTAGAAGAACCACCCGCACGTAAAGAATTATCTGTCAGATAATAATAAATGCCACTTTTCTTATCCATTACTTACCCTCTCCCGTATTTGTATTTACTTCCGTAGGTGTAGACGAAGCCTGATGACCACGTTTGCCAGAAGGCACTTCCACAGGCTTATCACTAACAGTAAAAACCTTTATCCCAGAAGTAAAACTCTTAGGTTTACTAGCAGCCTTTAAAGATTTACCCGGAGTAATAGATTCCCATTTGCCATTTATCAAAACAGAACCTGTTAATGCACTCGTATTCTTAATCAAATAAGCCATTCAAAACCTCCCAACAACTACTAACTATATAAAGAAAGAAATTATTAACCGTTAAGGTACAGGAACCTCTATTGCCTCCCGTAACCAAACAAGCTGAGACTCTAAATAAAGATTGATTTTTTCAATATATAACTCAGGCTTAGATAAAACCGGTAAAGTTATTCGCAATGAGTACTTAGCACCTAAATCAAATGAACGATTTCCACTAGCCTGATCTACATTATCCGTCCGAGTCATCCCACTTAACATCAANTCAATAACACANGAATAACCCGGTAAAAGTTCATCAACATTTATATCAAAATACCGAATGCGATCNAAATCCGATAANTCCTGCTCAACCGAAGCCCTGAAATCAGCAAAATATGAACTGGATGACAATTCAAAAGTCGCCTCATAATCATACAAAAAACCCCTGTCAATCCGCTCAACCCCATCCACCTCATAACGNAAATCCTGAGGAAGAACCGATCTTGAATAAAACTCCTTCGTATAACTCAACGGTGAAGATGCCCATAAACACACAAATGGCGTTGANACACCTTTTACTTGAAACGCCCTCTTTTTGGAAAATACAGCTGGCGCTAAAAAGATATGCTTATATAATTCCGTTTCCTTAGAATCCTTCCTATACTGATTTATCAACGGAAGCATTCTGTTCCTGAAAATTTCAAATATTTTAAATGTAGTAAATGTGCTAAGAGTACCCTTCATTTATAAATGCCTCATAATTAAAAATGCAAAGCCCAGCAAGAAACCCCAAACCAACAAAGAAGCAATACCATAACCCAGCATTAATGCAACTAACATAATGGCTCCTTTATTCATGACTCCTTCCCTAAATCCAATAACTTATTAAGTTCCGCTGAAACTACAGGTCGTAAGAAGTATGTCCTCTGAAGAGTTTTATAAGCCCCTAAATCCTCTATTCTCACCACAGCCAAAATATGATCACCCCAAGTAGAAACATTAGAACCTACAGCAGTTCTAATAAAAGATCCTTCACGTACTAAAGAATTTGTTGGAAGAAAAGCTGTAACCAGATCTTTTGTTTCCTCAACATTAAAATTAAATTTATATGCTATGCTGCGTTTCACCTGCCATTCGATCCAAACTTTAGCCTGATACATAGTAAAAGAATTAGAAATATTCGAAACACCAGTCCACTGCTCTACCCATTTNCCTAAATCTTCATAACCTAAAGTTACNTGCTGTTTAGGAACCCAAATGGAACAAAGTTGGCCTANTTTTTNTAATGCCTTGTCTTGAAACTTGAGGAAAAAATCATAATTGGATAAAGCTTCCCAACCCACAAATGTATATAAAACAAAAAAACCACCCACAAATAAAAATGGGTGGTCTTAAAATAAAATTATATGAAACTTTACTTTTTAGGGGGAGGTGGAGGAGGAGGAGGAGGAGGCGGTGGATTAGGTGGCCTAGGTGGAGAAGGAGGTGGCCTCCCTCCACTATTTATATGTTCTGCAGAATAAACAGTAGCAGACATGCCAAACCCCCAATAAAAGTAACAATAGAAAACCAACTTAAAAATCTTTCCGGAAACATAATATGCCCTTTACTTAACGCTACATATGGCTCCGAGTTATACCCTTTCTCAATATTTTTCTCAATGTTGTCAAGAATTTTATCCTGAACCACAGACCCAATCTTAAGTTGTAATAAAGATAAAACTATAGTAAACGCAAACAAAGCCCAAGAAATTATCAAAACCGGAATTTTTACCGCTAAAGATAAATCTACCAATTGACTTATAAAAGCAAAAGAAACCCCAAAAGAACCCGCTGCAAAAGAAGATACCAGAGCATGACTTCTATGATCATGATCTTCCTGGATTAACCTTTCACGTCTCCAATCATCTATAAAACCATCAAAAATAGTTTTTCGTCTGCTATATTCAGATTGCTCATACCGTTCAAGAAGTTTTTGATAAATTGCCTGCCTGTCTTCCTCAGAATCAATACCTACATAAGGATCATCAACTATATTCAAATCCATAATACCCCCCATAACTAAAGTATTCTAGAATCCTTATTAAATGATGCTGCTACAGAATCAGAAGATTTGCCCTGTTGATCATCAGAGGTCTCATCTAAATACTTCATATACCCTGCTTTCCCCCATAATTCATAAACCCCGCCTTCCTTTAACCTTTCGATAAACTGATCTTTATCAAGTACTTCTACAATAGGATCACTCATAACCACCTCTCAAATCAGAAAACCATGTCGGAAATTTTGTCCTTAAATCATCTAAAGAAACAAAATTCATCACCTTACTAATATCTCCTGTTACAGACACAAAACCAGTACCATCTTTAGTACCAAAAAAATAAATTCCCAACCTTAAAGTCCTTGACATATAAGGATACTCCATATACCCCGCAGTATAACTCTTGGTTGTCCCTATTTTTGATGGAGAGGATCCTTTAGGCATAAGATCCCTCACAGCATCACTAAAAGAAGATAAAGCCCCTCCCAAAAAATAAGAACTACCTATTAAAGTACCATGAGTCCCAGAAACTAACAAGTCTGAATAACCTTTTCTTTTAAACCGCTGAAATGACCACTCCGTAGTAAATTTCTCATCCTCAGACAATGGGTTATCTATAACCTCGTCAATCTCATTCTCAAGTTCCTGAACCTCTTCATCCGTTACCTCATCAGCCACAGCCTCAGCAGTAACCTCATCCGTCGGTTTCTCTTCCTCACCCGCATACTTAACCTGCTGCTCAGGCGGAAGCAAACCCTCAGCCTTTTTAGTATCTACCTTGAACGTCCCAGTTTCAGGTTCCTGCTCAGAAATAACCTCAGACTCAACTTCACCTTCCTCCGGAACCTCTTCACCCAAAGCCCCAAGAAGATTTTTCTCCTCTTCCGGCATTTCTTCCTTCTCAACAGCCTTAGCCGGAATAGCAATCATAGTATCTTCCGGAGTCTCTTCTAACCTATCATAATAAAGAGAGAACATTTTTATTATCTTCTCTTTATTCTTCATAAGATGGTTTAAAGCCATATCCATATGTTTACACGTAGAGGATACTAAATTAGGATTATTTCTCTTTGGAAACCTTTTCTCCCTTGGTAAACCATAAAGATACTGGAGCTGATCTCCCATATATGAAAAGCCACGGAATGTCTGATCAGGACATGAACAACGACACGTTATATCCCCATAATTTAATGCATAATCTACAGCTTCATCTAATTTTATCTTCTTATCCTTCATAAGCAGTATAAAATCCTTGAACATAACCCACTGACGATAATAAGTATTATTAGATGAAAAATGCTCTGACTTAGTTCTCATTTCTACTGATGAACCAAACACCCTCATTATTTCTGAATCACCCTGAGCCTTTGTTGCATCTAAATGTTGCTTCCTATGAAAGAAACTTGGATCATTATTATCCAATAACTCTTGAATAGTTGCTGACTCTATTAGTTCTGCGTTATTTGTTGTTTGAGTTCTTTCCTGCTGTCCAGCCAGCCCAGATAACCTGCCCCCGTGTGAAGCCAATACTGACCCATGCAAAACACTCTGTAATCCAAATGATGAAAAGGACTCTGAGGATTTAACATCTTCGGACGGAGCCACTTGTACATTGGCCACACCGGTTTGTCTAGGAATGTAAAAATCCAATATTTGAGCATTGTCTTCTTTCTGCCTCCACTTCCCTCCATTAAAAAGGTCAACAATATCTTTGTAAGCAGGGACAGGAGAATTATCCTTATGTGAACTCCAAGAAACATCATAACCATCTTTAACCTTTTCTTTAACAAAATTAGTAAAATCTCCCTTCAACATACCCTCTGGATTTTTTGACAAAGAAAAAATCTTCAGGTCATAAATTTCTTTATCTCCAACCATATATGAAAGAACACCAGTTAGCCTATTGCCTGAAATAACCCACTCACACTGGAAACCTCGCTTACGCAAATTCTTTATTAAACTATAAAGAGATTCCTTAGGATCCCACTCCATATTGACACTTAAAAGATACTGATACCTTTTCATCCTTGGATCAGAAAGTGGAATCTTTATCCACTCTGGAAGTTTCCCTTCATTAAGTAGCCGATCAACCTCATTAAAATCAATAATAGAACTTAAAGAACTAGTTATACTTATAACACCATCCCCACCAGAAAACAAGCCTGTATAACTATTTTCTATATAACCTACATTATTTGTTGTTGAACCAACTGTCTGCAAATCTGTATAAAAGCTTTTTTCCTTGCCACAAAAATCTCCTCCGCCATTAAATGCACCATCAACAAACCACTCATTGACCCCACCCAACGCTCCGAAAGACGCACCCACGTTTTTTGTGCTAACCCCAACCCGAAAAACCTCTTCAATCTCTGGTATATTTGACCTGATAAAAAAGGACTTACTCCCTCGAGTAACCTCCACTCCACCTCGCTCTTGTACATACTTACGATAAGCAGAAATCGCTGGGTTATTTGACTCAGCACTCCACGAAACATAATCATGCATGCCAAGCAACATATCCAAAACTTTATAAACATCATCCACAAGCTCCCTAGAAATACCCTTTACCAACTTCACCAAAAAGAAACCCGTAAACCCTTTATACCTAACACCCTTCTCAGAAGTACCTGCCCAATCCTGAGGATCCTCCCTACAACCCATCACACCAGTAATCTTATCCCCAGTTAAAGATAACCATACTAACCTATTAGACTCCAAAATTTGAGTTATAAAGTCTTTTACAGAAAAATCAGGAACCCCATTATCTGCAAAACTCTTTGCTATAAATTCATAAAAAGGAATATCCCTAGCAGGCGTCTCAAAATAATAAGAATCCACACCCAAACTAGATAACTCCTGTATAGATTGTATCTGCTTTAATGAAGAAAACAAGGGTGTATAACTATTTTGTATACAGACCCTCAACAATTCCTTAAACTTACCATAATACTCAGGATGATCATCCCGATAAAAAGAAACTGTATCATTACTAGTGGAATCCAATTTCTTAAACACTTCTTCTGCAGATCCATATTGACGAAGCAACTCCCTAGCAACACCCTTCACCACAGCTCGCATTTCTATTTCCTGAGTCCTATACCCTACATAATCATCCTCCGGTTGAATATAACCCTCCAAAGAAACCCCATTCTGATCATCCTCCCAATGAGACATCTCATGTGCCAAATTATCAGCAATAGCTTCAGCTACCTTACCTGGCTCTGTATAACAATAAATGAAAAAACTATTAAAAACATCAACCTCAAAACCTTCAAATTTAGCTCCAAAAGAAGCCTTTTTAATACCATAATTAGACCATGAACCCTCTCCACGAGTAACCAAAAGCCACCCATGACTCCCCATATTCCAAAGATGTGCTATATCATTAGTTATATAAAATATACGAGACTTATCTTCAAAACGATAAGCTTCATTCAACTGACCTAATAAATCCTGTATCTTATCTTCCAAAAGAAATTTCTTAAATGCTTCCTCTGTTGCATCAACATCAATTGCTTTATAAGTAGACGCAGAATTAATAACTACAGGTACAGCAGAACTAGCCAAAGAATCCTTTATCTCCTTTTCATACTCCTTAAAAGTACCCTTATACCCATTCTCCTTCTCAACCCAGTAACCTTGAAGCAAATTAAAAGGACTTAAATCCTGTACAGTTTGTGTCTCTTGCTGCTCATTTAAATTACGGACTAATTCCCTTGCTTCTTTCTCAGAATCAGCATAAGAAACAACTTTCCCATAACCATCCACAATGGAAACCTGGCCAGAAGCCGAACCTCTGCCAATTTGATAAGCATTACTTGAAACCAAACCCATACCTCTCTATACGCATTGCATACTTGTATATAAAGCGAATAAGGGAATGACCAATAAAAAAGCCATCCCGGAGGATGGCCTAAAAGAAACCAGATGAAAATTACCGATTGGCAAAAAACTCAGCCTCACGCACAAACTCAGAAACTTTACTTGAAAGCTTCTTTTTGTTATTCCATACCTCCCTTAAAACAAAAGCCTGAAAACTTGAAAGCTCATACTCCTTGGAGCCAACCGTCAAAACTGAACCCTTTAAACTAATTTCACTCATTATCATTCTCCTTAAAAATAAGATAATCCTACCTTACCAAAAAGAATTTAAAATACAACTGTGTATAAAATTATTTGAGAGAATTAACCAATATAATTTATAATTGTTGAATCACTAAACTCTTTTATTATTTTCTCAATTTTATCATTCCAATACGAGGTCAATGTTGCGGCTTCCTTACCTACCCCAAGCATTGTAGCTTGAGCCGTAATTTCCACGTTCGCATGACAAATATAGGCATACGAGAGTTCAGTTACAAATGAATACTCATTTTCATACATCTCCCATTCATCCCACATTGGATCCAAATAAGGAAGATACTCAACCCAGAACAAATTTCCCGGATTCTTAATTTGTAGTATTTGCCTGCCCTCAGCATTCATCGGAAGCAAAACATAATCCCAAGTATTCAACATCTTCCGTTGCAAAGAATTAATTAAACCCTTAATAATTAAATAATCAACCATCGATTCTAAAGACGATAGTGGCATTGTCTGAGCCGTTAGAATTGGCATAATGCCCAAACCCAAATCTAACCCACCCATCAAACTGTTAGCCGAGTCTTGAGAGTAATAAACCGTATTTATTTCATCAATATGAAGAGCAGTAACATCCAAATTACCATTAACAGCATTCGTAAAAATAACAGAGCGGGGATTAAAAAGAAGTTCATCCAACTTTCTAACCGCCCGCTCAATTTGTATTTTGAAATCACTTGGATCTAAAACTATCGGCATCTTAGATGTACGATTTTCTAAATACGTGAGTAGACTTAACTTATCACGCTTCCTTAAAGATACCAACAGAAACCACCACTAAGACGCCTTCGCCTGAGACTTCTCTAACTGCTCAAGCCTGGCAAGCAAAGAAGACATTTGACTTTCAAGTTCCTTATTCTTGGTAACCTGCGCCTCCAAAAGACCAACAGTCTTCTTTAAAGCCTCAGGATCACCCGCAGAAATATTCCCCTCACTAAGGCTACTTTTAAAATTCTCATAAGTACCCACAAACCCACGTGCAAGAGAATCTTGTATTTTCTTCTGATCCTCAGGAAGAACAGCAGATACATATTTCCCATTCTTAGTCTGAGGAACCAAAGTTATAACAGGCGGAACCCTGCCCAAAAAATATACAGCCACATCATAAGGAATTAAAGTCCCATAAGACGTGGGGCTATTTGGGTGAACTTTCCAAATTTTATATATCCTGTTGTCTGCAACTATCTCGCAATACTTACCAGTAACAGGCATAACCAATAATGCATCCGGTTTATTAGAAGCCATACTATCCTCCAAAAATTAATACAGGCTCCAGCATACACCAGAGCCTTAAATCACTTATTGCAATGTAAGAGAAACAACAGAGTTGTCAAAAGTCTTAATCCACCCAAACTGTGTACCCATGCCCTGAATAACAGTTAAGTCATCCATGGAAATAGGATTAGTAGCATACAGGCCAATGAAAACACCACCAATAAAAGATGCATCCACATCGTCTCTCTTATAAACCATAGTAGCTTTATTGTCCGGATAGTCCTGATTCTTGAGAATCTTAAACTTGCCAGCCAAAGTACCAGCCACATAAGGCCCAATGGGTTCCTCTGCATAGCTCTGAGGTTTCCAAAGATCATCACCCAGAGTCTCAATGAAGTTCATCCACTCATTACCACAAACTGCCACATTACCACCAGACCGTGCCACATTCTGACGAATGCCATTGCCAGCCCGTACAAAAGTCTGTACAAGTGAAAGCCTGTGCAAAGCCCACGCAACACCAGTAGGATCTGCAGAATACCAAGCATAATCCCCATCAACCTTTAACAAAATGTCATCAAAAACATTACCGCTAATTTCTTTATTGATATAACCAGCAACCGATGAAGAGAGTACCTGATCAATGTTATAACCATTCAATACCTGCTTGACCTGAAAAAAGTCATCCAGTTCATAAATAGTCCGTACACGATAAGGCTCAGCCCGAACTTTACCAGTTATCCACGTCAGCGCCGCCTGAGCCGGTTTAGTACCCGCAACAAACTCATAACGATAACGAGCAGAAATAGTAGAACCAGCCGCTGGAGCTGCTAACAATTTCAAAGTAATAGCACCAGTCTCATAATCAATAGTACCAGCAGGGTCATCAGTAACCGTGGCTACAGGAATTAAACCTCCTTTACCATTATCCAAGACTACATAGTTACCAACACTATCAAGATAAATTTCAAGGGCCAGGCTACCGGGAATTATATTCGCCTCAGCAACAGTGTAAGTTTGAGTAGTATTTACAGTATCTACAGTAAAATCACCTTTGTTCTGATTAGTTGTATAAGAATTACTCTCACTCCAATTGGTAGAACCCAAAAGAGTTTGACCTTTCTCCACCCCATTCCTATCATCATTCGCTACAATCTGAGGATAGAATACAGGCGATTCCTTTGTAGGAATAGGCTGAACCCCAATTACCTCGGTATAGGCAAAGTTCGGAATAAGAACCGACATTAAATTATATGCTAAGGTAATAGGATTATCGACCTTTGCAATATCCGACACCGCCGATTGAATTGTTTCTCTCGACACATGATCACGATCCTGGAAAATCCTAGACATCTTATCAAAAGACTGTTGCAAAATAGCCTTTGTAGATGCTGGCATTCTCCTCTTCCACTTCTGCTCATACAGTGAGGAAGCACTCGCAATCAAATCCCCATACATAGATGGGTTTGAACCAGCAGCAGGCTGGAACCGGCTCGAAAGCTGATCCTTCATTTCCTGCTCTGACATTCCTTTCGTTGCAATCATTTTTCATCTCCCATAATAATTACACTAAATAACCACACCACATGTATGGCCTTAATGAATTAATATAGAAAGACAAAAATTAAGATCGAGATAATTTAACGTTATGGGAAATATAACTAGCCTATAATAAAAGAAAACCCACAGTAGTCCAGTACTGTGGGCTTATATAACACTCTTGGTCAGAGCATTTTATATTATATAAAAGAATAAATATTAAGACAATCCTAGTATCCCACCGATACTACACTCCACCCTTGACGAAGTCGTAATTTTTGAAATAAGAGTAGGATCAGTGAGAGTATAGGAAACTTCAAAACAATCATGTGCCTTTACCACATGGTTAATTGTCAGACCATCAATATTTTTTCCAATGACGCTACTGTAATCTATATTAGCGTTAGAATAATCCACATTGCCACATTTTAATGGAAACATTAATACTCCATGATAAACAGTCCTACCCATAATTAACCACCCTTAATATTATTTTCTACTTTTTCTTTTAGTAAACCAGATGAAGAAATATTTTCTTGTGAATTTACCCAGCCATGAGCCTTTAAAATATTATCTAATTGAGGAAGGCTTTTATCCAACATCTCCTCAGTAACATCAAAACCAAGAGGAAGATTGGCAGCCTCAGATAATGAAACTCTTCTCAACGCCATTGTGAACCTCCTATAGACATCGTCAAAGAAACTGAGTGGGGTTTTATCCCTGAACCCCTTACAGAATATTTAACAACAACCCTCTGAACGACATCAAACTCATCAACATCACAAATTGCCTCCTGTCGTGAAAAAACTACAGTAGGACGCCTTGCCTTAAGCCATGAATCCACTACACGTAGTTGAGAAACTTACTTACTTGCTGATACTATACGACATTTCCCATTAGAAAACAAGGTGTTATAACTTTTTCTTAACTTTTGTGCAAACAATGCTGAATTTACTGCATTCCTTAACTGAATATCAGAAGATTTCCCTGAGTTTAAACTCCTCAAAGAAGCTGACATATTAGCCATTTCAGTATCAGGCAATGCATTATCCCCCGTAATCAAGGTCATGCTTGCATCAGGAACAGCCGGGAAAGCAACCATATCAAAACAGACATGAGCATACTGATCCGGTATAACCTCCCTTAAACCTCCGGGCATATCCCTCAACTCCCCAAAACCCCTCGATGAAATACCAACCCTGCTAATTTTAGCTAAAGAATACACAATCCTGCCATTGGGAGTATCCAAAATATCAACATCCCCAAGAACCAGATTATTCTCTCCTATCCAAAACTTCGTAACCCTGCAAGCTACTTCCTTTAAAAGAACCTCATCCCTATCAGCATGACTAGCCTCACCATAATGTGATCCACTTTCCATAGAATGCTTTAAGTACTGATTTTGTAATAATTGCTCCCACAACTCTCGTCCGAAGACCATCCGATTTAAGGTACTTATTTCCCAAAATGCTATAGGAACAGCACTAAAAGTACACAAAACCCCTCCACTAGGTGTATCAGAGGAAATCCCAAAATCACTCACAACACAACCAGAAGACTTTAAAAGCTGCTTCCCCTCATCAGTAACCGAAATTGGAGAAGCCCTGCCAAAAATATACTGACCCATTATTTACCCCTCATTTATATATAAACTCAAGGAACCTGATATAACTTCGAAACCAGACATGAAAACAACCCAGACCTCTTCATATGCAAATATGTAGCCACATCAAACTTATTCACCAGAATTAACTCACCCCTGGAATTAATATAACCCTGACCCAATGCCCGGACACCAGCATTATTAAAATCACCCAAAGTCATCTGTAAACCACTGGGAACCAAAAGAGTATTATTAAAATCCAAAGTAACCATCTCATTNAAATTNGTCTTAACCGCATCCAAATCCTCAATAATCTTTTCAGAATCCCCCGGCATAAAACAAACCGACCCAGACATATCCACAGGAGTATCCTCAGCCAGCATATAAGCACTGCCATCATCCAAAGCAGACAAAGAAACTACACTCTTTCCAGTAGATGAAGCAATTAACTTCACATCCGGTTTATCCAACGTTTGACGTGCCGCTGAAATAAACTCCGGAGACATCGTTTTAGTAGCATCCATAACATCAAGAATCTCAGATAAATAAGTCTGCCTATAAGAAGCCCCTAACATCGGAAGCTGAGCCTCACCAGCCCCCTCACCACCTGCTCCATCTTCTTGACCTTCAGGAACCTTTAATACTTCCTTCACATCAACACCAGTAGCAGATAATGCAGGGCCAAGAATAGACTCAATAAGATAATTTTTATTATAAGCATCCTGACTCAAAGCAGTAAAAACTTCACCAATCGCCTTCAAATTCTCAATAGCCGAAGTTAAAGTCTCAGCCCTATCCTGATCCTCCAAAACAGATAACGAAACAGTCCCATACTTCCAGTCATCCATCTTCACATCATAACCACGAGACCTCAAGTACAAGTAATCCATGTTCTTTACTGCTTTCTGAACCGAGTAAACAAGCATCTTACAAGTTCTTGCAAAACGCCTGTCATAAGATTTGCCATTTGTATCACCTATTGCATTCGCCTGCTCTTCACCAAAGCCAATTTGAGATGGCTGAACTTTTAAAGCTGCAAATAACTTATTGTACTGTACGTCAAGATCCCGGATTGCACGGCATTCAATCTCGCCACCCACATTAGTAACCTCAACACCTTGTTTATCTGTTTTAGGTACCACAACTTCAAATTCTTGACCCGTTGATAATGACGCCATTCCCGCTGCCCCATAAGATACACGCCGAACCTTCTTAAATAAATTGCGATAGTAATTTAAAGTCTTTATAGCTGACTTGGAAGTAACAGAACCACCAACCAACACAGAAAAAATCCTGTAATAATTAGACTGATCCATCCGATTTAAAAGCAGAGAGTCTTCAATAATATTTATATTCTTCCATGCCCTGGCCGCAGTTGATAAATAAGAAGGTGCAACAATAAACTCATTCTGAAAATCCTGACCAAACTCATCAGACCCGCCACCCATTGACCCTGAAAATTGTACAAAATTGCTTTTGTAAATGCCACCAAGGTTTTTATAATACTCAAGCTGTGCAAATGAATAATCATAAGGAAAACAAAACTGGCCACCTACCATAAACCCTAAGGTCTTACCAGAAACAATTATAGGAATAACCTGAGTAAAATCCGGAATGGGTGTGAAGTTTGTAAACCGGCCTTCAGAATCAAAATAATGTTTATAAGGAAGATTCCCCCACAACAATAAATTAAAACCCATTGTTATAATTTGCTGCTGCATCGAAACACGATCATGAAATTCGCCTAACTCTTTCTTAATAACATCATAAGGAGAAGTAACCCACATTACCTCATTCTTATCATTCATCTGAAAAGAGGTCTCCATTAAAACCCCTAAACAAGACTGAATAACTGCATCCCGTAACATTGCCGGAACTTCCCGCAGAAGCCCCAACGTCTGCATGGAATTAGAATCACCCCAAATGTCCGTAGCATAACTAGCATAATTAGTGTAAGACTTNACCCTGGAAATTAATTCGTCATCATCCGGGCCTACTATAAAACGCCTTAACCGATCACTTACTTTATCTTTAGAATTCTTATTTGCAGAAAGATTAAANAACGCCATNTCANGCTCCTGTTTATGTATATAAAACAGGAAACTCAAGANGANTTAATTTATTGAATTATTTACTAGACTCTACGCTCTCCATCCAATGAAGAAAGTACAAGTTGTGCTAGTATCGTTACCATCTCAAACTCGTTCCTAAATGAATACGTCCTCGTATCAGATTTCTCCCCATTCCTTACACCTTGAACAGAAAAATCCAAACCCTCAGTATACTTTACATAAGCCTGAGCATTCGCCTCATGATCATCAGCACATAACATATCATCTTCGCCTATTTTTACTTCCACATGAGCAGGCAAAGTAGACCTTAAAAATGATATTAAATCTGATGTTGTCAAGTAAGCTCCTTATTGTCTGCCTTTCTCCTATTAAAAGATGCATTAGTCTCCTCTAAAATCTGATCTTTTCCTTCGCCGAGATCTGGAGTGGTACTTTCTGCGGAGTCTCCTGCCGGTTCGAATTCCGATTCGAGGTCTTCACCCATTGCCCCGCCACCCATACCATCAATCTCGTCCCCAAGTTCCATTGTATCTACCATCTCATCAAACCCGAAATCATCATCACCCTGATCTACCATACCATCACCCAGAATGGGATTTATATCCAAGTCTTCATTCTGAAACATATACGCCAGAATAGTTAAAAGAGTACAAACCAACTCCATAACCGTCCTGCATTTATATGTTTCTGACAAACCACCAGAAAGATACAAATTAAAACTATTTAAATCATAAGTAAAATTAACATCTAAAACAGTGAAAGAACCCCCAAGATCATAATACTCCACCTCACCAGACTTACAAATAACCCTTAGCAAATCTTTCCAAATACGAATTTTCTCACCTAACACCTTGGACACCATATCCAACATGGCCGCCCCATTGTTTAACTTATAATACACAGGATAAAAATACTCAAAAACATATGACAATAACTCTAAATAACTATGATAAGATAAAGTTACATAACCATTGGGATCAATATCTAAATCCTTCACCACCCTAAAACGCTCGGCATCAACCACAAAAACAAATAATGGCTCGAGAGAGTCCCCAATCTCTACTCGAACCTCAACCGCCTCATCGGATTCCGAAAAAATAAAACTATAGTCTGAATTTGGACTATCTAACCGCAAAGAAAGAGCTTTTACGGTTTCCTTAACTTTATCAAATTCTATAGCCATTTAAGAACCAATTATCCTAACATCTAAATTCAATAAACGCTTAATCTCTTCCTCAGTAAGATCCATTTTCTCCTGTAACTTAAGCATAGCAATTTCCTTACCATCAAAACCTCCCTTTCTGTACTTCATAATAATATCACCCATTTCACTAAGAAGATCTGAAGGTAATACGCCTAAAATAGATATTATATGATCCTTAACATCAATAGCAGTCTCATCTAACTCATTATTCCATCTATCAATCATCTTATAAATACCAGGGTGACTGGTATCAGGATACCTCGCCAAAATAGAATTCATAGCACTCGTTTCGTCAAACTCACCATTAAAATATTTTTCCCTTACCATATCAACATACTTATAAAATGGAACCTGCCAAGATTCGTCAAATCCTGAACCAATGGCAGGCAACTTAAAACCCAAGCGACCCCCTGGCTTTACAGATGACGCAACAGGAACACCCAACTGATCACAAACCATAAGAGATAAATCCATTACCTGATCATCATCCTCCCCAAACTCTCCAGACTCCCACAAAAGACTATAAATGGATTGATGATCAGTAACATTGCTACCTTCCACTAACTGTAAAGCCCGATGAAGATCCGAATCATTGCCTATCTCATTGCCCCCGCCATAACCAAAAGGCTTATCAGTAACCCTTGTTTCCCAAGGAGTATCAGAAAGAGCTGACCTTAAAGGTGTGCGCTCCCCACCTTCACCAACACGTCTCGGAGGCCCCATAGATTCCTCTAACTCAGCATACCACTGCTCCTCCAAGGCCTCCACAAATGGATCCGTTGCAGGCTCCCCAGTCAACCTATAAATTTCATCTGCAACCAAAGTAGGATTGTCCCCACCATCTTTCATATAAGCATCGTGCAATTTCCATGCATTAAACTCGCCTATAAGCTCAAGTAACTCACTCATAGGATTCCCGCCCTGCCATGAAGACTT